>Ga0307406_10000239_pt1 | contig 33330 bp, 22 predicted proteins | sample 322Cmetagenome_3_FD_203706 | JGI IMG/M metagenome (GOLD analysis project Ga0307406, IMG submission 203706) | Maize rhizosphere microbial communities from greenhouse at UC Davis, California, United States - 322HYB-C-2 | ecosystem: Host-associated > Plants > Roots > Rhizosphere > Soil | place...
CCCGTGACCGAGAGGAAGAGCATGGTCCGCGCGGCCGGCTTCGGCAGCGACTTGTACGCCTTCGCCAAGGTGAGGAGCGCCGCGGTCCCCGACGCGTTGTCGAGCGCGCCGTTGAAGATCTGGTCGCCCTTGAGCGTCGTGTCCTTGCCGAGGTGGTCCCAGTGGGCCGTGTAGATGACGTACTCGTTCTTGAGGCTGGGGTCCGACCCCTCGAGCTTACCGATCACGTTCTTCGACTGGATCTCCCGGACGTTGTTGCGCACGTGGAACGTCGCCTTCGCGTTCAGTACAACGGGCTTGAAGTCCTTCCGTGTTGCCGCCTTGTGCAGGGAGTCGAAGTTGAGGCCCACGTTCCGGAACAGCTCCTTCGTCGTGGGGAGCGACATCCACGACTCCACGGCCACGCGATTCGTCGCGCCCGTTTCCTTGACGTCGAAGTTCTCACGGCCCCAGCTCCCGACGACGACCTCGTAGGGGTAGCCCGCCGGTCCCGTCTCGTGCACGATGATCGCCGCCGCCGCGCCCTTGTCCGACGCGATCTCGTACTTGTACGTCCAGCGGCCGTAGTACGTCATGGCCTTCCCCTTGAACATCGTCGAGTCGAGCTTCGTCGAGTCGTTAGGGTCGGGCACGGCGGGATCGTTCACGAGCATGACGATCGTCTTGCCCTTTACATCCATCCCTTTGTAGTCGTCCCAGCCGTACTCGGGAGCGACGACGCCGTAGCCCACGAAAACGATGTCCGAGTTGTCCACGCGCACGTCGTTGGCATTCCGGCGGGACACCCCGACGTAGTCGTTGGGGAACTTGAGTCGCATCGTCTTCCCGCCCGCCGTGATCGACCCCTCGGGATGGCTGGTGTACCCGATCATCGAAACGGGCTGGATGTAGGTGCCATCGGGATTACCCGGAGCGAGACCGATCGCCTTGAACTGCTCGGTGATGTAGGCGACGGAGCTGTCCTCACCCGCCGTTCCGGGACCGCGACCCTCGAAGCCGTCGGAGGCGAGGCGGTTGATGTGCTGGAGGAGGTTCTCGCTCGTGATCGCGGAGAGTGCTGGCTGCATCGCCGCGGCGGACACGGTGGTATCCCGGCTCGACCGCTCGGCGCCCGGGCTGCAGGCGAAGACACCGAGGGCGACGAGACTGACGGATCGACGGATGGCGGGCACGTTCAAACGTTGCTCCGGTTGGTGGTCGGAGAAAACTATGCGCAGGACATCCGCTACGGTCCCTTTTTCAACTTCTGCAGCATCTCCTTCGGTCGCTGCAGGCCGGGACGCATCGCGAGCGCCTTCTCGTAGTACCCCACGGCCTTCGTCGTGTCTTTCTTCGCCAGCCAGACGTCAGCGAGCGAGGCGACGGCGTTCGCGCTCGTCGGGTAGAGCGTCGTGTTCATCTCGAGCAGCTTGAGCGCAGCGGTGGTGTCCCGCCCGAGCGCGACGCGCCCGATCAGGTCCACCATGGCCTCCGGTGGGTCGATCTTGTAGCCCATTGCCGCGGAGACGCGCGCGAAGTGCTCCGTGAGATACGCCGGACGCTCGAGCGCCTCGAGAAGCGGCACGTCGTACACATCGAAAATAAACCGGAGCGCATCGTATTCCGCGATCATCGGCACCGAGCCGTGACTGTCGTGAGGGTAGTACTTGTAACTGTATCGCAGTCCCGACTGGTTGAACGTCTCGAGGATGCTGTTGAACTGGATGATCGAGTTGAAGTGTACGTTGAGCGTCGTGTCGCCAGGTGTGATGGTGTTCGCCTGAGCCACGAACAGCGTGCGGCCGGCGAGCCCCGGCTTGCTGAACCGCTCGCGCGCCTGCTTGAGGAGCACGCGCTTGTCCCACCACAGGCTCGGGTCGATGGCAACATAGGCGTTGAACGCGTCGGGCATGGTGTAGAGAGCATCGATCGTCGTGATGCCGCCTAACGAATGCCCGACGAATACCCGGTACGGCGCGGTGCGATAGTCACGCTCGACGCGCGGGATGAGCTCGGTCGTGATGAACGTCAGGAAATTGGCCATCCCGCCGCTCGCGGCGAGCGCGGGCTGCGGCTTGCCGTCCGGGTCGCGGTCCGTGCGGGTCGGCGTCATGTCGCGCGTCCGGTTCGTGTTCGGGATCGCGACGACGATCATCTCCGGCAGGACGAACGTGGCGTTGACCCCCGTCCCGAGGATCTGGAGCAGGCCGGTGACGGAGTGGAAGTGCGCGTCACCGTCGAGCAGGTAGAGCACCGGGTAGCGCTTCGGCAGATACGTCGTGTCGGTGTACGACGGCGGCGTATAGACCAGGAACTTCCGGTTTTCCTTGAGCGTCGGCGACCAGATAGAGTCCGTCGAGCCGATCGTGATAGTGCCGGCCCTCGCCTGTGCTCTCATCGCTGCCGACGGAGTCGCGAGAATCAGGAGCAATCCGAACGCGAGGTGTCGCATGTGGTGGGTGGCGGAGGACGTTTTTCGCGATGGTGGATTAAGAGAGCCAAGATGAACGACCGACGCAACACCGCGACGATTCACGCAAACGTCGGGACAAACCGCTAAGCAGTCACCGCCTGGTCCCAATCGATCCGATACGCGTGCGTCCAGCCAAACATTCGCTCCGGAGTGAGAAAGGTCCTCAGCGCGATTGGCATGAGCAGGTTCACCAGGGCCTTCGCAACCGGCCCGGATGCCTTTCGGCCGTTCGTCTTCGCCGCGCTGGCGGCAATCTTCTCGACCCGCGGGCGTCGGAGCCGTTCGTAGCTCCGAAACGCCGTCGACACGTCGGGGAGATCGCGAAGGCACCGAGCCAGCTCGAGCGAGCTCTCGAGCGCGAGTGAGACGCCCTGGCCGGAGCTCGACGACGGTGCGTGAGCGGAATCGCCGACGAGCACCATGCGGCCACGGTGCCAGCGCGGGACGTTAGGCAACGCCTCCATCGCTCCCAGCACGAAGAGATCCTCGGGGCGCGTGTGCTCGACCAGCGCGCGGCCGGGCACGTCATCGGCATGCACGACGCGCAGCTGAGCGAGCCATTCGGATGGGGAGACGGCGCGCGCCTCGTGGAAGCCGAGCGGCGTCTCACGCGGCAAATTGCTGAACCACATGACGCCACCCTCGGGCGCACTCCAGTACCCGAGGAACGCACGCTTGCCCATGACGAAGTACATCGCGTCGGTTGGCCCCGAGACACCACTGTCGACGGCGTACCCTCCGAACCCGAGCAGGCCTACGTACTGGGGATCCGGCGCGCGGGAGTCGATCAGCTTTCGCACAGTCGAACGGATGCCATCGGCGCCGATCAGCACGCTGCCGCTCGCACTCGTGCCGTCCGCGAAGCGGGCGATCACACCGTCCTCAGTCTCGTCGACGCTCACGAGTCGCTTGCCGTGCTCGATACGGATACCTCGTTCCAGCGCGTGGTCGTGCAACGCGCGGTGGAGCTCGGACCGCCAGATGACTCGACTCGCCGGCAGGCCGGGCAACCCATCGAACTCGAACCAGCGCTTGCCGTTTCCATCCGTCATCACCTGACGCTGGATCGGTTGGCCGAGCGCGCCAATGTCCACGCCGATGACGCCGAGGGCGTTGAGCCCGTTAGGCGCCACCGCGAGCACACCACCCACACCGTCGGCCGCGCTGCCGTACTCCTCGTACACGGTGGACGGGATGCCGGCCTTTCGAAGCGCCAGGGCAGTCGCCGGACCGGCGACACCGCCACCGATGATTACTGCGTTCTTGATGGACGTCATCTTGAACCTCGACTCAATGGACCTCACGTCTTTCGCTGCATTCCTGCATTCCACTCGTTCCACTGTCGCACGTAATCCGGCGCGCTGAGCGATTCCATGAGGTCCTTGATGAACCGCTGCTCCGTTTTCAGCGTGGCCAGCCGATACTCCTCCTCGATGAGGAATATCCAGGGAACGTCCTGCTCGGTGGCGGATCGCACGGTGTCACGAATCTCCGCCACTTCTTCCGCCAAAGCGGCCACCCGCTGGCCGAGGAGGTCGACCGTCTCCTTGGGTGGAAGCATCGCCAGGAGCGAAAGCGCGACGAGGAAGATCGGGTACTCGCGTTGTGGGCGCGCGACGAGCTCTCGCATCCAGTCGTGCACTTCACGACGACCGTCGGCCGTCAGGGCGTAGACGGTTCGCTCGGGTCGCTGCGAGTCGCGCACCGCTTTCTGCTTGGCGATGAACCCGGCCTTCTTCAACTGCTCGACCACCATATAGAGCGAGCCGTGGTTGTACTTGATGTGGCGGTCCTTGCCGGTCTGCTTGAACCGGCGCGCCATGTCGTACGGGTGCTTCGGTCCAGTCGTCAGCTCGGCCATGACGGCCAGGGCCAGGGGGTTCGCCACCCTGCGTTTCGGTTCTGGGGTCTTTGGCATTGTGGTCTGAGTCTAAATAGCCGACATCAAATAGTCAATATCGACCATTTTCTGTTTAAAGAGACCCGGCTCGTTGCGCTTCCATGGTGGAACGGCTCCGGGAGCGATCCGGCTGATCCGTGGCACCCGAAGCATCCGAACACCCCTTCGTCGTAGATGCCAGCCCCGAGAAGGCCGGCCCCACAGATGAAAGGGGGAGCGGATGCACCGGATGACTCGGATGCTCCGGATCGCTCCTCTGGCCCGAGGTCTCCGCTCGCAACGAGCCGGGGAGCTGAGATAGAAAAGACCTCGGGACGGATTGGCTTCCCGAGGTCGTTGAACAAACGAAAGATGAGAGACCGGACGTGCTGTCGGCGCGTCAGTGGCTGCGGGACCGCGTTAGGTCTTGCCGCGTTCGCACCACCACTGCGCCGGGTTGGCCGCATCCGTTTTCGCGTAGCCGATTCGCGGAAGGATCTGGTGCCCGATCAGCATCAGTCCCCAGAGGACCAGGATCAGGGCCACGCCGTGCGTCTTCGCCATCCGGGCTCGCCACGTACACGCGACGAGCCATAGACCGCCAATGACGATCACCCCCTCGGCACCCAGATAGGCAAACAGTCCGGTGCCGCAGTCGCGATGGTAGGGCCAGAGCACGATGGCGCCCGCGAGGCCCACTACCGGGAGGAAGCGAGCGAGGACACCGAGCAACATCGCGCGCTCCTTACGAAGCCGCTCAGCGCGCTGCTCCGCCGAACGACGTGCCCGGAGCTCCGTCGGCGTCGGTTCTGGCGGAAGCCCATCGAACTCGCGTTCGATCTTCCGCAGCTCGGTCAGCCAGTTGATCTCGCCCATCCGCGGCAAGACGAACGATCGCGGAGGTCCGTTGCTGGCCGCCGTCGTGAAGGCTCGCTCGACACGGAACGTGACCAGGATCACCGGCCGTGGGAGCCTAACGACGGCGGGCGAGGTCAAGATTGGAGAACCATAACGTAACCGCCGGCCCATCTTGAACATACGCTTCGCCGCGCCGTGTCGAACGCGAGATACTGATCGTCTTTTTACGTAGCGAGCGCCGCCTGCTCGCCGACGGGAATCCACGGCTCCGATCGATGACGACCCCTTCAGGTGTCGCCTCGCCGCCCAACGCCAAAGCTGACCAGCCGCAGCAGGAGCTCCTCGAGCTTCTGCAGGAGCTGGCGCTCGCCGTCCACAAGCGCGGCATCTATCCGGCGTCGCACCCAATGTTGCACGGCTCCGTGGATGCACTCGCCCGACGCTTCCAGTCCGTGCTTTCGAAGCGGAGCCAACTTTCGATCGGTGTGTCGCGGCATCAACTCGTCGTCGACGGCGCGGCGACGGACGAGAGCAACGCGTCGCTTGCCGATCTCGCGGAACGCCTCTACGAGCACGAGCTCGGAGTCGTGACGATTCTGGCGACAGTGCAACGGAGCACGCTCGACGAGTTCATTGGTGCGATTGCGGTCTCTCCCGCGCGAGGCAGCGCGCCCTTTGGCGCCGGCGGCCGCTCACAGCTGGCGCGTTGGAACGACCTTGTTCTGACGCGGGTTGCCTTCGATCGCCTGGAGCTGATGGACGAAGGCAGCGTGGCGGAGCGGGACGACCCGAAGACAAAGCGCTCCGCCGAGCTCTGGTTGGGGCTCACTCGAGCGGCGCTCGCCGGCGAATCGCTCGACGGCGCTCTCGAGGATCCTGCGCGGCTCTCCGAGTCGGTCACGCGCCAGGTGAACGCGGACGGGCCCGACGCCGCAATCCTCGGAATCCTGCGCCAGATCATCGGCGAGCTCGATGATGTCGAGATGCGCGACTCGCCGCTCCGGCAGCGCGTTTCCGATCTCGTTCGGAACCTGGACGACGCGACGCTGTCGAAGCTGCTGGACATGAGAGGTGACAGAACGGCGGAGGCGTCGTTCCTCGAGCGGGCCTGCGACACCCTCACCGCCGCCGCCGTCGTGCGCCTAACGCGGGTCGCGGCGGGCCGGGCGGGTGTCCCGATCGCCGGCGCCATGCTCCGGCTCCTCGCCAAGCTCGCCCAGGACGCCGACTCGCGCCGCGCCACCTCGCGCGCAGTCGACCGTGCCCTCCGTGGTGTGATCCGCAAGATGCTCGCGGACTGGAAGCTGGTCGATCCGAATCCCGAGACTTATACGGTCGTGCTCACCGGCATCGCGACCAACGCCATCGAGCCGCAGCCCGACATGGGACGCGATAGCTGTGAAGCCGAGCGGATTCTGCACATCGGTGTCGCAGCAAACGCGAGCGGCCCGTCGGTCGACGCAGCGCTGGCGCGACTGATTGGCACGAGCGGCGTCGCCGCCGCTGTCGATTGCCTGATGGCGTGCGATTCCTCGCCGCTCCGTGACTCGCTCGTCGACCGTCTCATCAACGAGTCGACGTTCCGCGAAGAGCTGGCGTCGGACCGCCCCACGGCGGCGGTTCTGCAGCACGCCGTGGACCGACTTGGCGACCGTGCCGTCGAGGGACTTGTGAAGGAGCTCGAGCGTCGTGGCGAGGCCGATGCGGTCTGGATCGTCGACCTGCTTGCGCGCATCGGAACGAAGGGGATCGATGTCATGGGCGTCACGCTGGCGGATCTGTCGCCGCGCGCGCTCCGCCACATGATTGGCGTGTTCGTTCGATGCGATTGCTGGCCGGCGGCGAGCGATCCGCTCGAGTATGTGAGCCACAATGATCCCGGCGTTCGACGTGAGACATACCGCTACGTCCTGAAGCGCGACGAGACTCGTGACCGCGCGATTCTCGCCGGGATACGGGATCGCGATGTGCGCATCTTCAATCTGGCGCTCACCGCGATCACCGGCGGCTGCTCGATCGACGTGGCGCGGGCGTTGATCCCTCGGCTCGACAGCCCGGAATTGAGCGACGAGCTCCGGGCGCGCGGCGTCCGCGCCCTTGCCGATAACTTGCACGCCGATGTGCGGGTCTGGCTCGGACGAAGGGCGACCACCAGGCACTGGCTGTTCCGCACGGTACGCCTGCGAAAGTCGTCCCTCGAACTGTCGGCGATCATCACTGCGCTCGCGATTCGCAACGAGGATGACGCCGAGTCGAAGCACATCCTCGAGCTCGCGCGGAAGAGCCGGAATCCCGGCATCCGCCGAGCGGCGCTGCAGCGCGAGACCGTCGAGGTCCCGTCATGACCGAAGCCATTCGATTCCTCACGTCGCTCGCTCAAGCGCTGGCGAAGATGTCGCTGTACGCCGACGGACATCCCACACGTGCGAAGGCGGCCGACGCGTCGTTCGCACAGCTTCGCGAGCTGCAGAAGGTGGACGCGACGCCGCGCTTCTCGTTTCTTGGCCCGGCGGTCGTGTACGGTGACCGCGCGATCCGCGAGCTCTCCGACTGGGATTGGTCGGCAAGGCTGTCGGGATCGGGAATCCAGCGCATCGAGTTCCCGGAGTCTGTTGATCCCGAGGCGTATCGAGGCTTTCTCGAGGAGATCCTGACGAATATCGCGCTGGTGGCCGGCGGGAAGCTTCGTTCCGAGGCGGACCAGGCGCTCGGGCGCCTCACGCCCATCCGTTTCGGTGCCATCGGCGTGCGCACGAGCCAGGAGCGCTCCGCGACGATCGAGGAAGAGGAGACCCGCGAGCCGGCGCTCCAGCTGGATCTCACCGAGGAAGCCGATGTCGTGATGTGGATGCACGACGAGGTCGCAACCAGCGGCCGCCTTCCACTCGTGGAGGCGGAAATCGTCATTGATTCATTGACGAGCGCGATGCACCAGCAAGCCAACGCACTCGTCCCGCTGCTGACCCTGAAGGAGTTCGACCAATACACCACGACGCACGCGCTGAACGTGGCGGTGTTGGCAATGGGGCTCGCCGAACATCTGGGCTTGTCGACGCGTGAGGTGCGCGCGTACGGCGTCGCGGGGCTGCTGCACGACCTCGGGAAGGTCAAGGTGCCAGTGGAGATCGTGCAGAAGCCGGGCGCACTGACGCCGGAGGAGCGGGCGATAATGTGCCAGCACCCCGTGGACGGTGCGCGACTGATCCTCGAATCGGACAACCGGCTCGACCTCAGCGCCGCCGTGGCGTTCGAGCACCACATCATGATCGACGGCGGTGGGTACCCCAGCCGACGCAGCCGGCGCGATTGTCACCATGCGAGCATGCTCGTTCACGTGTGCGATGTGTTCGACGCGCTGCGCACGCACCGCCCGTACCGCGTGGCGTGGGAAACGAACGCCGTCGTGGACTACATCACGCAGCGCATGAACACCGAATTCCATCCGGACGTCGCGCGCGCATTCGTGACCATGCTGCGGGAGCGGGAGCTTCGCGAGGCGCGTGCCGACGCGATCGATGGGCTCGCGATCGCCCATGGCGTCGCCTAGACGTCGCCGAGTGTCAGCGGTCGCGGCGATTTGCCGTCGATGTCCGTGAAGCCGTACCGCCGCGAAAGGTCTGCGGCGACGAGGGTCTTGCCGCTGAGCGCCAGTAAGTCCGGATCGGTGAAGAGCGCATGCACGGCGCGACCGATGAACTCGGGGCTCTCCGAGTTGCTGAGATCGAACACGCCGGCACCGAGGACCGCTTCGGTGCGAACGAGGCCCGGGTACAGCGAAACCACGGCGACGCCGTGTGGGCGCAGCTCGATGGCGGTGTCGTTCGTCAGCTTGTCGGTGGCTGCCTTCGCGATGCCATAGAGCGTGTTGCCGATGCGCTTCTGCGCCGCCCAGTGCGAGATGTTCACAATGCCCCCGCGCCGCGCCGGCACCATCATCCGCGCCGCGAGCTGGCTGGCGACGAACGCCGCCCTCACGCCGGCGGTGATCATTGCGTCCCATCGCCATACGGGCTGCTCCCAGAAGGGCAGCGCCCACGTGAAGCGGCCGTCCTCCACCATCCGCTCGTAACCGCCCCACGCGTTGTTCACGAGCACGTCGAGGCGACCGGATTCGCGCTCGACGCGATCGAACAGCCGGCCGACGGCATCGTCATCGGTGTGGTCGCACGCGACGCCCACCACGCCCTCGGGGAGCGCGGCGCTCTCGACGGTCCGCCCGGTGGCGTAGACGCGCATGCCTGCATCAGCCAGCGCGGCCGCGACGCCACGTCCGACGCCTCGGCTGGCGCCGGTGACGATGGCGACGGAGGGAATCGGGATTTGCGAATCGGGAATAGAAAAACCCTCGGGATGTCTTCTCGCTCTGAGAATAACATCCCGAGGGTCCTACGATTCCCTATTCCCGATTCCCGATTCCCGATTCCCGACGTCAGGTGATGTTGGGATTATTGAAGCGTTCGACGTCCGGAAGCGGCAGGCAGCGCGTATCGCCGTACGTGCCACCCTTGAACGGGAAGGGGGTCCCCACGGCGGGATTGAACGGCAGGTTGAACCGCTGCAGGTCGTAGTTCCGGAAGCCTTCCAGGAAGAGGACACGACGACGCTCGTCGATGATGAGCGCCTGGATCGAGGCGTCATCGGTCGCGCCCGTGTACGGCAGCAGCCCCGCCGTGGCGCGCAACCCGTTGATCGCTGTGACGGCCGTATTGCCACCCTGCGCTTCGGCGAGGATGAGCTGCGCCTCCTCGTAGCTCGCGATCCGCGTCGGCGCGGCATCGCCCTCCGCGTACTTGTTAGGCACGTAGATCACCGACCTAGAATCGGCGGGCCTGGTTTCCGTCAGCGTCGACGCCGACCGCGGGTCGACCTCGCCCTTCTCGGTCTTGAGATTGAGCGAGAGCGATTCTACGGTGTAGAACCCGAACTGCTGTGTGACGGCGTAGATCCGGTTGTACAGGCGGTTGTCCGAAGCATCGTTCGACGCGTTCAGTACGAACCCGCTCGGCACGAGCGCCGCGTCCGCCGCCGCCCCGGTCTTGTTCCCCTGGAAGAGCCGCACGCGCGCGCGACCGACGTAGGCCGCGTTCACGATGTCGGGCTGGTTCGTCGCCGTGCCCGTCGTGATGGCGGTCGTGAACCGCTCTTCCGCCAGCGCGAACATCCCCGCCTGGTCCACCTGCGGCCCGAGGTCGAATGCGGCCTCGCACATCGACATCCCCAGTGCCGCATAGCTGAACCCGGCGTACAGCGCCGCTTTCGCGATGAGCTCCTGGCGATTCGGAACTTCGGCGTCCGTCCACGTGTTGTTCAGGTTGTCGAGCGCGTGGTCCGCATCCCACCGCGCCGTCGACAGCGGGTTGTAGATCCCGGGCGTCTGGTTGCTGTCGCACAGGTTGGTGCCGTACGAGCCGCCGGGCTGCGTGTTGGCGTCGCGGCGATCGTAGGGCCATGCCGCGGCGCCCAGCTGCGCGTCCGCGAGCTCGTCGCTGATGATCCCCTCCACGGCAACCATGGACCCGAACGCGCACTCGAAGTCTGCGACTGCGCTGTTGACCGCGAGCTCTGCGTTCTTGGGATCGTCGATCATGTTCACCGGCACGCTGCCCGGGGTATCGACCTCGAGGAGATCGTTCGAGTTGCACGCTACGACGGTGCCCAGCATCGAGACCAGTGCCGCGAGCGAGATTGCGCCGCGGCGCGCCCTCACCCGCGCGCCAGCGCTGGCCCCTCGAGTCTTGTGCTGTATGGAAGTCATCGGTGTAAACCGTCCATTGTTCCGGTTGTTAGGCAGTGGTCGATGCACGTCAGTAGCCCAGGCGAACGGTGAGCACCAGCGACATGAGCTGGGGCAAGTGCGCCTGATCTACGTTCACCGGGGTTCCGGACACGAACTCGCTTTCCGGATCGAGCCCTGTGTACGGCGTCCAGGTGTGGAGGTTGCGAGCGGACACCGTGAACCCGGCGCTCTTCGCCCATGCCTTGGATGCGAGCTCGGTCGGCACGTCGTACGAGAGCGAGACCTCGCGGAGCTTCAAGTACTTCGAGTCGTTGATCACGAAATCGCGGAGGCCCCCGTTGGTCTGCATCTGCGCGAGCTTCCGCGGATCGGTCTTCTCGGGCTCGAGGTACTCGGCGCAGGTGTAGAAGATCTGGCAGCGGATGCGGAGGTTGTTGTCGAGCCGCTTGTAGCCCGTCGCGTAGTCCGCCATCGCGTACACGCTGAAGCTCCGCAGGAACCGCACGGTGGTCGTAAACGCGCCTTCGGCGGTCGGGATCGAGTGCCCGAGGTAGACCCGGGGCGCGATCACACCACCACTCGCGTCGAGACACGGCATAGGCTGCCCACGGCCGTTGTCGCACATCGCGTTGATCGCGCGGCGCGTGGTCGGATCGTACTCGGCGCTCAGCACCTTGGGCGCGAACCAGTCGAACGGCGCGTGGCCGACGCGGTGCGCCGCGTACGACGTGCCGACGACGATCGAGGTATCGACGCCGTTCAGCTTGTTGATCTTCGACGAGTGGGTCCCGAGTGTGAAGCTCACGTCCCACGCGTAGTCGCGCGTGTTGACGATCTGGCCCTTGAGTCCGAGCTCGATGCCCTGCTTCGTGATCAGACCCGAGTTGAAGAACTGCAGCGTGTCGCCGAAGCCGGTGCTCGGGGCCACGGAACGCGAGAGGATCGCGTCCTTCGACTTGTCATGGAAATACGTGAAGTCGATGCCGAAGCGATCGTTGAACATGCTCGTCTCGAAGCCGAGCTCCAGCCCCTCGACACGTTCCGGCTTGAGGTCGGGGTTCCCTAACGTGAACGGCGTGAGCACGCCCTGTCCGTTCGGGCCGGCGACCGGCTTCAGGGTCTGCAGCGCAGTGTTGAGCGCCGGCTGCTGCCCCGACGCGCCGTACGCCCCGCGCAGCCTGAGGCTGCTGAAAGCTTTCGGCAGCCACCCCTGCACCCACGGATCCTCGCTCGCGACGTACGAGACGCTCGCCTTCGGGTACCACACCCACTTCACGTCGCTGCCGAACGAGCTGTTGTTGTCAACACGTGCAGCGCCGGTGACGTAGAGCCGGTCCTTCCAGCCGAGCTGCTCCTGGGCGTAGTAGCCGAGCGTGTTGTTTCCCGACCAGCCATCCCTGAGGCCGACCTTCGTGCCGGCGGCCTCAATGGTTTGCAGCCCGGGTGCGGGGAAGAAATCACCCTCGCCCTGAATGAACTGGTCGTGGCGTGTGTAATACTGCACGCCTAGCGACGTTTTCGACGACAGGGTGCTCGTCGGATTGAAGTTCAGGCTGCCCGTGTAGTCGTACGTGTTGTAGGTGGCCTGGTGCTGGTTGTTGAAGCGGTATCCCTTGGCGTAGGAGCCCCAGAAATAGGCGGCGGTGTCGTTGGTAAGGTACGGTACCGTCTCGGGGTTGTCCTCGTTGTTGTAGTCCGTGCCGATTGCGAAGCGGTGCGACATCCACGTGAACGGCCGCCACTGAATCGTGGCGCTGGCCGTGAGCCGGTTCAGAAGCTGTGCATCGTACTGCGCGTTGAACGCTACCGGAGGAAAACTGTTGAAGCCACGGGTGTACGTGCACCCGACGTTGCCCGCTGGGCAGAACTGCGGAAGGTTGGCGGGGTTCGAGTACATCGACTCCCACATGGCGCCGCCGCAGCCGGCCTCGCAGGAGAGCTGCGTGTTGCTGTTGATGTAGCCGACGCTGGTGCTGATATCGACTTTCGAGTTCGGCGTGATATTGAGATTGGTGCGCACACTGCGCTGGTTTCGCGAATTGGTGCGCTCGGCACCCTCGCTCGAGCCGACTTCGCCGCTGGCGAAAAAGCGGATGAGCGAATTGCCGCCGCTCACGTTTGCCGAGTAATTGCGGATGTCACCGGTGCGGAAGATCGGCGTCCCGCGCGCATCCTCCTGCTTCACGACGTTGAGCCCGAGCAGTGGGCCGGCGTCGGCGTTCGAATTGACACACTGATCGGGTGTTGGCTGGACGCAGTAGTTCGTGGCAATGCGCCCTTCGGCGTCCTGGAACCAGTTGCTGCCGCCCTGCACCTGAAACGAGTACTTCGTCCCGCCAGCGGAGCCCTTCTTCGTGATGATGTTGATGACGCCGCGCGCTGCCTCGGTGCCGTACAGGGTTGCTGCGGCTGGACCCTTCAGCACCTCGATGCTCTCGATCTCGCTCGGACTGAAGTCGTTGAGGCGCGACACGACGCCGGATCCGAAGGCCTGCACGGAGTTCCCGCTGCCGGTCGCGTTGTTCACGCGGACGCCATCGACGTACACGAGCGGCTGGCTCGAGAGCGACAGCGTGCCCATGCCGCGAATGCGGATGTTCGCCCCGGCGCCGATCTGCCCGGTGCCCGGGAGCACGACGACGCCGGGGGTCCGACCGTTGAGCACGGCCTCGACCGACGGGATTGCCGTCTTCGCCACCACGTCGGCGACGTTGACCTGCGCAACCGATGTCCCGAGCGAGCGGACCTGCTCACCGCCGGCGGTGCCGGTCACGACTACCTGATTGAGCTCGACGGCCCGCTCGGAGAGTATGATGCGAACGTTGGTCGACCCGACGGTGACGCTCTGGGTCTCAGGCCGATAGCCGAGCGCGCGGACGCTGAGCGTCACGCTGGTGCCGGAGAGGCCCGTGAGGCGGAACCGGCCGGAGCCATCGGTGGTGGTGCCGACGCCGGTCACGCCTTCGACTGTGACCTGGGCGCCGGCGAGGGGGCGCTGCGCGCCTTCGACGAGCACGGTGCCACTGACCGTGCCCTGCGGCGCCTGCGCGAAGCCAGGTGCGGCGAAGAGCAGCGCGGCGAGGGTGAGCGCGAGGTTCGCGACGCGCGGCCACCCACGACGACCTGTGGGGTGACGCTGCCTAACGGCATGCGTGGCGAACGAGACGAATCCGGTTTGGGTCATCGGCCTTCCTCCGATGGATCGGGGAGATGAACGCCGGCGGAGCGCCGCCATCTGTTGTGCACCAGGACGGTACACCAGTGCACCACAATGGTACACCAACCAATGGCTGCGAAGCGCTCGCGGCAAATCAGGTGGGTCCTACGGGTGAGGACAGGGGTTCTCCTGACGCCGCAACAGTGCAATCGCCACGCGGCGATCCGCAAGCACATTGCGACGTCCGGCTTTTGCGAATTGACCGGACGATACTCGGCGGCGTGAATTGGTATGCCATACTCGACCGTAGTGGTAGTGCCGATGTGAATCACGTTGGCCGTTCGGCCTCGCGCGCGACCGAAGACTTCACTTCCAGTGCGAGCACGCCAATTTGAGCATCCCATGCAGACGTCTCCGGCACCCCCCACCGACCCCAGGTCACCCGGCCTCCATCGAACGGCCCGCCTCGCGCGTGAGCTCGAAAGCCTCCAGGTCCTCATCGACTCGATGGGGCGCGAAGCCGACCTCGTTCCGCTGCTCACGCGCCTGCTCGATGTCGCGTGTGAGCTGATCGGCGCGGATCACGGCGCGATCGGGCTGGTCGACCCGGCGCGCAACGTCGTCCGGACGGCCGCCGTGCGGAACATGCCGCCTAACGAGCTGGGTGCGGAGATGGGCCCCGGCGTCGGGCTGTCCGGCCAGGTGCTCGCGACCGGAGCCACTGTCTATGCGCGACGGTACGGCGACCTCGCGCATCCCACCCAACCGGCCCTCGTCGAGCACGTCGTGATAGGCGTCCCGATCCGGTGGGGCAACGATTTCATTGGCACCTTCGGCCTTGGCCGGGCGCTCCAGCCCGCACGGCTGCTCCGGCGGTCACGACGGCCGCTGTTCGCGCAACGCGACATCAATGCGGTCGAGGAGTTTGCGCGATACGCAGCGATCGCGGTGCACAACGCGCGTCGCTACTCCGACGAACGACGCCGCGCGGATCGCCTCGCGGTGGTCGCGCGCGTGGCGCGTCTCATCACCGGCGACCTGAATCTCGACGACCTCCTCGACGGCGCAGCCCAGGCCATTCACGAGCTGCTCGGCTACGAGAACGTCGCCATCGCCCAACTCGCCGCCGACGCCCCCGAGACGCTGGTCGTGCGGAGCTTCGGCGGGTCGTACAAGGACCTGATTCAGGGGCCCTACCGCATCCCGTTCACGCGCGGTCTCATGGGAGCGGCCGCTCGTGGCCGCGAGATCGTGCTCGTGAACGACGTCTCGCTCGACCCGCGCTACCTGCCGACGCCCGGCGTCACCGGGACGCACGCGGAGCTCGCGGTTCCCATCCTGCTCGGCTCCGACGTTCTCGGCGTGGTCAACGTCGAGCGCGGCACGCCGTTCGACCAGGATGATGCCGAGGCGCTGCGCATCGTCGCGGACCAGCTGGCGGTGGCCATCGAGAACGCGCGGTTGTATGAGGCGGCACGGCGCGGCGCTGTCCTCGAGGAACGGCATCGCATCGCGCGCGAGCTGCATGATTCGGTGACGCAACAGCTGTTCAGCGCGACCCTCGTGGCGCAGTCCGTTGCCCCCGCGTTCGCGCGCGATCCGGCGGAAGGGGAGCGTCGTGCGACGATGATGCTGGACCTGGCGCGCACCGCACTCGCGGAGATGCGGGGGCTCCTTGCCGAGTTGCGGCCCCACGGCATGTCCGGGGAGCGGCCGTCAATGCCTCCATTGACCGATCCAGGTCTCACAACCGTCAGCCGGAGCGGTCTCGTGGCCGCGCTCCGCGCTCACTTCGTTCCCGCAATATTGGGCGATCTCCGTGTCCGGCTGGACGCGGATGCCTACGTCGCACAGCCGCCGGAACGGGAAGAAGCGCTGTACCGCATCATCCGTGAGTCAGTGCATAACGTGATCAAGCACGCGCGAGCAACCGAGGCCGAGGTACGGCTCGCCGCGAGTCCCGACGACATACAGGTGACGGTGACGGACAACGGTATCGGCTTTGCGAGCAATGCGCGAACCAACTCCGGCCGCTTCCGCGCGGCGCACGGACTGGGGCTGGTCTCCATGAGCGAACGCGCGACCGAGCAGGGCGGCCTGCTTCGCATCCACGGCGAGCCTGGTCGTGGTACACGCGTCGAGGTGACGCTGCCAAGGTCAAGCTAGCTACAGGCGTTACCGCCGATTAGTGTCCTTCGGGTCGAGTCGAAGCTTTACTACTACGTGACCGCGCGGTTGCGGCGCGGGTTCAAGCAGCCATATCCCTGCTGTGTCTGGCAATGCGTTCACTCCTGGTTCGATGGGCAACTCTCACGGTCGCTATCTGTTGTGCTGCGCCGGCGATTTCTGCGCAGCAGCGGCCGAGCCCGCAGGACGCCGAAGCGCTGCTCCGCGCGAATCCCGATCTCGCGGCGCAGATTCGTGACCGCATCCAGAACAGCGGCCTGACGCCGGACCAGGTTCGAGCTCGACTTCGCGCGGAGGGCTACCCCGAGAACCTGCTCGACGCCTACCTCGGGCCGGCCAACGCGGCCGATACATCGGCGGCCTCACCGGCCGCCGTCGCAGCCGCGCTGCGGGTGCTGAACGTCCAACCCGATTCCGGTGACACGGTCGTTCAGCGCGCCCACCCGGATCGCCCGTGGGAAGGCGCGCCACGCACCACGATCAAGTGCGACACGCTCGTCACGCCGGCGCCCGTGGCGGACTCGCTGTCGCTCGACGTGCGTGTTGGGCGCGCGGGCCCCAGATCGATCAGGTGCACGTCGGCGGACGGGACGCCGGTGGCGCCGCCTGACAGTGGTCGCACGATTTTCGGTCGCGATCTGTTCGCGAACGGCTCGACGCAATTCGACGCCAACTTCGCTGGTCCGGTGGACGCCTCGTACAAGCTGGGGCCCGGCGATCAGCTCGTGCTGTTGCTGACGGGCGAGGTGGAGCTTGCGCACCGTCTGGATGTCACCCGCGAAGGATTCATTTTCATCCCGCAGGTGGGGCAGCTACATGTTGCGAACCTGTCGCTGCAGCAGCTCAATGACATGCTGTACGGCGTGCTTGGGCGTGTGTATCCGGGCGTTCGGCGTGGGTCGAATGCGAAGACCCGGTTTTCCGTATCCGTCGCGCGGCTGCGTTCCCTGCAGGTGTTCGTCACGGGCGACGTCGAGCACCCGGGGAGCTACCGGGTCTCGTCGGCTGGAACGGCCCTGACGGCGCTGTATGCCTCCGGCGGCCCGACACCTAACGGGAGCCTGCGGCGGGTCGAGATCCGGCGGGGAGGAAAGCTCGTCGAGACGCTGGACGTGTACGACTACCTCGTGCGAGGCGACGCCACGCACGACCCACGCCTCGAGTCCGGCGACGTGGTGTTCGTGCCCGTTCGCGGACCGACGGTGCGCCTCATCGGCGAGGTGAATCGCCCGGCGACCTACGAGATGCGCGTCGGCGAGACGCTGACGGATGTCGTTCGCACCGCGGGCGGGTTCAGACCGACGGCCGTGCCGAGCCGCGTGCAGATCGAGCGGATCGTTCCGGCACGTGATCGACGGGATGGCGGCGCGGCTCGCGTGGTGCTCGATGTGAACGCATATGCGACCCGCAACGCGAACGGGGACAACGGGGGCGGGGAAGATACTGTGCAGGTAGCGCTCGAGGACGGCGATGTCGTGCGCGTCTTCTCGATCCCGGATCGTGTGCGCAACCGGATCACCGTCTCGGGCAACGTCTGGCAACCGGGCTCTCAGGGATTCGTCGAGCATCTCCGCCTCTCGGACGCCATTGCGCGAGCCGGCGGCGTCCGCACCGACACGTATCTCGGGCAGGTCCTCGTGACGCGGACGTTGCCCGACTCGACGCGCGTCCAGCTTCGTGCAGGGCTGCGTGCCGACGGGACTGCGGTGGATGACATCGTGCTCGCGCCGGATGACGAGATCCGCGTCTTCTCCATCCCCGAGTTCCGCTCGAATCGGCAGGTCGCGATCTCGGGCGCGGTGAGGAAGAGCGGGCGGGTCGTGTACCGTGACGGGATGACACTTCGCGACCTCGTCCTGCTCGCCGGCGGGTTGGAGGACGGTGCCTACCTGGGCGAGGCCGAGATCGCGCGGTTCCCCGAGAGCCATGCGGCCGGCGCGACCGCGCAGATGATGCACGTGCGCCTCGACTCGACGTACCTGTTCGGCACCGGGCCGGCTGGAGCGCCTAACGCCTCACAGGATTTCGTGCTCCGCCCGGACGACCAGGTGCTCATTCTCCGTCAACCGGACCGGCTCACGCCGCGCTCCGTCGTGCTCTCCGGTGAGGTGAAGTTTCCGGGGCGCTACACGCTCGAGCGCCGCGATGAGCGGCTCCACGGGTTGCTGGAGCGCGCCGGCGGTCTCACCTCGAACGCGGATTCCGCGGGGATCGTGTTCGTCCGGACGCGTGATGGCGTCGGCCGCGTCGGCGTCGACCTGCCGCGTGCGCTCCGCAACCCGAAGGCCGTGGATGACCTCGTGCTGCAGGACGGGGACTCCGTGCACATTCCGGCGTACAGCGGGATCGTCACCGTGTCGGGGTCCGTCAACGCGCCGATCTCGCTCGCATACGTCCCTGGCGCCGATCTGGATTACTACGTGCGTGCCGCCGGCGGAGCCACGCGCAGCGGGGACTTGTCGCGAGCGTACGTGAAAAACGCGAGTGGGCGTGTGGAGACGGTGCACCGACGGCCGCTGTTCCCCGACGACGTGCCGAGGCCGGGTCCCGGCAGCAAGGTTGTGGTTCCGGAGAAGCCGCCGAGCGACAAGGGGCTGTGGGTCAGCAGTCTGCCGGTCGTCGCGTCGATCGTAGGGAGCCTCGTGGCGCTGGCGGCGATCCTCGTCAAATAGAAGTCAGTTCACGGCACCCAGCGCAGCTGAGCAGTCACCGACGAAGCCGTCCAGCCGGTGCTCCCGTGCTCGATCGTGGTAGCCGCCTGAACCTCCAGCCAGGCCGTTAGGCGATATTCCGCGCCCGCGCTGCCGCCCACGCTTCGCCCCTCACGTGCCGGCGAGTAGATGTTGTACCGACCGCGGTCGCGCGCGAACACGCGACCGTCCGCGCGGAACCGGCGCGCCGCGTCGTCGACGCGCCCATACAGGAGCCACTCCGTACCGTCGCCACCGAGTGGATGGCCGATCGGCTCGCGATCGAGCGTCCAGCCGTCCATGAACACGTAATGCCGGTACCAGGTCGCGTAGTAGTTGCATGCACACCCGTTGCAGGTCGTGCACGGCGCCGCAAACGACGCTCGCTCCAGTCCGAGCGAGAGCGTCGGAATGCCGGGCACGGACGGGACTTCGACGCCCGCGACTACCCCGGGGAACTTGACCCACGCCGCGTGATTGTCGTCGGTCCCCCACTCCACATACAGCACCGCGGGAACCACGGGGATGGGTGGCCGCCACTGAGCCTCCACCGACGCGATGCCATTCTCGAACTCCGCACCGGCCACCTTGATCGCGTGCGTGAGAAACATCTCCTTGAAGTTGCGAAACGTGAATGGCGGCTGTCCCTCGCCGCTGAACATGAATGCTTGCGTTCCACCGAGGAGCAGACGGGGATGAGGCGAGATGGAGAAGTGAGAGGCGAACACCCACGGGTGGCGCGAGGCCGCGCTGCTATCGATGCGTGAGAGGAACGTTTCGCCGGAGACCGGGCCGAGATAGCGGAAGAGCCACGGAAGCCGGATGGGACGCGCGAGCATGAGGCCCCCGCCGGTGAACGCGGCGCTGCCGTCGAACACGATGCCGCCGCCCGCACCCGGTCCGTAGTCGAGCGGTCGCTTACCCACCCACGCGCCGAGCGCCGAGACTCCGCCCACGAGCTGCCAGTCGCGCATTCCCCAGTCGCCCTCGTTGCGCCCCCCGGCCGCATCCGCCGCGAGATAACGGCCGGCCAGGCCGCCCACGCGAGCTTCGAAGTCGCCCTCGTGAGAGTCAGCGCGCGGCTCGGGAGGAATGACGTTCTCTCTCGTTCTGTCCAGTGAGCGCACGGGCAACAATTGGCCGTGGTCCGAGGAGAATCCGGCGGCGACGCTCGCGTGCGCGACGCGCGACATGGCGCGCTCGCTCGACGGCGTTTCTTGCGGCGCCAGGCGGGCGGCGACCTCGGGAAATTCACGGGTGAACCTCAGCCAATCGGCGGCGACAGCATCATGAATCGCCGGCGCGACCGACGAGGACCGCTCACTGGCTTCGCGCAGCGCCCATCCCGCCAGGGCCTGCGTGAGCGATCCCTCCGCCCACCCAATTTCGGGGGGCGTGAGACCCAGGACGACCGCTCGTCGCGCGGCGCTGACCGCCCAGTGATCTGGAGGCAGAGCAGGTGACGCGAACCGTGGCGGACCCTGCGCGCTGGCGCGCGCGCCAATCAGCGCGAGCGCCGCTATTATAAAACGGATGCCCCAGCGACGCGCCACAAGGTTCTGCACTTGATTACGGTAATGGGTATACAAGAGGCTGTGATAGCAAACCGTCATGCCAAGTCATGACGAACCCCGGTGTTCACACAGACGTCACGTTCCGGTGGCTGACGAATTATCAGGCGGTACGTGCATGGACCGTGACCGCCGCGCTCGCGGTTACGCTGTTCGCGACGCTGGCCACCTCGGTTACGGTAACTGGCGGGCTCGTGGCTGACGATGCAGGCGCGACCCCGAAAGCATATCACGCGCTCCTCATACTCGCCGGCCTTGGTGTCCTGGCCCGCGGCAAGGTCCCGCGCCCTCGTGCCGAGTTCCTGCTCTATTTCGCCGTGACGATCACATCGACCCTGCTGGCGTATTTCATCTATGAGCCGCGCATCGCCGGGATAAAACTACTCATCGCGCTGTACGCGGCGCTCGTGGGAACGAGCCTCGGTCACATCACGAATTGGCGCATTGTGCTACGAGCCTGCCGCGTGGCGGGCGTTGCGTTCGCCATCGTGGTTACCGTCAAGAACGTGACGCACGTGCCGGCGTTCGTAGCGTATCTCGCGCGACCGCTCGGGCATCCCGACGTGCCAAGCCTTGCCGGCGGCGGATTGAACATCGAGGCCACATGGCTCGCTCTGTCGTCGTTTTTCATGATCGGCACTGTGCTCTTCATTCCAGTCACGTTGCTGGCCGCGGCGACCAGCGCGCTCTACGCGAGTCGTGTCGGTGTCGTTGTCGCCGCCATGGCGATCGTTGCGGCGGTGGCGTACGGCTGGAGCAGGGCCAGGATCAAAGCGCACGACGCTCGTCCGTCGCCAAATTCGACTCGAGTTTACGTGCGTCGATTCGCGGTGCTCGTGCTGGCGAGTGCAACGTTGGCTGTGGTCGCGGCACTCGCGCGGACGGCGAAGCAGTACGGCGAAGCCACCTATGTGGCCCAGCGGTTCAGCACGATCGGTGACGAGCCAGGCTCGCTCGGTCGGCTCGTGCTGTGGCGCGGCGGTCTTCGCGTGTTCGAGGAGAACCCGCTCGGCGTGGGTGCCGGGAATGCGGTGCCGACACTACGTCGCGTGCTTGGTGTGGATGTGCCCGAGGACAATCTGCACAACATCTATCTTCAGCATGCGGTCGAGAATGGAATCCCCGGCCTGGCCGCGCTGCTTCTCTTCGCGACCACGATCGCGCGTCGCGTCGTACGGTCGCGGTTCAGCGACCAGCTATTGCTGTTCTGCGCCGGGTACCTCGTCGCGGGCCTGATCCAGTTCAGCGGCGTGGACGTGATGCTCTGGCTCGTGTACGGCCTGCAATCCGGACTCGCCAGCCAGGCCACCGATGTCTGATCGTGCCTCGCCGGACTCGCCTTCGGTCGCGGTGCTCATGCCCGTGTTCAACGACGATGGGCAGCTGGACGCTACCCTGCGCTCGATCGACGATCAGCGCGTTCCCGTCGTGGTGGTGATCGTGGACGACGGCAGCAATATACCGATCGTGGTGCGCCACCCGTCGCGTCACGAGATCGTGGTGTTGCGCCACGACGTGAATCGCGGCATCGAGCACGCACTGAACACGGGACTCCGGTACATCGTCGAGCGCGGCACGCCGTACGTGGCGCGCCTCGACAACGGAGATCGCTGCGCGGCCGGCCGGCTCGAACGCCAACGTGACTTCCTCGAACGGAACCCCAGCGTCCATCTGGTGGGCTCCGCCGTCGAGTGGCGCGACGATGCCGGCCGGTCACGTTTCACGCGAGTATATCCCACCACGCACGACACGATCGTGCGTGCGCTCCACCACATGACGGCGTTGCCTCACGCGGCGGTCATGTTTCGGACGAGCGTCGTGCACACGGTGGGGATGTACTCGACGGCATATCCGGTCGCCGAGGACCTCGAGTTCTTCTGGCGCATCGCCCGGCAGCATCGCGTTGCCAACCTGCCCGAGACACTCCTCGTGGCGCGCTTCGACCCATCCGGGCTGTCGATCCGCCGGCGGAGCGAGCAGCTCCGGAGCACGCTCCGCATCCAGCTCGCGTTCTTCCGGCCGCTGGCCTGGACGAGCTACTACGGCCTCCTGAAGACGTTAGTCAGGTATGTCGTCCCGCACTCGGTGATCGTTGCCGTCAAGGGTGCGATGAGCCGCCGCGCGCGGGCCGAGGCGATATGACAGGTCGTCAGCGCATGCTTCGCGTCGTGCTCGTCTCCGAGGCGGCCGGCGGCGGTGTGGGCAAGCACGTGCTGGACGTCGCGGAAAGCCTGCCATCGCTGGGCTTCGATGTCCTGCTCGTCCACTCGGCACGTCGCGCAGAGCCGAGGTTCGCCGCCCGGCTCGCGCAGCACGCGCGGCACGGGTACCGTGTCGCCACGGTCGATGTCGATCGCGCGCCGGGACCGCGCGATGTCGCTGGGATTCTGCAACTGAGGCGCGCCGTTCGGGAATTCGGTGGCGCCGATGTGCTGCACGGCCACAGCTCGAAGGGCGGGGCACTCGCACGCCTCGCACGGTGGGGTTGTGCCCGGCGGGTCTTCTACACGCCCCATGGGTTCTATGCGCAGGCGCCGTCGCTGCCATCGAGCATGCGACGACTGTATGGCTTGGCAGAGCACGCGTTGGCGCTCGCGACGGATCAGGTCATCGCCGTCTCGAACGAGGAGATGGAGTTCGCGCGAGTGCTCGGAATTCCGCAGAGTAAACTCGCCGTGATCGAGAACGGGATACGTCTCAGGAGCGACGCCGATCTGGCATCCGACCGAGCGACGGCGCGCGCCGCGTTAGGTCTGACCGACGCTGAAGTCGTGATCGGGTTCGTGGGGCGCTTCGCGCCGCCGAAGACTCCCGAGCTCGCGGTGAAGACGTTCGGCCGAGTCCGGCGATCGCACGCGAACGCTCGTTTCATCCTCGTGGGCGATGGTCCACAGGCCCCGGCGGTGTCTGAGGCACTTGCGGAGCAGGGGGTAGCCGGCGATACCACGTGGATGCGCGACGCCGTGGGACGAGATATGCTGCCTGCCGTGGACGTCCTGCTCGTGACGAGCCAGTACGAAGGCTTCCCGTACGTTATGCTCGAGGGGCTGGATGCCGGTTGCGCTATAGTGACGACGCCGGTCGGCGGGGCACGCGATTGCGTCGCCCACGGGTGCAACGGGGCGATTGTCAACGAACCGACACCGGACGCATTCTCGAGTGCCGTCGAAAATTTCATGGAGTCGCCCGATGCCCTTCGCGCCGCGCGGACGATGTCCCGCGCCCGCGCACACAACTTCCAGATCGAGCGTATGATCGATCGTCTCGCCACGCTCTACCGCAATGCCGTCGACGATGCCGCGTGATGTGACGACGGCCGCCGCCCGGCCTGTCGACCCCGAGCTGCCACTCGCAGTGCTGGTGCGGCCGTACCACCGCCGTTGGCGGCTGGTCCTCGCCACGCTGGGAGTCGCGTGGCTCGGAGCACTCGCGGCGGTGCTCATTCCGGAGCGCGAGTACACGGCCTCCGTGGTGCTGGCGGCGGTGCCTAACGCGCGAACCAGCGCCCTGTCAGGCGGGCTCTCGGCGATCCTCGGGTCGGCCCAGTTGGGCGGGGTGCAGTCGACGCCCTACTTCATCGCGAAGCTGATCCTCTTGCGCAGCGTCATCATGCAGGTAGCCGCCGAGCCCGTCGGCGACGCCCGCGGCGGCACCGTGATCGAACGCGTGCTGGAGGAACGACCGCCCATCAAGCCAGGCCGCGTGGAGCCCGCGATGCGCAAGGCGGTGTCAGCCGAGGTGGACAAGCAGACCGGGTTGATCATGGTGGAGACGACGCTTCCCGACAGCGCCGTTGCGCGCTTCATCACGCGGCGCCTCACGGAGAGGGCGAGCGCAGCGTTCCTGCGAGTGAGTCGGGCGCAGGCCACCAGTCAACGGACGGCCCAGGCGGAGCGAGTGGACAGCGCGCTGCGTCAACTCCGGCGAGCCGAGGAACGGTCGCGGGGGTTCGCCTCATCGAACCGCTCGTACACGATGTTTTCGGAGGCGTCGGTAGTTCGGCGCGAGCTCGAGCGGGAGGTAACCAACGCGCAGACGGTGTACAGCCAAGCGCGCTCGGATTACGAAACCGCTGTCGCGCGAGAGCTGGAGGAGACGCCTGCGGTGGTGGTGGTGGATTCGATTCCGAATAGACTCCTGCCGGACCCGCGCCACGCACCGCTCAAGCTGGTGCTCGCGTCCGTGCTGGCGTTCCTCATCGTGACGCTCATTCTCTGGTCGCAGCGGGAATTCCAGGACCCGCCCAGTGCGGCGCTGTCCGAACCGGCCGACGGATCGCTTCGGGTCGAACGGCCGCACTCTGAACTGCCGGGAAGCGGCAGACGGGAGACGGGAAGCGGGTAGAACTGCCGGGAAGCGGGAGACGGTAGAAGGGAAGCGGTAGAAAGCGAAAACCCTCGGGATGCTGTTCTCACCAGAAGGAACATCCCGAGGGTTCCCGCATCTTACCCGTCTCCCGTCTCCCGTCTCCCGTCCGTTAGTATGCTCCGCGGCCACCCAGCACGGCGGGCAGAGTGCGAAGGAGAATCGCCACGTCGCGCCAGAGGCTCCAGCCTTCGACGTAGTCGAGCTCGACGGTCACGCGGGCGGGATAGGCCACGGCCGACCTTCCCATCACCTGCCAGGCGCCCGTCATGCCTGGTTTGAGAGACAGCAGCAGCGGCCCCTCGCCGTTGTAGTGGTGGATCTCATCAGGCACGATCGGACGGGGACCAACGAGTGACATCTCGCCCTTCAGCACGTTCCACAGCTGGGGCAGCTCGTCGAGGCTCGTGCGCCGCAGGAAGTGGCCGATCCTCGTTATGCGGGTATCGATCGACGCGGGGAGCTTGTAGTCGTGCTCGACGTATTGGCGAAAAAGCACCGGATCGGCGAGAAGCGTCGCCTCCGCGTCGACATCCATCGAGCGGAACTTGAGACATCGGATTGGCCGCCCGAACCTTCCGAGTCGACGCTGGCAGAACAGCGCCGGGCCCGGACTGTCGAGGACGACGAGCGCCGCGATGATCGCGAGCAGCGGTGCGAGCAGCACAAGGATCACGGCTCCGCCGACGATATCCAGTGCGCGTTTGAGGGCGAGCTGCCCGGCGCGAAGCACGACCGGGCGAAGCTCGAGCAACGGCTGACCGTCCTGTTTGATGAGCTTGGGCCGTACAGCAGGGAGCTCGAGCTGCGGCGCGGCAGCGAGCACCTTGCACTCGCTGACGGCTGCGGCGCGCAGCACGCGATTCGTCGTATCGGACGACGGCAACCCGCAGAGCACGACAGTGTCGGCGTCCTGCTCCAGGAGCACGGTTTCCAGGTCGGCGAGCGATCCCAGCGCGCGCCGGTTCGGGTGCGGCGCGATATCGATGAACCCGAGCACATCGAACCGCACCACATGATCGGGCGAGGTTCCTTTTTGCCTGACGAGACAATCGTTGGCGGTGCCGACGAGGATCACGCGAGCACGCGTGCGCACTCCCGAGCGACTGGACCAAAGCCGAGCGATCGCATCGAACGTGGTACGCAGGGCGATGAGCGCGATGCAAAGCGGTGCGAATACGAGCAGACCGGTCTGCAGCGCGTCGACAAACGACTGTGACCATATCTGCGACCAGAGCGGGAGGGCGCTGGCGATCGCCGCGGCAAGGCAGAGACGTCCGATGTGACGACGAGCGTCACCAGCCCCGTACGTTCCGGCGACGGTCGTGCCGACGAGGAGCGCCATCGCGAACGCGACCTGGTTTCCACCGAGCTCGGGTGCGAGCGCGGAGAACGTCAATCCCGTACTGAACACTCGACCGGTCTCCACCGCGCGCATCATGGCCTGCGCCGCGACGAACGCGAGCGCGTCTACGATGAGCAGTGCGCCGACGTGTCGCGCGGCGCGAAGCGTATGACGTCTCAGATTCGCCGCGGCACGAGGGACCGCGAGGTTTCGGTCGACCTCGGTGGCGTGGCGCGAAATGTGAGAGGGAGCCGGCCGCACGCGAACGTTCGCGGTCGTATCCGACCGGGCGGGGCGAGATCTGGCTGAATTAGCTGGCACCGAAGTCGGCTGATACAATTCCAAGGCGCGACGGGGCTCGTGTGATGAGCATCGCGAGACGCCGCGCGTGCGTGACGGCTGGTCAGGCTTAAACCCGCCGGTGCCTTCGGGAGTCACGTTTTCGAGTTGGCCCCGGGGGCAACTCGAATCCGTTGACAGACCAGACGGTTCACGCTTCGCGTTAGGTGCGGCGCGACGAAGCTCGCGTTTGCTCGATGTTTAACGTACCGACTACAAACGGCGCAACGGGCTGAGGGTTTAGTTCGACTTCAGCGGAGCGGGCTCTACCAATGTTGCGCAAACATACTCGACTCAGTGTCGATGTGTTACACGCAATCCGGCGTTTGCCGCTCTCCCGAACGTTTGACGGGCGCGGTCGCCACTTTTCGGGAAGATCGATGCCAAAACATGCCGAGATGGCGGCGAATCGGCTGCCGATCCCGTACCGGGATCAAACTACCTAATGGTTTGTTCGAGGTATCGATCTGATTTAACTAACGGGCGCGGTGGTCAGGGACCCTGACGAATGTCCCGCAGACGTCCCCGGGCTTCGTCGTTCTTCGGATCACGCCGGATCGCTTCGCGAAACGCTGCCGCTGCTGCTGCCGTGTCGGCGCGCATGAGCGCGATGTTCCCGCGGATGATCGACAGCGCCGCCGTGTTCGGGTAGAGCTGCTCGTTCAGCCGCAGCAGCGCGAGTGCGTCATCGATCTTGCCCGCGCGCGCAGTCCGGAAGGCGGCCGTGTTCAGCGATACCTCGCCGAAGTCGTACGCGTCGCGACCGTAGTACCGGTCGCGCAACGCGCGGTAGGCACGGATCGCCGAGTCCCCGCCAGCGGCGGTCGCGGTCTCCACAATAATCGTCGCCAGAGGGACCGGTCGGTTTACACCGCGATGACATGTGATGCACGTCACAGTCACTGCCGGTGTCGGGCGCGACGGGATCGTATCGAGCCGACTGTTTACCTCCTGCACCATGCGCATCATCTGGCGAGCAACGCGCTTGTTTCGCTTTTCGTCGGTCGCGAAGTCGATCCGCTCGAGCGGAGCGCTGTCACTTCCGACATGACAGAAGGTGCATGAAACACCCAACGCGCCGGCGATGTTGCGCATCATGCCCCACACCTGTACCGGCTGCGTCGTCTTCGGGATCACCTGGACGTTCACAAGCGAGTCGGGGGGCCACTTGCCAGGTGGCTGCGCCTTCGCGCTATCGAAGCCGGCGACTGCCATGAGAGCAATCATCACCGCACGCATTGGAAGCCTCGCGTTCAAAACGCCAACGGACTGACGTGACAGGTCTGAACGCCATATCGTTGGGCGCCAGTTGTCGTGCTCGCAACCCGCCGCTGCCGAGTCCCAATCCATACCGCTCCGTTCTTCCGTCATGCACCTCCCGGTCAACCCGCCCGTCCTTCCGATGCTCGCCAATCGTGTCGCCGAGCTTCCACCCGGCGAAGGATGGATCTTCGAGCCCAAGTGGGATGGATTCCGAACGCTCATCTTCCGGGATCGCGATGAGCTGTTCATCCAGAGCCGCGACGAGAAGCCCCTCGAGCGCTACTTCCCCGAGCTCGTCACGCCGCTCAAGACACAGCTGCCCGAGCGCTGTGTTGTGGACGGGGAAATCGTGATCGCGCGAGACGGGACCCTCGACTTCGAGGCATTGCAGCTGCGGCTTCATCCCGCCGCCTCTCGTGTGAAGCTGCTGGCAGGGCAGATCCCCGCGTCGGTGGTGTTCTTCGACCTGCTCTGCGAGGGCGACCGCAACCTGTGCAAGGCACCGTTTCGCGAGCGGCGAGCGGCGCTCGAGTCGTTGGTGGGCGGGAGCCTGACACCTCCGCTGCATCTCACGCCGGCGACGCGTGACCGCGCGATAGCCGCGGACTGGTTCAGCCGATTCGAAGGCGCCGGGCTCGATGGGGTGATCGCGAAGTCCGAGCACGGAACGTACGAGCCTAACAAGCGCGTCATGCTGAAGGTGAAGCACGAGCGTGAGTGCGATTGCGTGGTAGCTGGCTTCCGGTGGCACAAGAACGGGAACGGAACGGCGCTGGGCTCACTGCTTCTCGGACTCTTCAACGACGACGGCAATCTCGAGCACGTTGGCGTCTGCGCGAGCTTCACCGCCGCCAAACGACGCCAGCTCGTGGCGTTTCTGGAGCCGTATCGCGAGAACGCTCTCGAGGGCCATCCGTGGAGAGCGTGGGCCGAGGCGCCATCGGATAAGGAGACTGCGGTACATCGCCGGCCAGGAGCAATCAGTCGCTGGAGTCAGGGCAAGGATCTGTCATGGGAAGCGCTGCGCCCCGAGCTCGTTGTCGAGGTGGCGTACGATCACATGCAAGGCAGTCGCTTCCGACACACCGGGCAATTCCGGCGTTGGCGACCCGACAAGCGCCCACGGGATTGCACATTCGCGCAGCTCGAGGTGGTACCGCCGCACGAGCTGAGTCAGATCTTCGCGGCGGGCCGCTAGTCGGCGGGCTTCTCCCTCGCCTTGTCTCTCCATTCGCGCCAGGCGCGCGTCGGATCGTCATCCGGATCCGGCGTTTCCTGAGGAGGCCTGATCGCTTCCGGCACGTTGCGAAGGTTCACGCGAATGCGCGTCCACGTCGACGAGCGACCACGCATCGAGTCCACCAGCACGTCGTCGACTGCGAGGTGCTCGGCGGCCTCGGGGTGCCTGGCCTTCCAGCGTGCGAGCCCAGCCAGGGCGGCGTCCTTCTTCGTCGAGTTCGCGACCACGATGAGCGGCATCTTCGTGCGCGGTGCCCCGGCCACCTTCTTCGCTTTCGCGACGCCTTTCGCGCGGGACGGCGCGACGCGCGTCCCTTCGCCGGCCATCTTCTGGAAGTGTGGCGGCCATGGCGCGTCGCCGAGTCCGGACGCCTCGTCGCGTGCCGCGAGCTCGAGCAGCGCCTCCAGCGACCCTGCGGCGTCGTTCATCCCGTCATTCGGGTCGCCTAACGACGCCAACCGGGCTGGGACAGTGCTCACGGTGAAATCCGCCGGCTCACAGTCGGGGATCTCTTCCCATCGAAGTGGCGTGGAGACCCGTGCGTCGGCGAGCGGCCGGACCGAATAGGCCGAGCACGTCGTGCGATCCTTGGCGTTCTGGTTGTAGTCGAGGAACACGCCGCGCCGCTCCTCCTTCCACCACTTGGACGTCGCCAGCGTCGACGCACGACGCTCGACTTCCCGGGAGAACGCCAACGCCGCGCGACGCACGTCCGTGAACGTCCAGCGCTGATGGATCCGCACGTTGATGTGCATGCCGCGCGAGCCGCTGGTCTTGGGCCAGCCACGAAGTCCCAATTCGTCGAGCAGGCCTTTCGCCTCCATCGCAACGCGCCGCACGTCGTCCCACGAGACGCCCGGGCCCGGATCGAGATCGACGCGCAGCTCGTCGGGGTGGTCGAGGTCCTCCGCGCGCACGGCATGCGGATGCAGCTCGATGCATCCCAGATTCACGATCCAGGCGAGGCCGGCGGCGTCATCGACGACGATCTCCTCCGCGGTGCGACCGGACGGGAACGACAGGGTCACGGTTCGCAGCCAGGCCGGACGGCCAGTGGGCGCACGTTTCTGATAGAACGGCTCGCCCTCCGCACCGTGAACGAACCGTTTGAGGACGAGCGGCCGATCGCGGATTCCCGCGACGGCGCCGCTCGCGACTGACAGGTAGTACTGGACAAGATCGAGCTTCGTGAGCTTGATGTCGCGTGAGAAGTAGGGCTTGTCCGGGTGCGTGATACGCACCTGACGGCCAGCGACCGACAGGACTTCGCTCTGCTCTTCGCTCTTCATCGCGCGATCGGGCTCGGTGGGGACCGTTACGGTTGCCGCGGAATGGACTCGACGCAAATGTACTTCACATCGGGTCGAGCCTCTTGTAAGCGGTCCTCGACGGCTGTCATGTCGAGCCGAAAGCCAACGCGCATGCCCGGTGGGCGCTCGGCGGCTTTGCGCCGACACGGGATGTGAAAAGCCCCTCGAACCGCGGCGAACCGTGATTCGAGGGGCTTTCTTCCGCTGGCGGGATTCGATCGTCTGGTTCGACACCGCGCTTGCGCGCGGACCGGTCGACTTCCCTTACCCTTGCCGTAACGGTCCCGGCTCAGGTGCTTCCGAATTCGCTCGAAGCTACAGTCGCGGCCAGCGACCCCGCGACCGACCTGTCGTTGCCGAACATCCGACAGGCGACCCTCCGCTGGCGTCCCACCGGAGAGCATCGCGTCCGAGACTGACCGTTTCCTTCGGACGCGGCGCCAACATTCACCGCGCCGGGAGTATCGTCAATCGAGAACTTTTCCCGAAGCCGACAGACTCGGGTGCAACGCGTTAGGCGTGGAGAAGCAGGGACTAGCGCTGGCGACTGGCGACTGGCGACTGGCGACTCAGCGCTAAGGCCTTCCGATCGCCGCATCAAGGCTCCGGCTCGGTGGGCTAATAGCAGCAGCTCGTAGCACGCGGAGTAGCGCGCGGCCGTCGGCTACCAGCAAGCAGCGGGCAAGCAGCCAGCAGCTGCCGTTTAGGCGCCCGTGTCGACCGTGTTGAGCAGCATGGAGATCTTTTGCCAGATCTTCCTCGATAGTCCCGCCGTCAACGACTCGATCTCGTTCACGGCGGCGAGCGCCACCGGATCGTCGAACCGCTCCACGAACAGTGCCGCAATCTTGCTCGTCACCGACAGCATCTCGCTGCAGTAGTCGAGGTATCTGCCCAGCTCCACACGCGTCATCGTGCGCACCGGCGACGAGGCGGTGGATGGTGGATTCGTGAGCAGCTGCTCGGGGTCCTTCGTCAGCTGGTGCATGTCCACCACGTGGGCAATGCTTCGCAGCTGATGCAGCGCCGCCAGCGCCCGGCGGCGCTTGAGCCGCGTCTCGATCGTGAGCAGGAAGAAGACGGCGATTCCGAGAAACACGAGGTCGTTGATCGCGGCCTCGACGCTCTGCAGGAACTCGGGCCAGCCGGCAATGTCGGCCGCCAACCGAACCTGTGACGCGGCCGTCACCACCACCGCCAGCATTACCGCGATCGCGAGCCCGACAGTCGCGCGAATCGGCCAGTTCGGCTTCGCCAGATACGCGACGTGTGACGCAGATTCGTGCGCGATGGCGAGCAGCTCCTCGCTGACGCGCGCCAGGCTCGAGGTCGGAAATCGCTCGATGATCCGCTGACGGAGCCGCGCGAGCGTTTCAATGATGCGGTCGTCGTCGAGTTGCCGATACACGGTAGAGAATCGGGAATCGGGAGTCGGAAACGTTCTCGCGTGCAATGGCGGTTGAATGATGGCTGCTGGCCGAACGATCTCAACCGCTGGCGAGGGTGGCCGCTCAGGTTAGCTTACCGGCGAGAGCTCGTATCATCTCCCGCGTCGGCGCATCAGCGCGTCGAGGCTGATTTCCGGTGTCACACCGTCCAACGCCACCCGGCGCCACCGCGGCGGCGCTTGTCGTCGCGAACCCGAATGCTCGACGCGTTCGACGCGGCGACTGGCGCAAGCTTGCCGAGCGCGCCCTCGGTCGTCGCTATGGTATCGAGATCGTCTCCGTCGGCTCGGCGCTCGAGGCCGCGGAGGTCGTGCGCACGCGCATGGCCGCGGAGCAACGACCCGCGGTCGTCGTCGCCGCGGGCGGCGATGGCACCGTCCGGCTGGTCGCCCAGGAGCTCGCGGGCACCGGCGTTCCGCTGGGCGTCATCCCGCTGGGAACCGGGAATGACTTCGCGCGCGCGAACGGCATCCCCGACGACGTCGCCGGTGCGCTCGATCGGATCGTCCGGCGCAGCACGCGCGCGATCGACCTGCTGGTGGTGAATGGCCGGCCGTTCGTGACGGCCGGGGGCATCGGCATCGGCGCGCACGCCGCGCTGGTGGTGCCGTGGATCAAAGCCCTCCACCCGCTCGCGCGGATGGCGACTGAATCGTTAGGCGGCGCGGCCTACCGCATTGCGGCGGGCGCGAACGTCATGCTCCGGCCCGGGCTGGCGGAGCGCGTGCGCTTGACCTGGCGTGTTCCCGGCGAGGCGGCGGACCAGTCGATGGAGGTGCGCGCCCACGGGGTGTTCCTGGCGAACCAGCGGACGATGGGGGGAGGCATCTCGCTTCCGGTGCCGGCGGACAACGCGGATGGTGCGTTGGACGTCTGCGTCGTCCACGACGTGGCCCGCGTCCGGTTGCTCGCCGCGCTGACGCAACTCCTGCGCGGCTCCCCGATCGCGTCTAACGTCTTCTCGGTGTGGCGTGCCGTGCGCGTGACCATCGAGACGGAGCGCAAATCGGCGTTCTTCGGCTGCGGGGATCTCGTCGCGGAAGGGACGAGGTTCGATGTGCGCGTCGTGCCGGGCGCGCTACGGGTGCTGGTGTGAGGTGCCCGCCCACGCGTGCGGCGCGCCGGCAGTGTTGAACGTTTCCACGTTTCACAACCATCTATACCGAGGTTCGATCATGCGAGTTCGTCGGTTCTCACTGATCGCGTCGCTCATGCTGGCGGCTTTCGCCGCGGCGACCCAGCGCGCCGCAGCGCAGGGCGGCAACAAGCAGGTGATCAACCCGCCTAACGCGAGAGCCGGCGGCGTGCTGTCCAGCGCCGTGCGCGTCGGCGACCTCGTCTTCCTGTCCGGTGCCCTCGGGACGAAGCCCGGTGGCGGCGGCCTCGCCGACGGCGGAATCGAGGGCCAGACGCGTCAGGCGTTGGAGAACGTCAAGGCGTCCGCGGCGCTCGCTGGCGTCACGATGGCCGACATCGCGAAGTGCACGGT
>Ga0307406_10000240_pt1 | contig 33234 bp, 29 predicted proteins | sample 322Cmetagenome_3_FD_203706 | JGI IMG/M metagenome (GOLD analysis project Ga0307406, IMG submission 203706) | Maize rhizosphere microbial communities from greenhouse at UC Davis, California, United States - 322HYB-C-2 | ecosystem: Host-associated > Plants > Roots > Rhizosphere > Soil | place...
AATGGACGCGCGGCGACCAGACGCGCAGCGCCGAGGCGCGCTGGATCATCGATGCCTGCGGGCGGGCCGGGCTGCTCAAGCGCAAGCTGGGGTTGGCCGAGCCCAACGCGCATGACGTCAACGCGGTATGGTTTCGCATCGGCGAGCGCATTGCCATCGACGACTGGAGCGACAACGCCGACTGGCAGGCGCGCTGCGATCCCCGCGCGCGCTGGCTTTCGACCAATCACCTGTGCGGCGCCGGGTACTGGGCCTGGCTGATTCCGCTGGCCTCGGGTTCGCACTCGGTGGGCATCGTGGCGGACCCCAAGCTGCATCCGCTGGACACCATCGACACGTTCGAGAAGGCGATGCAATGGTTTGCCACCTACCAGCCGCGGCTGTATGAAGCGCTCGACGGCAAGCGGCACCTGCTGCAGGACTTTGCCTTTCTCAAGCACTTCTCGCACGGCTGCAAGCAGGTGTTCTCGGGCCAGCGGTGGGCGCTGACGGGTGAGGCGGGGCTCTTTCTCGACCCGTTCTATTCGCCGGGCAGCGACTTCATTGCGATGAGCAACACCTACATCACCGACCTGGTGGCGCACGACCGCGCGGGCCGTTCGGTGGAGGCGCGCGCGCAGCTGTACGACCAGATCTACCACTCGTTCTACGAGAGCACGCTGGCGCTCTACCAGGACCAGTACCCGCTGTTCGGCGACCCCGAGGTGCTGCCGGTGAAGGTGATCTGGGACTACGCCTACTACTGGGGCGTGCTGTCGCAGATCTTCTTCCAGCAGCGGCTCACCGACCTGGTGCTGCTGGGCAGCCTGAAGGACGAGCTGCAGCATTGCCAGCGCCTGAACCTCGCGGTGCAGCAGCTGCTGCGCAGCTGGTCCGCGGCCAGCGCCAGGCGCAACGCGCCCGTGATGCTCGACCAGGCGGCCATGCCCTGGTTCGCCGAGCTCAACCGCAGCCTGAAGGACCCGCGGCTGGGCGATGCCGCGTTCAGGGCGCGCATCCGGGCCTCGGCCGTGCAGCTGCGCCAGCTGGCCGGCGAGATCCTTGCGCGGGCACGGTCGGACAATGCGGACCTGGGCGCCTGCGGCCTGCCCTCGCTGCTTGAGGAAAACATCGCCGGCCTGCCCGCTGGCGCGCAAGACGGCGCTATGCTTTTCGCAGCACTTCCGGAGGACAGCCGGAAGCCGCGTTTACCCAACTTTACGGAGCGTTCAAGCCCCGTTGCCCCCCGTGCACGACCATGAAGCGCATGAGTACCCCCCAGCTCCTGATGATCGAAGACGACGCCCGCCTGGCACAGATGGTGGGCGAATACCTGACGCAGTCGGGATTCCTCTTCACGCATGCCGGCGACGGCGCGAGCGGCCTGGAGCAGCTGCAGCAGCACGCGCCCGACCTCGTGATCCTCGACCTGATGCTGCCCGACACCGACGGCCTGGAAATCTGCCGCCGCATCCGTTCGCTGCCGCCTCCGGCGTCGAAGGTGTCGGTTCTGATGCTCACCGCCAAGGGCGATCCGATGGACCGCATCATCGGCCTGGAGATCGGCGCCGACGACTACCTGCCCAAGCCCTTCGAGCCGCGCGAGCTGCTCGCGCGCATCCGCGCGGTGCTGCGCCGCCGCAGCGAGAACAACGCCGACACCGAAGCCAGCACGGTGATGCGCTTCGGCACGCTGGAGATCGACCGCAACGCGCGCACCGTGTCGGTGGGCGGCGCGCTGGCCGACCTCACCTCCTACCAGTTCGACCTGCTGGTGGCCATGGCCGAGCGCGCCGGGCGCGTGCTCACGCGCGACCAGATCATGGAGGCCGTGCGCGGCCGCGAGCTCGAGGCCTTCGACCGCTCGATCGACGTGCACATGGGCCGCATCCGCGCCGCCATCGAGGTCGACGCCAAGAACCCCAAGCGCATCCTCACGGTGCGCGGCGTGGGCTACGTGTTCGCCAAGCAGCAGGACTGACCGGCCGATGCTGCGCAGCCTGTATTCCCGCCACCTCTACGTGCGCATCTGGCTCGCGGTGGTGGGCGGCGTCGTCATCCTCACGCTGATGGCCAACTGGATCGTGCGCGAGGCGGCCGAGGCCGAGCGCGAGCGCCTGGCGCCGGTGCCGCGCAACGTGGTGGTGCTCGATGCGCAGGACACGCCCATCGGCACCGGCAAGGCACTGCGCGTGCCGGGCCAGGGGCTGGAGTTCGACGTGACGCTCAGCGACGGCAAGGCACTCACGCTGCGCGTGGCGCCGCGCGACCGGCCCTCGGGCACCGGCGGATTCGCGCCCTGGCGCACGCCGTTCGGGCTGGGCTGGATGATCGCGCTGGTGGGCATTGCAGTGGCGCTGGGCGTCTATCCGATCGTGCGGCGGCTCACCCAGCGGCTGGAGTCGCTGCAGCGCGGCGTGCAGCGCTGGGGCGAGGGCGATCTCTCGGTGCGCGTGACCGAAGAAGGGCAGGACGAAGTGGCTGATCTCTCCAAACGTTTCAACGCGTCGGCCGAACGCATCGAACAGCTGGTGCGTTCGCACAAGTCGCTGCTGGCCAACGCATCGCACGAGCTGCGCTCGCCGCTCACCCGCATCCGCATGGGCCTGGAGCTGATGGGCGAACGCCCGAGCCCCAAGGCGCGCGAGGAGATCTCGCGCAACATCGGCGAGCTCGACCAGCTCATCGACGAAATCCTGCTGGCCAGCCGGCTCGACGCGAGCGAGGCCGACATGGGCACCATCGAGGCCGTCGACCTGACGGGGCTCGCGGCCGAGGAGTGCTCGCAGGTGAATGCCGAGCTCGACCTGGTAGCAGGCACCGACAACGCCAGGCTCACCGTGCCCGGCGTCTCGCGCCTGTTGCGCCGCGCGATCCGCAACCTGCTGGAGAACGCGCGCCGCTACGGCGCCGGCGAGATCAGGGTGGAGCTGGGCAGCGCCAACGGCTTTGCCACCGTGCGCGTCACCGATCGCGGCCCGGGCGTGCCGCCGGCGCTGCGCGAGCGCATCTTCGAACCCTTCTACCGGCTGCCCGGCGCCAGCGAGCGCAACGGCGGCGTGGGCCTGGGGCTCGCGCTGGTGAAGTCGATCGCCGAACGGCATGGCGGCAGCGTGCGCTGCGAAGACGGCCCGGAGGGCGGCGCGAGCTTCGTGATCCGCCTGCCGGCAAGCGCGCCCGCGCACTGAGCCCGCGCCCCGGGGGAGCGCCGGGGCAAGTCAGGTTGGGCCGGCCGGGCCCACCTAAAATCCCGCCCCTATGCAGAGATCGCACATCGTCAGGCCCGCGGCCATGTTCTGGGGGCTGGTGGTGTTCATGCCCGTCGGCGTCACCTACCTTTCGGCCCTGCTGCTGCTCGCCACCATGCTGCTGGCCGGCGGGTTGCGCGACCGCTTCGCGCGGCTGCGCGCCAACCCGCTGTGGTGGCCGCTGGTGGCGTACCTGGCCTGGACCTTCATCGTGCTGGCCATCGGGCCGCACTACCCCGAGACCGGCTCGAACCTGTTCCACGGCCTGCGCATCGGCCTCACCATCCTGATGGCGATGGCGCTCACGCGCGAGGAAGCGGTCTGGGCGCTGCGCGGCTTCCTGCTGATTGCCGCGCTGAACATCCTGCTGATCGTGGCGTACTACGCGATTGGCTTTCCGATCTGGTCGCCGCTGCGCGCGGTGGTCATGGAAGTGGGCAACAAATCGATCAGCAATGCGCTGCTGTTCAGCGTGGTGGCGTCCACGGCCGCCGTGTGGGGCATTGCGCAGATCGCCGCCCACCGGCCGCTGCGCGCCGTTCCGGCCTTTGCGCTGGTGCTGGGCCTGGGGCTGGTGGTGGCGCTGCCGCTGACCTCGCGCACCTCGGTGCTCGCGCTGATGCTGGTGATCCCGGCGGTCTGCATCCACCAATGGCGCAGCCACCTCAAGATGCTGGTGAGCGCGCTGGTGCTGGGGGCCGCGGTGCTGGCGGCGGCGCTCTACCAGGTGCCGCAGCTGCAGCACAAGGTCGAGACCGGCGTGGAGGAAATCGAGAAGGCGCAGGCCGGCGAAATCTTCAAGGGCAGCTGGGTCATCCGCTACTACATGTACCGCGATACCGGCCTCATGATCGCCGACCGGCCGCTCGCCGGCTGGGGCATCGGCGGCTGGACCGACCAGTGGCACAAGCGCGGCCCGGCGCTCTTCGCCGACTCGAACATGCCGCACAACGACTTCCTGTGGGTCGGCGCGCAGGGCGGGCTGCCGGCCTTGCTGAGCCTGCTGGTCATCATGGCGGGCGCCGTCTGGCAGGCATGGAAGCGGCCCGACATCGCGGGCCGCTACGCGCTGGCGGCCACGTTGATCGCGCTGATCGCATCGAGCGTGAATTCGGCCGTGCGCGACGCGCAGATCGGGCTGGCGCTGCTGTGGATCGCGATGGTCTACCTGCGGCTCGCGCAGGAGCCGCGGGATACGCAGCCCTGGCGCGACCTGTGGCCGACGCGCCGCATCGCGGCGGCGCTCGAGGTCCCGCCGCAATCCCGCTGACTATCTGCTGCTGCGCCTGGCCTCGGCCGCCGCGAACTGTCGGCCGGCCATGCCGACGAAAAAGTAGATCACCGCGGCGTGCAGCACGCCCACGAAAAGCAGCACCAGCAGCATCGGCCCCAGCTGCAGCGCCGAGGCGCCGGCCGCCAGCGCCGCCGCCACCGAGACCGCGGCCTGGATCGCCAGGTCGATGGCGATCATGCCGAGCACGGCGCGGGTCTTTTCATCGCGCGCCAGGTACCGGCCGTTCTTCTTGCCGAAGGCCAGGCACGCCCACATCACGGCGCCCAGCAGCGCGGCCGTATTGACGCCCGCGTTGGCCTTGACGCCGACCAGGTTCAGCGCCAGGCCCAGGATGAGCAGCAGGAGCAGGTAGGCCGCGCCGAAGCGGCCCAGCAGGCCGCGAACGGTCAATGCCGGGACGACACCGTCTCGCCCGCCTTCAGGCGGTAGACGGTGCCGCAGTACGGGCACTTGGCTTCACCGGTGCGCGCCACGTCCAGGTAGACCTTGGGATGGGTGTCCCAGAGCTTCATGTCGGCCTCGGGGCTGGGGCAGAACACGCCGCCCTGATGGTTGAGCTCCCGGGCCAGGAGTTCGACGACTGCGTTGGTAGGCATGGTTTTTCTCAGACTTTCGTGAGCCAGTGGGCGTATTTGGGGTTCTTGCCGTTCACGATGTCGAAGAAGGCAGCCTGGATCTTTTCGGTGATGGGGCCGCGCGAGCCGCCGTCGCCGCGGTTGCCGATCTCGATGCGGTCGAGCTCGCGGATGGGCGTCACCTCAGCAGCCGTGCCGGTGAAGAAGGCCTCGTCGGCAATGTAGACCTCGTCGCGCGTGATGCGCTTTTGCACCAGCTCGAGCCCCAGGTCCTTGCACACGTGCAGGATGGTGTTGCGCGTGATGCCGTTGAGCGCGCCGGCCGAGAGGTCGGGCGTGTAGACCACGCCGCCCTTGACCACGAAGATGTTCTCGCCCGCGCCTTCGGAGACGAAGCCGCTCGCGTCGAGCAGCAGCGCCTCGTCGTAGCCGTCGTCCAGCGCTTCCATGTTGGCGAGGATCGAGTTGGTGTAGTTGCTCACCGTCTTGGCCTGCGTCATCGTGATGTTGACGTGGTGGCGGGTGAAGCTGGAGGTCTTCACGCGGATGCCGCGCTTCATGCCCTCTTCGCCCAGGTAGGCGCCCCAGGACCAGGCCGCGACCATGGCGTGGATCCGGTTGCCCTTGGGGCTCACGCCGAGCTTTTCGGAGCCGATCCAGATCAGCGGGCGCAGGTAGCAGCTTTCGAGCTTGTTCTCGCGCACCACCTGCTTCTGGGCTTCGTTGAGCTGTTCCTGCGTGAAGGGAATCTTCATGCGCAGGATCTTGGCGCTGTTGAACAGGCGCTCGGTGTGCTCGGCCAGGCGGAAGATGGCGGTGCTGCCGTCGGCCGTCTTGTAGGCGCGCACGCCCTCGAAGGCGCCGCAGCCGTAGTGCAGCGTGTGGCTCAGCACGTGGATCTTGGCGTCGCGCCAGTCCACGAGTTCGCCGTCCATCCAGATCTTGCCGTCACGGTCGTCCAGCGAGGGGGGGATCGAGCTCATTTCCTGATTCCTTTGGGAGCTGTGTGGGGAGCGACCGGGGGGAAGTCGCAAAAGCTTTCGATTTTACGGTGGCCGCCGGAACGGCGTGCCCGACAATGGCCGGTTGTCCAAACCAGTGGAAAAAAGGGTTTCCGTGTCCGTATTCAAGAACGTCATCGTCTATCGCATCGAACCTGCCTGGTCCCAAACACTGGCCGAGGCCGAAGAAGCGCTCGCCAAGGCGCGCTTCGAGCCCTGCGGCCCCTCGCAGGAAAAATCCGCCGGCTGGGTCGAACCCCGCGGCGAAGCCAATGGCCCGCTGGTCGAATCCATCGACGGCCAGTGGCTGGTCGAATACATGATCGAGAGCAAGGCGGTGCCCGGTTCCGTGGTGCGCCGCAAGCTCGACGAGCGCTGCGCGCAGATCGAGGCCGCCACCGGCCGCAAGCCCGGCAAGAAGGAAAAGAAGGAGCTCAAGGAGGACATCACCCTGGAGCTGCTGCCAATGGCCTTCACGCGCAGCGCCCGCGTGGCCGTGTGGATCGACAAGGCCGAGCACCGGCTCGTGATCAACAGCGGCAACGCCGCGCGCGCCGACGAAGTGGTCACCAGCCTCGTGAAGTCGCTCGACGGCTTTGCGGTGGCGCTCATCAACACGCAGGTCGAGCCCGCCGCCGCCATGGCCAACTGGCTGCTGACGCAGGAGCCGCCGGCCGGCTTCACCATCGACCGCGAATGCGAGCTCAAGGCCTCGGACGACTCCAAGGCCGTGGTGCGCTACGCCAAGCATCCGCTCGACATCGAGGAAGTGCAAAAGCACATCACCGACGGCAAGCGCCCCACGCGCCTGGCGCTCACCTGGGACGACCGCGTGTCCTTCGAGCTGACGCACGGCATGCTGATCCGCAAGATCGTGTTCCTCGAAGGCACGGGCGACGGCGCGGCCGGCGGCAAGAAGGAAGACAACTTCGACGCCGACGTGGCGATTGCCACCGGCGAGCTCGGCCAGCTGGTGCCGGCGCTGCTCGACGCACTGGGCGGCGAGGCGGCCTTCAGCGGCGCGCCCGCGGATGCGGATGCAGCGCCGAAGCCTGCCGCGCAGGCCGCGGCCACCGCACCAGCCAGTGCCGAAGCCGAGGAAGAAGACGCGCCCTTCTGAGGGCCGGCGCTTCTTCGCTTCTTGCTAGCCCGCCTTGTCTTCTTCGGAAGACGGCGCGTCGTCGGGCGCGGCTTCGGGCCGCGTCAGCGTCCAGCTCTGCAGCTTGCCGCCGTTGAACACGGCGTCGACATGCGAGCCGCCGGTGTCGGTCCAGCGGTAGAGCTCGGGCTGCTCGTCCTTGGGCGAGCGCAGTTCGCCCAGGGCGCGCGTCATCGCAATCACGTGCATCAGCGTCACGCCCTGCTTGAGCTTGGCGTTGAGCATCACCGCGCTCGCGACGTAGCCGATCGGGCGGTCGGCCGCGCGCTTGAGCACCTGCATCGCGCGGTGGAAGTGCAGCAGCAGGAACATCACGATGGCCCCGCCCGCCAGGGCCACCCCGCCCCAGCCGCCGCTGCGCCAGGCCAGCCCGAGCAGGACGATGGCGCCAACGGGCACCAGTATTTTCTGGAAATTCATGGCGCGCATTGTCGCCGCGCGCGGTAGCGGCCCTGACTACCGCCGGGCGCGCAAGACGGTACTCGCCCCGAAAAGCGCACCGCGCACCGGCGCCAGCAGGCACATTTCGCCGCACGGGCCAACGCCGCCGGCTTCAGGGAGAGGCAACCGAGGTTGCCAGCACAACAAGAAGACACGTCACACATATCGGGGAACAGGGAGGATCGCCCGGCGCACCATGGGTGCGCCGGGCATTTTTTTGCGCGATCGCCCCCCGGTCAATCGAGGCGGCGCACGATGTCCATCGCCTCCTCGATGCGTTCGACGGCATGGATGGTCAGGCCCTCGATCTCCTTCGATCCCTTGCGCGGCGCATTGGCCTTGGGCACGACGGCCACGCTGAAGCCCAGCTTGGCCGCTTCGCGCAGGCGCTCCTGACCACGCGGCGCGGGGCGCACTTCGCCGGCCAGCCCGACCTCGCCGAATGCGATGAACCCCTTGGGCAGCGGCTTGCCGCGCAGGCTCGAGGTGATGGCCAGCATCACGGCCAGGTCAGCCGCGGGCTCGCTGATGCGCACGCCGCCCACCGCGTTCACGAACACGTCCTGGTCCATGCAGGCCACGCCGGCATGGCGGTGCAGCACGGCCAGCAGCATCGCGAGACGGTCGCGGTCCAGGCCCACCGAGAGGCGGCGCGGGCTCGGCCCGCCGTTGTCGACCAGCGCCTGGATCTCCACCAGCATCGGCCGCGTGCCTTCGAGCGTGACCAGCACCACGCTGCCGGGCACCGGCTCGGCATGCTGGCTCAGGAAGATTGCGCTCGGGTTGGCCACGCCCTTCAGGCCGCGCTCGGTCATGGCGAACACGCCGATCTCGTTCACGGCACCGAAGCGGTTCTTGATGGCGCGCACGAGGCGGAAGCTCGAATGCGTGTCGCCCTCGAAGTACAGCACCGTGTCGACCATGTGCTCGAGCACGCGCGGTCCGGCGAGCGCCCCCTCCTTGGTGACGTGGCCCACCAGCACCACGGCCGTGCCGCTGGTCTTGGCAAAGCGCGTGAGATGCGCCGCGCATTCGCGCACCTGGGCCACCGAGCCCGGCGCGGAGGTCAGCTGGTCGGAGTACACCGTCTGGATCGAGTCGATCACCGCGATGGCGGGGCGCGTGGCGTCGAGCGTGGCGATGATCTTCTCGAGCTGGATCTCGGCCAGCACCTGCACCTGCGAGTGGTCCAGGCCAAGGCGCCTGGAGCGCAGCGCCACCTGCGCGCCGCTCTCCTCGCCGGTGACGTAGAGCGCGTTCTGCCCCGCGCGCTGCAGCGCATCGACCGCCTGCAGCAGCAAGGTCGACTTGCCGATGCCGGGGTCGCCGCCGATCAGCGTGACGCCGCCCGAGACGATGCCGCCGCCCAGCACGCGGTCGAGCTCGTCGAGCCCGGTGGGCGTGCGCGCGACGTCGGTCGCTTCTATTTCGGAAAGGGTTGCGAGCTCGGACACGCCCGCGAGCGCGGCGTACTGCGTGCCGAAGCGGTTGTTGGCCGGGCCGCTGCCGCCCGCCACCTGTTCGATGAGAGTGTTCCAGGCGCCGCAGCTCGGGCATTTGCCGAGCCACTTGGGGCTGGTGCCGCCGCATTCGCTGCAGACGAAGAGAGATTTTTCCTTGGCCATGCCGAAGTGTAGGGAGGCGCAGGAAGCAAAACGGCGGCCCGCCGGAGCAAATGTCATGAAAACGTCTGCATTGCGGAAGGACGAGCGGCCGCGATAGCATGCGCAGCCCCGCCCTTTCGGCGCAACGCTCGGAAACGCAAGAGCGGGGCCCGGGTCCTTTGCGCACCCATCGGCAATCCAGGGAGTCTCAACGCCATGTCCGCCTTCAACCGCGGCCGCAAGCTCGCCGCGACATCCAGTGCCATGCCCACGCTGGCAGGCATGGATGCACTCGAACCGATGCGGGTGGAGGGGGAAGAAGCCCTCAGCCGCCCCTACAGCTACACCATCACGCTGACCACCCCGGAGTCGCCGGACATCGATGCGCGCTCGGCGGCGAACGTCAAGCTCAAGCCCCTGATCGGCGAGGAGTTCAGCGTGCACATCCTGCTCGACGGACGCACCGGCGGCGCGGGGCAGGAGCGCCACATTTCCGGCCTGGTGACGCGCGCCCGCTTCCTGCGCCTGGAGAACAGGCGGGCGCTCTACGAGGTGGTCATCGAGCCCTGGCTGAGCCTGGCCCAGCGGACGCGCGATTTCAGGATCTTCCAGAACAACAGCGTGCTCGACACGGTGAGCGAAGTGCTCGGCGCGTACGGCTTTGCGCTGTCGGTCCGGGCCACGGGCAGCTATCCCGCACGCGAGTTCGTGGTGCAGTACGGCGAGACGGACTACGACTTCGCGAGCCGCCTGCTGCACGAGTGGGGCCTGTACTACTACTTCGAGCACAACGAGGCCGGCCACACGATGGTGATCGTCGACGACATGCAGTCGCACCGGCCCTTTCCGGCCGGCGGCTACGAACAGGTTCCCTTCGCTGCCATGCAGGCCTCCTCCAACGAGGAGCATTGCCACCGCTTCCGGCTGTCCGAAGGCCTGCAGAGCGGCAAGTGGGTCACGGGCGACTTCGACTTCACGCGGCCGAAGGCGGACCTCACGCAGGCCCGCGCCATGCCGCGGCGCACGCAGCACAGCACGCGCGAGGTGTTCGCGTGGCCCGGCAACTACACCGTGGAATCCGAGGGCGAGCAGCTCGCGCGTGCACGCATGGAAGAAGCCGGTGCGCCGGGGCAGGTGGCCAGCGGCGCGGGCAACCTGCGCGGCGTGGCAGCCGGCTATCGCTTCACGCTGGCCGGCCATCCGCAGGACAGCGCGAACGCCGACTACCTCGTCACCGCGGCACGCCTGTTCCTGCAGGAGGCGGGCGACACGACGGGCCAGGAAGAGTTCCAGTGCAACGTCGAGTTCGAGGTCATCCCGGCAAGCAACATCTTCCGCCCGACACCGGACGCGGCCAAGCCGCGCACCGCCGGGCCTCAGACCGCGGTGGTCACCGGCCCCGCGGGCCGCGAGATCTGGACCGACCAGTACGGGCGCGTGAAGCTCAGCTTTCACTGGAACCGCTACTGCACCAGGGACGAAAGCAGTTCGTGCTGGGTGCGGGTGTCGTCGCCCTGGGCCGGCACCAACTTCGGGGGCATGCAGATCCCGCGCATCGGCCAGGAGGTGGTGGTCGACTTCGAATACGGCGACCCGGACCGGCCGATCATCACCGGCCGCGTCTACAACGCCGACAACATGCCCCCGTGGGAGCTGCCGGCGAACGCCACGCAGAGCGGCCTGCTGTCGCGCAGCTCCGAAGGCGGCACCCGCGAGAACGCGAACGCCCTTCGCTTCGAGGACAAGAAGGGCGAAGAGCAGCTCTGGCTGCACGCGGAGAAGGACCAGCTGATCGAGGTCGAGAACGACGAGGTGCACACGGTGGGCCGCGACCGCACCAAGACCGTCGACCACGACGAGACCAATCACATCAAGAACGACCGCACGGAAACGGTGGACCGCAACGAGACGATCACGGTCCACGGCAAGCGCGCCGAGACGGTGGATGGTGACGAGACGGTCACCGTCAAGTCCAACCGCAGCCACTCGGTCACCGGCACCGAGACCCTCACGGTCACGGGCGACCAGACCCACACCGCCAAGGCCAACCGCACCGCCAGCGTCACCGGCAACCAGAGCACGTCGGTCACGGGCACGGATTCGCTTGCGGTGACGCAGGCCCGCACCGTCACGGTCCAGGACAGCGACACCTGGAACGTCGCCCTCGGCCAGACCACCACCATCGGGCAGGCCTACCAGGTTTCCGCCAAGTCGCACACCGGCACCTACAACGACGCAATGACGCTGAACGTGCCGGCCGGCCCGGCCTCGGCCACCTCGCAGGGCGACTTGTCCCTGACCAGCTCGGCCGCCAACATCTATGGAACGGCCGCTCTCAACATGGGCCTGTTCGCGCAGGGCGGAGACTTTTCCGCCGTGGCCTCGACCAACGTCGGCGTGAGCGCCGAGGGCGGCACGCTGGACACCTACTCCTCCGGCGCCATGACGCACGCGAGCCCGACCAGCGTGGTGCTCAACGTCGAGGGCACGACGGTGGAGGTCACGCCCGGGCGCATCGTGCTGCGCGCCGGCAGCGCGACCCTGATGCTGGACGACGCGGGCGTCACGGTCAACGGCACCAAGATCTTCCTGAACTGCTGAGGCCGCCGTGTCGACACGCAACCCCGTCGAGAAGCGCATGGCCCAGCTGCACGACCTGTGGTGGGAGCGCACCGATGACCCGGCCCTGCGCGCCGTCGTGCTGCGCGCGCCGCCCGAATCGCAGCGCATGCTGGAGGCCTTCTTCACGCTCCAGATGGTCGACAGCGAATACAGCACGCCCGATCTCTTCCTGCGGCTGGACACCGCCTTCGAGACCGGCTTGCGCTACAGCCGCGAACTGCGGCAGCAGTTGATCGACACGTACAGGCACAACCGGCCGCAGCTCGTGAAGCAGGGCGTCGCAGGCAACTGGGATGAAGAAAGCCAGCCCGGCTGGGACAGCGCCGCCGGCTTCGTGGAAACCGGCTGTTCGCTGGCGCGGCACCTGCGCTGCCAGCGCATGTCGGTCGTGCTGCAGCCCGCCAGCGTGAGCGACGCGGACTGCTTCGAGCGCTGGTTCGATGCGGCGATACAGACAGCCGTGCCGCCCCAGCAGGCCGGCCTGCTGCGGCTGGTGCTGGTGGACGACAGCGACTCGCGCGCCTGGCAGCCGCTGGTGGAGCGGCATGCGGACGCGATGCGCGTGGTCGATGCGCCGCTGTACATCCTCGAGGCCGCGCGCGAGATCGCCGCCCAGAGCGGCGGCGGGGGCAGCGGCGTGGCCCTCTTTCGCCAGCTCTATGCCGACATGCTGTCGCTGCTGCGCCTGGGCGACGCGGCCGGGGTGGAGGCCGCGGGCGAACGCGCCCTGCGGCTGGCCACGCGCAATGGCTGGGCCGACCAGCGCGCCGTGCTCGACATGATGGTGGGCGGCGCCTGGCTGCAGGCGCGCGACTTCGGCGCATCGATCACGCGCTACCGCCGGGCCCGCGATTCGGCGGCCGAGGCGGCGCAGGCCGGCAACCCCATGGGTGCCACGCTGCTCATGCAGGGCTGGATGGCCGAAGGCGGGGCCTGGGCCGCGGCGGGCGACATGAAGCAGGCCGCCCATGCGTTCGAGCAGGCCGCCGAAGCGGCCCGCCGCGTGCCCCACCCCATGTTCGCCATCGAGGGCCAGCGCGCCGCGGCCCAGGCCTGGCGCAGCGCCGGCGAGCGCGACCGGGCATGGGCTGCGGCGCTGGCCGGCATCCGCGAGGCGCGCACCATGGCCGACCGCGACCGCCCGCAGAGCACCGTGCCGCAGCTGCTGCACGACATGCTCGTCATGCAGGACCCCAAGCGCTGCGAGCGCATCGCGAACTGCGCCACCCGCTACGAGCGTGACGCGCGCGCGGCCCTGGTCGAAGCCGACCTGGCCGGCCATCGGCTGGGCGAGCGGCCGCCGCGGCCCGCGGTCGACGCCATCGAGGCACGGCTCGCGCAGCGCTACGAGCAGGCGTTCCAGGCCCTGCTGCGCGAGCGCGAGCAGTGGGTCCAGGGCAGCGAGGACGTGTTCCGCACCGTCGTCGCGCTGGGCCGCCAGTGGCTCGATCCGGCCTGGAGCGGGCTGCCGCACGTGAGCCATCCGCTGGACCAGGGCGTCGACGAATGGCGCGAGCCGCCCGCGTTCGCCCGCCTGCCCGATCCGCAGCCCTTCGTCGAAGCGGCTTGAACCGGGTCGCGCCGCTTCACCCCACTGCACGCCAGAGAGAAAAACACCTTGTTCTTCGCGGCCAAGCACTTCGACCCCCAGCTGGGCATCGATGCCCACACCTACCTGGCGCCGCCCGGCGTATGGCCCACGCTGCACATCGGCATCGTGATGGACCCGTTCGACTACCTGCCGACCATCCAGGTCTCGCCCGACAACCCGATCGTGAAGGGCCTGAGCGCCATGGACAGCGCCATGCAGGCCGGCCTGGACACCATCGGCCAAGGCACCGCGGCGCCCGAGGTGCCGGCGCCGCCGGGCGCGCCGGCCGGCGGCGGCGAGATGCCCGCGAGCATCCCCTTTCCGCTCGGTGCCACCGTCGAGGTGGCGGGCGTGCGCCGGGCCAATGCCGGCACGGGCGGCGTGGATTTCCACATCCTCGTCGGCGCCCCCATGCCGGTGATCAAGGCGCCCGGCGGCCCGCAGTTCGACGACGAGCTTTTCATGGGCAGCCGCATCGTGCTGGCCGACGGCGAGCCCTTCTCGCGCATCAGCGTGCCGGTGCTGGCCTGCAACATCGTGGGCCTGGTGCCGCCGTTCCGCAAGAAGAAGGCGGTCAAGCCGCTGCGGCTGAGCCTGATGCTGCCGACCACCTTCAACATCGCCATTCCGCCGCAGGTGTTCGTGGGCGGGCCGCCCACCATCTCGTGGGGCGCGATGGTCCAGCGCGGGCTGTTCAAGGCACTGGGCCGCGCCTACACGCGCGTCGCGCGGCGCGTGTTCAAGAACATGCCTCCGGGCTTCCTCAAGTGCCAGGTGCTGCGCGCCGAGCCGGTGGACATCCGCGACGGCAGCGTCTCGGTGACGCACGAGGACTTCCACATCCCGGGCCGGCTGCCGCTGAGCTGGACGCGGGTCTATGCATCGCGCGACCACGGCCTGGCCGGCCATTGCGGCCACGGCTGGCAGACCCCGGCGGATGTACGCCTGGCGGCGGAAGCCGATGGCCTGCTCAGCCTGCAGGGGCCGGAGGAATTCGCGCTGTTCCCTGCGCTGCCGCAAGCCGAGGGCCAGCAGGTGCTCGACGTGGTGGACGGCGCGCGGCTGATGCGCCAGGGCACGGCGCTGGTGGTGCGCTTCAAGAGCGGCCTGCGCTACCACTTCGAGGATGCGCTGTCGCCCGAGGGGCAGTTGCAGGCCGCGGCCCAGCCCATCACGCGCATCGAGGATGCCTGTGGCAACCACTGGCGCTTCGTGCGGCAGGGCGGCGATCTGGTGCGCATCGCCGAAAGCGGCGTGGATGGCCTGCCGGGCCGCAGCATCGAGGTGCAGTCGCGCGGCGGCTACATCGAGTCCATGGCGCTGCGCGACCCGGCCACCGGGCAGGACCATCCGCTGGTGCGCTACCGCCACGCCGACGGCGACCTGCTGGCCGCCATCGATGCGCTGGGCGCGGCGCGCGAGTTCGCGTACCTGCAGCACCGCATGGCGCGCCACACGGATCGCACGGGCCTGTCCTTCCACTACGCGTACGACGAGCAGTGGCGGGTGGTGCACGCCTGGGGCGACGGCGGGCTGCACGACTACCGCTTCGCCTACAACGCGGCACTGCGGCAGACCGAGGTGACCAATTCGCTGGGGCACCTGACGGTGGTCAAGTTCGACGAGGCGGGGCTGCCGCTGGCGGAGATCGATCCGCTGGATGGGGTGACGACCTTTGAGTACGACGATGTGGGGCGGACCGTGGGGGTGAGCGAGCCAGGGAGCCTGCGCACCAGTTTTTCCTACGATGCCTACGGCAATCTGCTGCAGGTCCGGTATCCCGATGGCAGCACCATCGGCTGCGAATACGATGGCGAAGGCCAACTGAGCGCCATCATCGACCCGCTGGGCCAGCGCTGGCAGCATGCCTGCGATGCCCGCGGCCTGCCGGTCAGCCAGACGGACCCACTGGGCGCCATCACCCGCTTCGAGCACGACAGGCACGGCCAGCTGGTGCGGCATGTCACGGCACACGATGCCATCACGCAGCTGGCGTACGACCGGCATGGACTGCCCAGCGAAATGACCGACCCTCTGGGGCAAACCAGCCGCTTCGCGTACGGCGTGCTTGGAAGCCTGACCATGCATGTCGACCCGCTGGGACGCGAAACCCGCTACGAATACGACGCGAAGGGCCGGCTGGTGCGCGTCACCCTGCCCCACGGCCGGCAGGTGCGGTGTGAATACGACGCCGAAGACCAGATCGTCCTGCACGTGAGCGAAGACGGAACACAGAGCCGGCTGCACTACACCGGCATCGGCAAGGTGGCGCAGCTCGTGCAGCCCAACGGAAAGACGATCCGCTACGACTACGACAGCGAAGAGCAGTTGGTCGGCATCACCAACCAACGGGGTCAGCGGTACGCGCTTGCGTACGACGCGCTGGGGCGCCTCGTGGAAGAAGTCGACTACTGGGGCCAGTCCATGCGCTACACGTATGGCGCCTCGGGCTATCTGCAACGGCGTACCGATGCAATGGGACACAGCGTGATGTTCGACACCGACGCGATGGGACGCGTCATCGGCAAGTGCTTCGGCGACCCGTTCAACCCGGGACGGCAGACCCGCGAGAGCTTCGTCTACGACAAGGCAGGTCGCCTGGTCGAGATGCGGAATCCGGCATCGCACATCAGGCGTCGATTCGATGCCATCGGCCGGCTGATACAGGAGGAGCAGAACGGCTTCTCGGTACACAGCCGCTACGATGCGATGGGTCAGCGCATCGAACGAAGAACCAGCGCGGGCAACATCGTCAAGGTCTCGTACGATCCGCGCGGGCAAAGCAGCGCCGTCTCGATCAATGAACAGCCGTCGATCCGGATCGCGCGCGACGCACTGGGCAGAACCGTCTCCGAGGCGCTGGGCGACAGGCTGCAACGCCAGTGGCGCTATGACGCGCGCGGCCTCCCCGCTGCCCAGTGCCTGCGGCGGGTCGATCATGACCCGCACGAGGCCCCAGTGTTCGAAGTGCGCTACGAGTTCGACCCGCGGGGCAACCTCCGGCGACGCAGCGACAGCATGTTGGGCGAAGACCGCTACGACTACGACCCCATGGGCCATGTGATGGCCCATGTGGATCCTCTGGGACGCGTCGAGCGCTACATACACGATGCAGCAGGCGATCGGCTGATCACGCATATACGGCAATCCGAGATGCGCCGGGTCATGGGCGGCGATGCACTGCCGCAAGACAGCTGGCTGCGCGAAGGAGAGCTCAATGGCGCGAGCTATATGTTCGATCGGGCGGGGAACCTGTGCGCGCGAACGCAGCGCAGGTCCGGCCAGGAACCAGCCACCCTTCACCTGCAATGGGACGCGAACCATCGCCTCCGTCAGAGCTCGTGGCAAGGCGGAGACAGGGATGGATGGCAGACGCGCTACGCCTACGATGCCATGGGTCGTCGCGTGTGCAGCAGCAGCACGCGGCCCGGCGGTGCGACACGCACGACGTGGTACTACTGGGATGGCGACGTGTTGTTGGGCGAGGTCGCACAGCAGGAAGAAACCGGCTCGGCGCCGGTTGCAGCGGCCCGTTGGAACGCAGGCGGCACGTTGTTGGATTCAGCGTCGGAACGACGGAGGATCTTCGCGCTCAAGCTGCAGCACCCGCAGGTCAGGGAGTACGTGTACCGACCCGACGCGGCGTTCGAACCGTTGGCATTGATCGACAGGCAGGCCTTCGACAAGGCGACCGCGCGGCTCGCGACGGAAGGCCGTCCTTCGTTCGAGGGCAGCGTCTTCCTGTATCACAACGACATCAACGGCGCGCCCACGCGCCTGACCGACTTTCACGGCAACATGGTCTGGTGCGCACGCTACACCGCCTGGGGCCACGCCATTCTCCCGAAGGCCGCCTGGGTGGATCAACCGCTGCGCCTGCAGGGGCAGCAGTTCGATGAAGACACGGGCCTGCACTACAACCGCTATCGCTACTTCGACCCGCACGCGGGGCAATTCATCGGACAGGATTCGATCGGATTGCTCGGTGGCCCCAATCTCTACGGCTTCGCGCCCAATACTTTCCGATGGGTCGATCCATTGGGACAGAAGTGCACCCACACCGCAAAGAACGCGAAAGAGATCTTTGCCGTGATCAAGGCAAAGTGGGGAGGAACGAAGTGGGATGATCCGCCGATGGACGCCAGGGCCATGCGAGAGATCAACGCAGCGATCGAGCGCGTGAGAGCACGCGACACGAGCGCCTTCCCTCACAAGGACGGCACCCCGTACTCCAACTCACCGAAGGACATGGACCCCAACCACATGACGAGCCCCGACCCGGCACAAACGCTGAATGCGTCCGGCAGCTACAAGGAGTACACCGTGAAAACGCCCGGGGTCAGTGGCCGCGGAGCGCGCCGCGTGGTCGTGGACTATGTGAACAGAACGGCCTACTACTCCCATGACCATTACCACAGCTTCATTGATGTCACCGATTGGGTGTTCCGCTGATGAACAAGAAAATTGCGATTGATCTGACTCACACCAGAACGACCGCGCAACTGCACGCGGTCTTGAAGCAGGCGTTCGGCTTCCCGAATTTCTACGGCGAGAATTTTCCCGCCTTGGTGGATTGCTGGTCGAGCCTGCGCTATCCGGACGACGGCATGAGCAGCGTGGTGCTCGATGCCCTGGACGATCGCCTCGAGCTTCATGTCACAGGCTTGGCGACTTGTGCGGAAGACGTGATCCGCCTGCTCATTTCGGCCATCGAATCGGTCAACGAACGCGCGAGGCTGAACAAGTTGAGCGAAGTCATCGTGCTGGTCCTGAACGAGTCCTGAGCGCGGATTCCCGGCGTTGGCGCTCATCCGGCAGCGCAGCCGGATCACATCGATTTACGCCACCCCGCGGGTTTTCCCGATTGCCCACCGGCCCCGTCACGACGGATCATTTAATATATTAAATAATCCACAAGACACCTTCCGTGGCCAGCACCTTCACCCACCGCAACCTCCCGCGCCTGCTGCTGCAGGCGCGCGAAGCCGTCATGGCCCACACGCGGCCCAGCCTGCGCGAGCACGCGCTGTCCGACCAGCAGTGGCGGGTGCTGCGCGTGCTCGGCGAGCATGGCGCGGTGGAAACCGGCCGCGTGGCGCGCGAGGCGTTCATCCTCGGGCCCAGCCTCACGGGCGTGCTCGCGCGCATGGAGCGGGACGACCTCATCACCCGCAGCCGCGACCCCGAGGACCAGCGCCGCACCGTGGTCGAGGCCACGGCGCACGGGATGAAGCTGGTGAAGAAGCTGTCCTCGAGCATCGAGTCGCACTACCAGTGGCTGGAGCAGTCGCTGGGCAAGGCCAAGCTGACGCAGCTGTATGGGCTGCTGGACGAACTGATCGCGCTGGAGCAGCCCGAATGACCTCATCCTCCCCTTTCCTGCCCACCGGTACCGTGTACGGCACGCTGCTGAACTTCCGTGCGGAAGTGGACGCGCTCGCGCCGCAAATGACGCAGCTGCCGTACAAGGCACCGCCGAAGGCGCCGGTGCTCTATGTGAAGACGGCCAACACCTGGAGCCCGCACGACAGCGCCATCACGGTGCCTTCGTCCGTGCCAGAAGTGGAGATCGGCGCCAGCATCGGCATGGTGATCGGTGCCGAGGGCGATGTCGAAGGCTTCGTGCTTCTGAACGACCTGTCGATTCCGCATGCGAGCTTCTTCCGCCCGCCCGTGAAGTTCAAGTGCGTCGACGGCTTCCTGGGCATCGGCCCGGCGCTGCGCGATGCGCAGGAGGTGGCCGACCCCGCGGGCTTCCGCGCCGAGGTGCGCATCAACGGCGCGCTGAAGCAGTCGATCGATTTTTCACAGCTCGTGCGGCCCGCGCAGCAGCTGCTGGCCGACGTGGGCGAGTTCATGACGCTCGCGCATGGCGACGTACTGATGCTCGGCTGCGACGCCGGCCGGCCGCTGGCGCGTGCGGGCGACCGCATCGAGATTTCCGCGCCGGGGTTCGAGAGCCTCTGCAACACGCTCGTGCAGGAGGCCGCCGCATGAAACACGCACGCGTCATCTTCGAAGGCCGCGAGCACACCGGCACCGCGCACGACTTCAACGGCCAGGCCGATGCCGCGGTGCGGCTGGACGACGGGCGCATCGTGCCGCAGGAACAGCTCGTGTGGCTGCCGCCGCTCGCGCCCACGCCGCGTCCGCGCACCATCCTCGCGCTCGGCCTCAACTACGCCGATCACGCGAAGGAACTCGAGTTCAAGGCGCCCGAGGAGCCGCTGGTGTTCGTCAAGGGCCAGAGCACGCTGATCGGCCACCGCCAGTTCACGCACCGCCCGGCCGGCGTGCAGTTCATGCACTACGAATGCGAGCTCGCCATCGTGGTCGGCAAGACCGCGAAGCATGTGAAGCGCGATGACGCCTACGACTTCATCGGCGGCTACACCGTGGCCAACGACTACGCGATCCGCGACTACCTGGAGAACTGGTACCGCCCCAACCTGCGCGTGAAGAACCGCGACACCTGCACGCCGCTGGGTCCCTGGTTCGTCGATGCGACCGACGTGCCCGACCCGATGGCGCTCGCATTGAAGACCACGGTGAACGGCACCGTCACGCAGCAGGGCAGCACGCGGGACATGATCTTCGACGCGCCCTTCCTCATCGAGTACTTCAGCCGCTTCATGACGCTCTCGCCCGGCGACCTGATCCTCACGGGCACGCCCGACGGGGTCGTCGACTGCAAGCCGGGCGATGTGGTCGTCTGCGAGATCGAAGGCATCGGGGCCCTGGTCAACACCATCGACGCGGCCTGAATTTTTTCCTGTCACACACAAAAAAGCGGAGACAAGCACCATGAAAGCCAGAAAGAAAATGCCCGGCGTGGCAGCCATGCTCGTGGCGCTGAGCGCCTCGATGCTCGCGCTCGGCGCGTCCGCGCAAACCGCAGTCTACCCGGCCAAGCCCGTGCGCTGGGTGGTGGGCTACCCGGCCGGCGGTGGCACCGATTTTCTCGCACGCACGGTCGGCGCGCAGGTGTCGCAGCAGATGGGCCAGCCGGTGCTGGTCGACAACAAGCCCGGCGCGGGCGCGATCATCGCGTCGGAGAACGTGGCGCGCTCGCCGGGCGACGGCTACACCGTGTTCTCGGCCGACAACGGCGTGCTGATCTACAACCCCGCGCTCTACAGGAAACTGCCCTACGACGCCGAGAAAGACTTCGCGCTCGTCGGCATGATGGGCCGCTCGCCGCTCATCATCGCGGCCGCGCCCAATGCCGGCATCGCCGATGCGAAGGCGCTGCTCGCCGCGCTCAAGGCATCGCCCGGCAAGTACAGCATCGCGACGCCGGGTACCGGCAGTCCGCACCACCTGGCGATGGAACTGTTCCAGCGCGAGGCCGGCGTGTCGATGCTGCACGTGCCTTACAAGGGCGGCGCGCCGGCGCTGCAGGACCTGATGGGCGGGCAGGTGCCGCTGATGATGCTCGACCTGCCCAGCGGTGTGAGCGCCGTGAAGGCCGGCAAGGTGGTGCCGCTGCTCGCGATGTCGGCCGAGCGCATCGCGCAACTGCCCAACGTGCCCACCGCCAAGGAACTGGGCTACGCCAACGTCGAGGCCTACACCTGGCAAGGCCTCGTCGCACCCGCCGCCACGCCGAAGGAAGTGCAGGCGAAGCTGGGCGCCGAACTGCAGAAGGCCATGGGTGACGCCGGCGTGAAGCAAAAACTCCATGACGCCGGCTGGGAAGCACGCCCCGCCGACGCCACCGAAATGGCGCGCTACTCCGATGCGGAGCGCAAGAAATGGCACGCGCTGATCAAGGCGCGCGACATCAAACTGGATTGAACCGGATCTTTTCCCATGCAACAGATCGACCATCTCATCGGCGGCAAGTCCGTCAAGGGCACGGATTACTTCGAAACCGTCAACCCCGCCACACAGGAAGTGCTGGCCGAAGTCGCCTCGGGCGGCGAGGCCGAAGTGAACGCGGCCGTGGCCGCCGCGAAGGCTGCGTTTCCCAAATGGGCCGGCCTGCCCGCATCCGAACGTGCCAAGCTGGTGCGCAAGCTCGGCGACCTGATCGCTGCGCACGTGCCCGAAATCGCCCAGACCGAGACCGACAACTGCGGCCAGGTCATTGCGCAAACGGGCAAGCAGCTCATTCCGCGCGCGGCCGACAACTTCTATTACTTCGCCGAGATGTGCACGCGCGTGGACGGCCACACCTATCCCACGCCCACGCACCTGAACTACACGCTGTTCCATCCGGTGGGCGTGTGCGCGCTCATCAGCCCCTGGAACGTGCCGTTCATGACGGCCACCTGGAAGGTCGCGCCCTGCCTGGCCTTCGGCAACACCGCGGTGCTGAAGATGAGCGAGCTCTCGCCGCTCACGGCCGCGCGCCTGGGCGAACTCGCGCTCGAAGCGGGCATTCCCGCCGGCGTGCTGAACCTCGTGCACGGCTACGGCAAGGAAGCCGGCGAGCCGCTGGTGGCGCACCCCGATGTGCGCGCGATTTCGTTCACCGGCTCCACCGCCACGGGCAACCGCATCGTGAAGAGCGCGGGCCTCAAAAAGTTCAGCATGGAACTCGGCGGCAAGAGCCCGTTCGTGATCTTCGAGGACGCCGACCTCGACCGCGCGCTCGACGCGGCCGTGTTCATGATCTTCAGCAACAACGGCGAGCGCTGCACGGCCGGCTCGCGCATCCTGGTGCAGCAGTCGATCTACGCCGACTTCGCCGCGAAGTTCGCCGAGCGCGCGAAGCGCATCACGGTCGGCGACCCGCTCGACGAGAAGACCATCGTCGGCCCGATGATCTCGCAGGCGCACCTGGCCAAGGTGCGCAGCTACATCGAGCTGGGCCCGAAGGAAGGCGCGACGCTGCTGTGCGGCGGGCTCGAGGTGCCGAGCCATCTGCCCGACCGCGTGAAGAAGGGCAACTACGTGATGCCCACCGTGTTCGCCGACGTCGACAACCGCATGAAGATCGCGCAGGAAGAAATCTTCGGCCCCGTCGCCTGCCTGATTCCGTTCAGGGACGAGGCGCACGCCATCGAACTCGCCAACGACATCCCCTACGGCCTGTCGAGCTACGTGTGGACCGAGAACATCGGCCGCGCGCACCGCGTGGCCGCCGCGGTGGAGGCCGGCATGTGTTTCGTCAACAGCCAGAACGTGCGCGACCTGCGCCAGCCCTTCGGCGGCACCAAGGCCTCGGGCACGGGGCGCGAGGGCGGCACCTGGAGCTACGAGGTGTTCTGCGAGCCGAAGAACATTGCGGTGTCGATGGGCTCGCACCACATTCCGCATTGGGGAGCCTGACCATGGGCACGCTCGCGCTCGCCGCCAAGATCACGCATGTGCCGTCGATGTACCTCTCGGAATTCCCGGGGCCGAACTTCGGCTGCCGCGACGCCGCGATCAACGGCCACAAGGAAATCGACCGGCGCTGCCGCGCGCTGGGCGTGGACACCATCGTGGTGTTCGACGTGCACTGGCAGGTCAACAGCGAATACCACATCAATTGCGGCCCCCGGTTCGGCGGCACCTACACCAGCAACGAGCTGCCGCACTTCATCAAGAACATGCCGTACGCCTACCCGGGCAACCCGGCGCTGGGCCACCTGATTGCCGACGTGGCCAACGAAATGGGCGTGAAGAGCCGCGCGCACAGCGACACCACACTCGAGCTCGAGTACGGCACGCTGGTGCCGATGCGCTACATGAACGCGGACCAGCACTACAAGGTGATCAGCATCAGCGGCTGGTGCGACTGGCACGACCTGCAGGAGTCGGGCCGCTTCGGCCTGGCGGTGCGCCGCGCGATCGAGGAGCGCTACGAGGGCACGGTGGCGGTGTTCGCGAGCGGCTCGCTCTCGCACCACTTCGCCGACAACGGGCGCGCGCCCGAATTCATGCACAAGGTGTACGACCCCTTCCTCGAGCAGGTGGACCGCCGCGTGGTCGAGCTCTGGAAGGCCGGCGACTGGGCCACCTTCGTCGGCATGCTGCCGATGTACGCCGACAAGTGCTGGGGCGAAGGCGACATGCACGACACCGCGATGCTGCTGGGCCTGCTGGGCTGGGACCGCTACACCGCGCCGGTGGAGGTGGTCACTCCCTATTTCGGCAGCTCGGGCACGGGGCAGATCAATGCGATCTTTCCCGTCACGCCCCTTCCCGTCTGAGCACGCACCATGCCCCACCTCGTCATTCTCTACACGCCCAACATCGAAGCCGAGACCGACATGTCGGCGCTGTGCCGCACGCTGGCCGACACCATGCTCGCGCAGCGGGACGAGACCGGCAAGCCGGTGTTTCCCATCGGCGGCACGCGCGTGCTGGCCTATCCCGCTGCGCACTACGCGGTGGCCGACGGCAAGGCCGACTACGCCTTCGTGTACCTCAACATCCGCATGGCCGCGGGGCGCTCGGAGGCCGTGAAGAAAAAAGCCGGCGACGAACTTCTGGCCGCCGTTCGCACGCATTTCGAACCGATCTTCGACAAGCGCCACATCGGCATCACGCTTCAGATCGACGAAAGCCCGGGCCAGGTGTACGACGGCAAGCACAGCAACCTGCATCCTCTCTTCAACAAGTAGCACCATGCTCACTGCCGACACCATCGCCAGGCTCGCGGCCGAACTGCACGAAAGCGAAAGATCGCGCGTGCAGGTCGAGCATTTCTCCAAGCGCTTTCCGGAAATGACCCTCGAGGACGGCTACGCCATCTCGCGCGAATGGGTCAGGCAGAAGATCGCCGAAGGCCGCACCGTGAAGGGCCACAAGATCGGCCTGACCTCGCGCGCCATGCAGCAGTCCAGCCAGATCGACGAACCCGACTACGGCACCCTGCTCGACGACATGTTCTTCGAGCAGGGCGGCGACATTCCGTTCAAGCGCTTCATCGCGCCGCGCATCGAGGTGGAGCTGGCTTTCGTGCTCGGCAGGAAGCTGCAGGGCCCGAACGTCACGATCTTCGACGTGCTGGCCGCCACCGACTACGTGGTGCCGGCCATCGAGATCATCGACGCGCGCATCGAGCAGTTCGACCGCCACACCAAGGCGCCGCGCAAGGTGTTCGACACCATCGCCGACAACGCGGCCAACGCCGGCATCGTGATGGGCGGCCGGCCGGTCAAGCCCGATGCGGTCGACCTGCGCTGGGTGAGCGCGCTGCTCTACAAGAACGGCGTGATCGAGGAATCGGGCGTGGCCGCGGCCGTGCTCAACCACCCGGCCACGGGCGTGGCCTGGCTCGCGAACAAGCTCGCGCCGTGGGACGAATGCCTCGAAGCCGGCGAAGTGGTGCTGGGCGGCTCGTTCACGCGGCCCACCACCGCCCTGCCCGGCGACACCTTCCATGCCGACTACGGCCCTCTGGGCAGCATTGCCTTTCGTCTCATCTGAAAGACACACCATGCAAACACCCCTGAACACCTTCAAGCAGGCCATGCAGGCCGGCGAACAGAAGATCGGCCTCTGGGTCGGCCTGGCCGACGGCTATGCGGCCGAGATCCTGGCCGGCACCGGCTTCGACTGGCTGCTGGTCGACGGCGAGCACGCGCCCAACGACGTGCGCTCGGTGCTCGCGCAGCTGCAGGGCATCTCGAGCGCATGGTCGGCGCAGCCCGAGGCGGAACGCTCGCATCCCGTGGTGCGGGTTCCGGTGGGCGACGTCACGCTGCTCAAGCAGTTCCTGGACATCGGCGCACAGACCATCCTCGTGCCGATGGTCGACACCGCCGAGCAGGCAGCGCGCATGGTGCAGGGCATGCGCTATCCGCCCGAAGGCATCCGCGGCATGGGCAGCGCCCTGGCGCGCGCCTCGCGCTGGCAGGCCTATCCGCGCTACCTGCACGAGGCCAACGCGCAAACCTGCCTCTTGGTGCAGGCCGAGACCGTGGAAGCGATGAAGAACCTGGACGCCATCGCTGCCACGCCGGGTGTGGACGGCGTGTTCATCGGGCCGGCCGACCTGTCGGCCTCGATGGGCTTCGTGGGCCAGCCAAACCATCCCGAGGTACAGGCCATGATCGCCGACGCCATTGCGCGCATCCGCAAGGCCGGCAAGGCACCGGGCATCCTGTCGACCACCGAGGAGCAGGCGCGCAAGTGGCTGGCCGCCGGCGCGCAGTTCGTGGCGGTGGGCGTGGACACCATCCTGCTCACGGCGGCGGCCAGGCAGCTGTCGTCCCGGTACAAGAACGCCGCGAGCGCCGTAACGCCCAGCGGCTACTGAAGCCCCTTCGCGCCATGACTTCCCCGACCGATCCCAAGCGATTCCGCTCCGCCACCATCCGCGAAGGCACGATCCGCGCGACCACGCGCAGCTTCCTGCATGCACTCGGCCAGGACGACGAGGACATCGCGCGCCCACACATCGGCGTGTTCCACACCGGCGGAGAGATGAGCCCGTGCAACCTCAACCTGCGCGAGCAGGCGCAGCATGCCAAGACCGGCATCTACGCGGGCGGCGGCACGCCGCACGAATGCCCGGTGGTGTCGGTGAGCGACGGGCTCACCATGGCGCATTCGGGCATGCGCTTCTCGCTGATCTCGCGCGAGCTGATTGCCGACAGCGTCGAGGCCTCGACGCGCGGCCACCAGTGGGACGGCATCTTCGCCATCGGCGCCTGCGACAAGAACCTGCCGGGACTGATGATGGGCATGGTGCGCTGCAACGTGCCCAGCGTGTTCGTGCACGGCGGCTCGGCCTTGCCGGGGCAGATGCCGGGCCCCGATGGCCGCGACCTCAACGTGGTCGACACCTACGAGACCATCGGCAAGGTGCTGGCCGGCACCGCCACGCACGACGAGCTCGACGCCATGAGCCGCGCCTGCCTGCCCACGGCCGGCGCCTGCGCAGGCCAGTTCACGGCCAACACCATGGGCATGGTGTCGGAAGCGCTCGGCCTCGCACCCATCGGCTCGAGCATGGTGCCGGCGGTGTTCAGCGAGCGTGCGCCGCTGATGCGCCGCGCCGCGAAGAACCTCATGAAGGCGGTGCTGGGCGACAGCCCGCTGCCGCGCGACATCGTCACGCGCAAGGCACTCGAAAACGCCTGCGCCGTGGTCTCGGCCACCGGCGGCTCGACCAACGCCGCGCTGCACCTGCCGGCCATCGCGCACGAGGCCGGCATCCGGTTCCACCTGGACGACGTGGCCGAGGTCTTCGCGCGCACGCCGCTCATTGCCGACCTGCGCCCGGGCGGGCAGTACCTGGCGCGCGACGTGTTCTACATCGGCGGCGCGGGCGTCATTCTTCGCACGCTGATGGAGCAGGGCTTCGTGCACGGTGATGCGCTCAGCTTCACCGGCCGCACGCTGGCCGAGGAACTGGCCGATGCCGCTGCGCCCGACGGCCGCGTGGTGCGCGCGCCCGGCAACCCGATCACGCGCGACGGCGGGCTGGCCGTGCTCAAGGGCAATCTCTGCCCCGACGGCGCGCTGCTCAAGACCGCGGGCCTGCAGACGCTGGTGCACCGCGGCCCGGCGCGTGTCTTCGATTCGGAGGAAGAAGCACAGGCGGCGGTGCAGAACCGCCGCTACGAGGCGGGCGACGTGATCGTGATCCGCAACGAAGGCCCGAAGGGCAGTCCCGGCATGCGCGAGATGCTGGGCATCACCGCCCTGCTCTACGGCCAGGGCATGGGCGACAAGGTGGCGCTGCTGACCGACGGGCGCTTCTCCGGCGCCACGCGCGGCCTGTGCATCGGCTATGCGGGGCCCGAAGCGGCCGACGGCGGGCCGATTGCGGCGCTGCAGGACGGCGACATGATCGCCATCGATGCGCGGGCCGGGACGCGCAGCATTTCGGTGGAACTGGCGGCGGAAGAAATTGCGCTGCGGCTCTCCCGACGTGAGGTAAACGCGGGGGTCCCGCACCGCGGCTTGCTGGAAAAATACGCGCTCACCGTGCGCCCTGCCCACCAGGGTGCCGTGACCCATTCGGGCGCAGTCACCTGGCTGCGCGACGAGTCGTGAAACGCAACCCACAACACCCCGGAGACAGACCATGACCTTCACCCGCCGCCAGCTGCTGCAGACCACCGGCGCCTCGGCGCTGCTTGCCAGCCTGGGCCAGCACGCCTTCGCGCAAGCCTCGCTCGAAACCGCCACCATCGTCACCGGCTTCGCGGCCGGCGGCACCTCGGACACCACCTGCCGGCGTATCGCGCAGAAGCTCAGCCCCGACTACGCCAAGTCGGCCGTGGTCGAAAACCGCACCGGCGCGGGCGGCCAGATCGCCGTGAGCTACGTGAAGGGCCGCCCGGCCGACGGCGCCACCATCCTGCAGACGCCCACCTCCATCCTCACGATCTACCCGCACATCTACAAGAAGCTGCCGTACGACCCGATGGTCGACCTCACGCCGGTCAGCATCGCCTGCATCTTCGACTTCGGCTTTGCGGTCGGTCCCTCGGTGCCCGCCAGCGTGAAGACGGTGCCCGAGTTCCTGGCCTGGGCCAAGGCCAACCCGACAGGCGCCAACTTCGGCTCGCCGGCCGCGGGCTCCACGCCGCACTTCATCGGCGCGCTGCTGGGCAAGAAGGGCGGCGTCGAACTCAAGCACGCCGCCTACCGCGGCACGCAGCCGGCCATGCTGGACCTGCTGGGCGGCAACATCTCGGCCGTCTCGGGCCCGATCGGCGACATCACGCAGCACCTGGCCTCGGGCAAGGTGCGCATCCTGGGCGTCTCGGGGGCCAAGCGCAGCCGCTTCGCGCCCGAGGTGCCGACCTTCGGCGAGCAGGGCATCCAGGACATGGCGCACAGCGAATGGTTCGCCTTCTTCCTGCCGGCCAAGGCCTCGCCGGAGCTGGTCGCCAGGCTCAACGCGTCGATGAAGACCGCGCTGGCGCACAAGGACGTGATCGAAGGCCTCGGCAACTTCGGGCTGGAAGCCATGTCTTCCACGCCCGGCGAGCTGACCGAGCTGCTCAAGAAAGACACCGCCAAGTGGGCGCCGATCGTGAAAGAGGTCGGCTTCACCGCGGAGGGATAAACCTGCATGAAGGAACTGCAATGAACACCACACTCGCCACCCGCGTGCCGCCCTCGGCACCGGTCCATCCCTCGATCCATCCGGACGAGCGCGCCGCGCGCGAGCAGCTCGCGGCCTGCTACCGCATCTTTGCGATGCTTGGCTGGACGGAGATGATCTACAACCACATCACCCTTCGGCTGCCCGACAGCGTGACGGGTGGCGAGAAGCAGTTCCTCATCAACCCCTTCGGGCTGCACTACAGCGAGGTCACCGCCAGCAACCTGGTGAAGATCGACCTGCACGGCAAGGTGCTCGATGGCTCGACGCATCCGGTGAACCCGGCCGGCTTCACGGTGCACGCCGCCATCCACGACGGCCTGCCCGGCGCGCATTGCGTGATGCACACGCACACCACCGCCGGCGTGGCCGTGGCCTGCCTGCAGGGCGGCCTGCAGCAGACCAATTTCTATACCGCGCAGCTGCACGGCATGGTGGCGTACCACGACTTCGAGGGCATCACCATCCATGCCGACGAGGGCCCGCGCCTGCTCAGGAGCATCGGCGACCGCAACGCGGTGATCCTGCGCAACCATGGCCTGCTGGCCTGGGGGCAAACGCTGCCGCAGACCTTCGCGATCCTCTGGACGCTGCAGCGCGCCTGCGAAATCCAGATGGCCACCTTCTCGATGGGTGCGGCCATTCCGGTGAGCGAGGAGATCGCGCAGCGCTGCACGCGCGATGCGCTGCAGTTCAGCCCCGAGCACGGCGCCGGGCAGGACGTGTTCGATGCGCTGGTGCGCCAGGTCGACCGCATCGACGCCAGCTACAAGAACTGACATGAAGATCTGCATCTACGGCGCCGGCGCGATCGGCGGATGGATCGGCGCCAGCCTCGCGCAGGCCGGCGAGCGCCTCAACGTGGTGGCGCGCGGCGCCACGCTCGATGCGCTGCAGCAGAACGGCCTTTCGCTGATGCGCGGCGACGTGCGCACGCGTGTGCCCGTCAACGCAGTGGCCGACCCCGAAGCGCTCGGCACGCAGGACCTCGTGGTCATCGCCGTGAAGGCGCCCGCGCTGGCCGGCGTGGCCGAACGCATCGGCCCGCTGATCGGGCCCGACACGCTCGTGCTGGTGGCGATGAACGGCGTGCCGTGGTGGTTCCTCGAGGGTGGCTTCGGCGGCCCGATCACGGGCCACCGGCTCGCGGCCGTGGACCCCGACGGCGCAATCGCAAGGGCCATTCCCTCGCGCAACGTGATCGGCTGCGTGGTGCACGCGAGCTGTTCGCTCGACGGGCCCGGCGTGGTGCGGCATCACTTCGGCAACGGGCTGATCGTGGGCGAGCCTTCGGGCGAAGCCACGCCGCGCGTGCAGAAGCTGGTCGCGCTGCTGCAGCGCGCAGGCCTGGACGCCACGCTGTCGCCGCAGATCCAGAAGGACGTGTGGTTCAAGCTCTGGGGCAACATGACGGTGAACCCGATCAGTGCGCTCACGGGTGTCACCACCGACCTGATCATGGGCGACGACTACGTGCGCGGCTTCATCTCGGCCGTGATGCTCGAGGCCAAGGAGATCGGCCGGCGCATCGGCATCGAGATCACCCAGAGCCCCGAAGACCGGCATGCAGTGACGATGAAGCTCGGCGCGTTCAAGACCTCGATGCTGCAGGACGTGGAAGCCGGACGCTCGGTGGAGCTCGATGCGCTGGTCACCGTGGTGCGGGAGCTGGGCGAGCTGACCGCGGTGGCCACGCCGTTCACCGATGCGCTGCTGGGCCTCGCCCGCCTGAAGCTGCGGCAGCTCGGGCTGTACTGAGCCCGAGCACCCCACTCACCACCGCTTCTCGGGCGTGGCTGCCAGCGTCTCCATGCAGGCGGCCACAGCCTTCGCGCGCTCCTCGCGCAGCCGCTGCCAGTTATCGGCCTTCCATTGCGTCCACTCCACGGGCTCCGATTGATAGAGGCACGCGAGAGAGTCCGTGCGACAGATCCACGCTACAAATTCACGGAATGCGCACGTGGCGCGGCGGACTGCGACATCGTCACCCACCAGGCCGCAACCACGATCAGCCATCCGCCGATCCAGCCCCAGGCCCCGATCCGCTCCCCGAACCCATACACCGCGATCAACGCGCCGAACACCGGCTCGCTTCCCATCAGCAGCGACACCCGGCTCGGGCTCGAACGCGAGGCCGCATGGTTCTGCGCGAAGAGCGCGAAGACCGTGCACAGCAGCACGAGGTACGCCATGCCCCACCAGAAGGACGCGGTGGCGGGCGGCACGTGCCAGGCCCCCTTCGACGCGACAAGCGACAGCGCCGCCGCGCCGAGCGCCATCACGCCTGACTGCACCGCGGTCAGCGTCAGCGCCGGCATCGAATGGCGGCCTGCGAGCCGCCGCGTCAGGCAGACCATCACGGCGCGCAGGAAAGCGGCGATCACCATCAGGCCGTCGCCCCATCCCACCGCGATGTCCGCGGGCGAGGTGGCCGACAGCATCGCGGCGCCCGCCGCCGACAGGCCCGCCGCCCAGAACACGCGCGGTTCCGGCCGCCGCCCGAGCAGCCACCATTCGACAAAAGGCGTGAGCGCCACGCACAGGCTGACCAGGAACGCGGCGTTGCTCGCCGTGGTAAGCGACACGCCGAAGGTCTCGCAGACGAAGATCGCCAGTAGGTTGGCGCCGAGCAGGCCACCCACCGCGATGCCTTGCCACCATTGCGCGTTGAAGAGCGGCCTGAGCGCCGGCAGCAGCACGGCGAAGGTCAACCCGAAGCGCAGCGCGATGAACTCCAGCACAGGCAACTGCTGCGTGGCCTGCTTGGCCACCGCATAGCTGCCGCCCCAGACGGCCGCCACGAGCAGCAGCATGACCTCGGCGACACCGATGCCGGCCCACTTCCTCTCACCCCCTGCGCCCGGGGTGATGCTGCGCACCTGCTTTGAATCCATACTGTCGGCCCGCCGTCCTGAACAACAAAACGAAGAATTGTTCCGGGCATCACATGGGCCGAACAGCCGTCGGCCGGAACAGGATCCTTGCGCCGTGGGAACGAATTCATTTCTCAAAGTGCTGCCCGAGATGGTGACCTTCCTGCGGGTCGCCGAGCTGGGCAGCTTTTCTGCGGCCGCCGATCTGCTGGGCATGACGCCGTCGGCCGCGAGCCGGCAGGTGAAGCGCCTGGAAAAGGAAATCGGCGTGCAGCTGATCCAGCGCACGACGCGCCAGTTGCGGCTGACCGAGCCCGGCGTCGAGGCCTTCGCACGATGCCGCGACCTGGTGCTCGCGGCACAAGGCACGATGGACATCGCGCAGCAGTTCTCCAAGGCGCCGAGCGGGCTGGTGCGCATCAGCGCGCCCAAGGCCTTTGCGCGGCACGTGCTGCATCCGCACATCCTCGACTTCCTGCAGCGCCATCCCGAGGTCGACGTGCAGCTCATCGTGGGGGACCGCGACATCGATCCGATCCGCGAAGGCGTGGACCTGGTGGTGCGGCTGACGACGAAACCGCCCGAGGGGCTGGTGGCGCGCCAGCTGATGCCCGTCGCGCACATCCTGTGCGCCTCACCGCGCTACCTGGCGCAGGGCGCCGCCATCGAACACCCTCGCGATCTCCTTGCGCACAGCTGCTTCTCGCTCGGCGAGCACGAGCGCGACAACCATTGGCACTTCCGGAAGGGCGACGCAGACGAAGCCGTGGCCGTGGTGCGGGGTCGCTATGTTTCCAACCACAGCGAGGTGCGGCTCGAAGCCGCGCTGGCGGGGCTGGGCGTGGCGTGCGTGCCGGCCTTCATGGCGCAGCAGGCGTTGGAAGACGCAAGCGTCGTGCGGGTGCTGGCCGACTGGGAGTTCCAGGGCAACTACCGCGGGCACGCCTACATCCTTTATCCGCCCAGCCGTTTCACCGCACCCAAGTGCCGGGTGCTGATCGACCACCTGCTCGACGCGCTCGCCACTCAGGACGGCAGCGGGAAGAAACTCAGTGCTTCTTCAGCAGGACCCGCACGGCCTCGGGCAGGGAATTGACCTGGGGCATGAAGTGGTCGAGCACGGCGCCGAGGGCCACGGCGCAAAAGACGGCCCCCAGCAGCGGCTTCCACGTCAGCCGCACGGCCGCCATCAGCCAGCCCTCGCGCGCCACGCGCACCGCGGCGCGCGCCGACACGTACGAGAACGCCATTTCGACAGCCACGGCCAGCAGCGCGTCCCAGCTGAAGTAGAGCAGCACCAGCGAGCCGGCGCCGAGCACGATGGCCGTGCAGATCAGGAAGATGGCAACCACGGGCACCACGATGACGGCGCCTTCGTCCGCAGCGCCCGCCACCTCGAGCGCGCCGCTGGCTGCATCGGACAGTGCGCTGCCGCCGGTGCCGTCGGCCAGGCTGCCGCCCGCATCGAACGCCAGATCGCCCGCATCAACGACGTCACCCGCATCGAGGTTGAAGCCGGCGCGGTTCTCGACCAGCCGCTTGGCCCACCAGCGCAGCACCAGCAGATAGCCCAGATACCCCACGCCCAGCGTGAGCAGATAGCGCAGCGCCAGCGACTGCACGCCGAACACATGCATCTGCAGCGCGGAGACGCCCCACATCAGCAGCAGCGTGAAGCTGCCGATCAGGATGCCGTGCGTGCGCAGGCTGTAGTCGCGGTGCAGGTCGCGCTCGAGCTGCGTCTCCCACAGGCGCACCGAGCGCCAGCTGGAGAGAACCTTCATTCGTCGTCGGCGGGAGCGAAGGGCACGCGCGGCGCCACCGCGCACATGAGTTCGTAGCCGAC
>Ga0307406_10000243_pt1 | contig 32852 bp, 32 predicted proteins | sample 322Cmetagenome_3_FD_203706 | JGI IMG/M metagenome (GOLD analysis project Ga0307406, IMG submission 203706) | Maize rhizosphere microbial communities from greenhouse at UC Davis, California, United States - 322HYB-C-2 | ecosystem: Host-associated > Plants > Roots > Rhizosphere > Soil | place...
TTAGGGTCACTGAGTTATTCGGCAACCATTAGAACCAACGGTGTAGAATCTGCAGCGATGGCGATAAGCCAGACGCCGGGATCAAACGCCCGTGATGTAATTATTAATTCTAAAAAACTAATTGAAGAAGCGGCAAAAACTTTCCCGAAAGGAGTAAAATATACACTTTTGGTAGATGTTAATGAAAATCTGGATGCTTCTATCGAAAAAGTAATCCATACCTTAATAGAAGCTTTTATTCTGGTTTTTATAGTAGTATTTATTTTCCTTCAGGATTTCAGATCTACATTAATTCCGGCTATTGCAGTTCCGGTTGCGATTGTAGGAACCTTTTTCTTCCTGAATTTATTTGGATTTACAATCAATTTATTAACGCTGTTTGCAATGGTTCTGGCGATTGGTATTGTGGTCGATGATGCTATTGTCGTCGTCGAGGCTGTGCATGCCAAACTGGATCATGGCTACAAATCGGCCAAAAAAGCTACGATAGATGCGATGGACGAAATTTCGGGAGCGATTATTTCGATCACACTTGTAATGGCAGCCGTATTTATCCCCGTAACATTTATTACAGGATCTACAGGAGTTTTCTACAAACAATTTGGTATAACACTGGCAGTAGCGATTATTCTTTCGGCAGTAAATGCATTGACTTTGAGTCCGGCATTATGTGCCTTGTTGCTAAAGCCTCATGCAGACGATCATAAACACAAAAGTTATCTTCAGCGATTTTACACAGCGTTTAACGTCGCTTTTGATAATGTAACAGGACGCTACAAACGCTCTGTTCAGTTTCTTTCCGTAAAAAAATGGATTGTACTGGCCGCTATTCTTATTGCCGGTGCAGGATTATTTTATATGATGAAAACCACGCCGTCAGCTTTCGTTCCGGCAGAAGATCAGGGAACTGTTTTTGCCAACATTAGCTTACCGCCATCCGCCTCAATGGAGCGCTCAGATAAAATTGCCAAACAGGTAGACAGTATTGCCAAAACGATTCCCGGTGTTAAAAATACACTTCGTATTGTGGGGCAAAACTTTACAGCCGGAGCGGGTAGTGCGTACAGTATGGTTATTGTAAAACTGGAAACATGGGATAAACGTGATTTGAGCGTTAACGATGTAATCGGACAGCTTTTTGCGAAAACCAGCGGAATTCGTGAAGCCAATATTTTCTTTATATCACCTCCAACCATTCAGGGATTTGGACAGAGTGGCGGATTCGAGTTTCAGTTACAGGATAAAGGTGGACATACCACGGCAGAATTCTTTAAAATCAACACACAATTTTTGGAACAGTTGGCCAAACGTCCTGAAATACAATACGCAACAACACCTTTTAATCCCGGTTTTCCTCAATATATGATGGATGTAAATTTGGCAAAAGCCAAAGATGCAGGTGTGACAATCAATTCAATTTTGTCTACTATGCAAGGGTATTATGGAGGATTGTATGCATCAAATTTCAATAAGTTTGGAAAACAATATCGTGTCATGATTCAGGCTGCACCAGAATTTCGTGCAAATCCCGAAGGACTTAATAAAATCTTTGTCAGAAACAGTTCAGGAACAATGGCCCCGATTACAGAGTTTGTAAAAATGACCAGAGTTTTTGGACCGGAGTCTATCTCAAGATTTAATCTTTTCTCTTCTATATCTATCACCGGAGCTCCAAATCCGGGTTATAGTTCAGGAGACGCCATAAAAGCCATTCAGGAAGTCGCGGCAGAGCACCTTCCTGCTGGTTATGGTTACGAATTCTCAGGATTAACGCGTGAGGAGCTGGCCTCGGGAAGTGAAACAATTTTCATTTTCATATTATGTCTGGTTTTTGTTTACTTCCTTTTGAGTGCACAATACGAAAGTTATATTTTGCCATTTGCCGTACTATTCTCGATTCCGTTTGGATTGGCAGGAGCATATTTGTTCTCCATTATATTCAAACTAAACAGTAATATTTACCTGCAGATTTCCTTAATCATGCTGATCGGGTTGCTGGCCAAGAACGGTATTTTGATTGTAGAATTTGCGCTTGAGCGAAGACGTAAAGGACTGCCAATCGTTCAGGCAGCGATTGAAGGTGCCGTAGCACGTTTACGACCAATTTTGATGACATCTTTTGCTTTTATTTTAGGACTTGTTCCTTTGATGTTTGCTACGGGAGCCGGTGCGGTTGGTAACAAATCAATTGGTACAGGAGCCGTTGGTGGAATGTTGATCGGTACTATTTTGGGAGTATTTGTTATTCCGGTATTGTTTATCGTTTTCCAGACCTTACAGGAAAAAGTAAGTGGCCCGCCCAAAGAAGGTTATGATGAAGATGATGAAGAAGAAACCCCATTATTAGAAGCTCATAAAGAGTAATAATTAAATTAAAAAAAGATGACTCATAGTTCAAATAAATATATTCTTTTGGTAATTGCCGCTGCACTTCTGAGTGCGTGTGCTGTTAAAAAATACGAACGCCCCGCAACGGTCACGACAGATAAGCTGTTTCGTGACGAAGTTTCGGCAGATTCTACAACTATTGCCGATATGCCGTGGCAAACTGTTTTTAAGGATCCAAAACTTTCGGCTTTAATACAGAAAGGGCTCGACCAGAATTTAAACCTTAAAAATGCAATTGAAAATATCGTTCAGGCGCGCGCTACTTTGCGTCAAAGCAAATTAGCCTATTATCCAACCTTAAATCTGGATGCCAGCGTAACGCGTAACAAACAATCTGAAGCAGGACTTAATTTTCCGCCGGGAATTAATATCAATACCCTGACTACAACTTATAAATTAGGTTTAAGTACATCGTGGGAGGCTGATATCTGGGGAAAATTAAGCAGTTCCAAAAGATCTGCTTTTGCTTCATACCTGGCAACAGATGCGGCAAAACAAGCGGTTCAGACACAATTGATTTCTGATATTGCCAATAATTATTTCTTGTTGATGTCTTATGACAAACAATTAGAAATTACCCAAAAAACATTAGAAAGCCGTATTGAAAATGTTGAAATCATAAAAGCTCTAAAAGAAGGTGCAATCGTAACCGGAGCAGCAGTGGTACAAAGTGAAGCCAATCGTTATGCAGCAGAAGTTTTGATTCCGGATTTAAAACAAAGAATTCGAGAAACAGAAAACACACTGAATATTTTGATGGGACAAGGACCGGGACCAATTGACAGAGGACATTTGGAAGACCAGGCAATACCGGAAAATATTGCCATTGGTATGCCGTCTCAATTACTGCATAATCGTCCGGATGTCCGTCAGGCGGAATTTAATTTCAGAGTAGCTTTTGAATCGACAAATTTGGCCAGAACTTATTTTTATCCAAGTTTGACACTTACAGCAAGCGGAGGATTTTCTAATTTGCAGTTAAAAGATTTTTTCGACCGTTCGATTTTTTATTCGATTATTGGAGGATTGACACAGCCGCTTTTTAATCACGGACAAAATAAAGCACGATTGACAACAGCGCAGTCACAACAATTACAGGCGTATAATAATTTTCAGCAAAGCCTTTTAGTAGCAGGACAGGAAGTTTCAAATTCCCTATATGCTTATCAAATGGCAGTAGCAAAACAGGATTCGAGAGCCAAACAAATAGAATCGCTGGAGAAAGCAGTAGATTATACACAGCAATTGTTAGAATATAGCTCTGCTACCAACTATACAGATGTATTAACTTCAGAACAAAACCTTTTGGCGGCACAATTGAGCGGTGTTAATGATAATTTGCAAAAATTACAGGCATTGGTTGATTTGTACAGAGCTTTAGGCGGAGGATGGAAATAAAAAGTAAACTTTAACTGATAAAATCGACTTTTCGTCGATTGTTTTTAAGATTCTGTCTGAAATAAAGTTAAAAAGCTCATTTTGGTATTATTTTAGATTAATACAAACTAAGTTTAATACTTAACAATAAAAAAGATGAAAAAATTAGGACTGGCTTTAGTGCTTTTAATGGGGATGTTATCCCACGCACAAGTTTCAATAAACGTAAATGTAGGTACCCCTCCAAACTGGGGACCAGTTGGGTATGACAACAGCAGATATTACTACCTGCCGGATATTGACATCTATTATGATGTAAACCAGAGTCAATTTATTTATGACAATAATGGTGCCTGGGTACGCGTAAACAGATTACCGTCAAGATACAGAAACTATGATCTTTATGGAGGTTACAAAGTAGTGCTTAACGATTACAGAGGCAACACACCATATTCGTATCATTCCAAACACAGGGCGGCTTATCCAAAAGGATACAAAGGAAAGCCACAAAAAAACAGAGGTAATAAGCCGGAAAAATACAACAAGCCGGATAACCAAACACCTCAAAAGAATGGTCCTAAAAAATCAAATGGACATTCAAATAAAGAAGGTAATAATGGAAATGGTAATGGCAATGGTAATGGTAATAAAGGTAATGGTAAACACCATTAATTGATTTGATTAAAAACGCCTCAAGTATTTGAGGCGTTTTTTTTTTGTTTAAAAAAATGGTCTTTCCAAATATCAATCTGCAAATAGGTGATCTTTTTGCTATTAAAAAAAGACTCTTTTGCACCTCCGGATTTTCAATAAATTATAGGCAGGTACTCTTTTATGTTTGAAGGATATTAGCATAAAATAGTATATTAGCACCCGTCAACAGACCATAAATACCAAAATTAAAACCTGCCAAAAACAAACTGAAATGGAGAATATTACAGTCATTATTATGCTCTTGTTCGGAGTCGCTTTCCTGAGTATCCTAAGTAAAAAATATAATTTTCCCATTCCGATTGTACTGGTTCTTTGTGGAGTTGTAATCAGTATTGTTCCCGGACTTCCGGTAATCGCCTTAAATCCAGAAGTTGTTTTTATTATCTTTTTACCGCCGCTCTTATATCATGCCGCCTGGTATACGAGCTGGTCAGAGTTTAAACAAACCGTTCGTCCGATCACGCTTGCTGCTGTTGGGCTGGTACTTTTTACCACCGTAGCCGTTGCCATTGCGGCACATATGCTTATTGATGATATTTCCTGGCCGTTGGCTTTTTTGCTTGGTGCTATCGTTTCTCCTCCCGATGCCGTTTCCGCTACTTCGATTACAAAAGGTTTGGGACTGCATCCGAGGCTTATCGCAATTCTAGAAGGAGAAAGCCTTCTTAACGACGCCAGTGGCCTTGTGGCGTATAAATATGCCTTAACAGCCATAGTAGCGGGTAATTTTGTACTGTGGCAGGCAGGATTAAATTTCTTTATCATGTCTACGCTAGGTATCGCCATCGGACTTGGAGTAGGATTTGTCATGAGTTTTGTACACAAAAAATTTGTCTGTGATGAAGTGATCGAAGCTACGCTAACCCTGCTGACACCTTTTGCCTCTTACCTGATTGCAGAGCATTATGAATGTTCGGGAGTTCTGGCAGTAGTTACAACCGGTTTATACCTTTCGGCAAGATCGGGAACCATTTTTACACATGAAAGCCGAATGATGACGGGAACAATCTGGAGCGTTCTTACGAATATCCTAAACGGTCTGATTTTTATTTTGATTGGTTTACAGCTTCGTCAGATTATGGAGGGAATAGGAGATTATTCGGGCATGTCATTATTTATTTGGGGCGCAGCTGTGAGTGCCGTAGTGATTGTGGTTCGTTTTTTATGGGTGGTTCCGGCAACCTTAATTCCAAGATATTTGAGTAAAAAGATTCGTGAGAAAGAAGAATTTGATTACCGTAATATGATTGTTTTCGGATGGTCAGGAATGCGCGGTGTTGTATCGATGGCGGCAGCTTTGGCTTTGCCTTTAACTATTAATAATGATACAGAAGCTTTTCCTTTGCGAAACCTCATTATTTTCCTTGTTTTTTGTGTAATCCTTTCGACTCTGGTGATTCAGGGACTGACGCTTCCGTGGTTGATTCGTAAATTGAAACTCGAGCCATATTCGATTTTGGCCGAAGAATACAACATTAGAAATGTGATTGTTTCGGAAACTATCGCCCATATCGAAGATAATTTTTCTTTATTGAATGATGATCTTCTTCATAATATAAAAAGCAAATACGAAGTCAAATTCAACCGTTTGCAGAAAACCGAATTACCAGCCAATTTTTTCGGAAAAGGAAATATGCTCGGAGGCGAAATCTTTAATGATTTTACCAAACTGCAAATCGATCTGCTCAATGTAGAGCGTTCCAAACTGGAAACTATGCACAAAGCAGGCGATGTAAACGAAGAAATCTTCCGAAAAATAGAGAAAGAACTTGATCTCGAAGAAAGCCGTTTGTGGATGGAAATTTATGATAACTAACTAAAAAACAAAACCTCTGATTTACTGAATCAGAGGTTTTACTTTTGTTCCTATAAGTTCGATGGCGTTCATCAACTGGCTGTGTGTAAGACCGGCATTATCCATTTGGAAAGTAAATCTCGAAATGCCACCAAGAGCATCGCTGTGACGCAAAATTTTCTCTGCCACCTGCTCCGGATTTCCAAGAACCAAAACTCCTTTTTCGTCTGCCAGATAATCAAATTTCTCTTTTGTTACGGGCGGCCAGCCGCGTTCCAGACCTAATTTTGTCCAAAGTTCAGCATAACCCGGATAGTATTCGGCAATAGCACTTTCGTTGGTTGCAGACACATAACCCGGCGAATGTAAACCTACTTTCAGTTCTTCCGGTTTAAAACCGTTTGCCTGTCCGGCTTCTCTGTATAAATCAATCAAGGGACGAAAACGGTGTGTTTGTCCTCCAATTACGGCTACCATTAAAGGCAAACCTAACGTTCCGGCTCTCACAAAAGATTCCGGGCTTCCGCCAACACCAAGCCAAACGGGTAATTTTTCCTGTATCGCTCTCGGGTAAACCGGCAGATTGTTTATTGGTGCACGGAATTTTCCTGACCAGGTTACAAATTCGTTATCACGTATCTGGAGTAAAAGTTCCAGTTTTTCCTTAAAAAGTTTATCGTAATCATTCAGGTCAAATCCGAAAAGGGGATAAGCTTCAATCGAAGATCCGCGGCCTACTACAATTTCTGCCCTTCCTTTGGAAATTAAATCCAGAGTCGCAAAATTTTGATAGACGCGCACAGGATCTGCGGCGCTTAAAACACTTACGGCACTCGAAAGCCTGATTTTTTTGGTACGTGCTGCGGCCGCACTCAGAATGACTGCTGTAGCCGAATCTAAAAATTCTTTTTTGTGGTGTTCGCCGATTCCGAAAACATCAAGTCCGACCTGATCGGCAAACTCAATTCTCTGAAGCAGTTGCTCCATGGCATCTACGCTGCTAAGCGTGTTGTTTTCGCCGTACATCGCCGACGCAAAACTGTCTATTCCTATTTCGATCATACCGTAAAGATACTAAATTTACCTTTTTTTACGGTTAGGAAAATGCTATGAAAAGCATAACTTTTAAAAGAAGAATTATGCCTTTTCCTGCTGTTTGCGAATATATTCCCGATGCGATTTTCCCCAATTGATCATTTCAGTTATTATAGGTCCAAACGATCTGCAATAATCGGTTGATTCATAAAGAATAACAATTTCTGCATCGCGGTCTTCGGTTCTTTTTACGAGATTATTGAGTTCCATATCCTTCAATTCCTTCGAAAGCATGCGTGAAGTAATCCCCGGAATACTCTGCTGAATTTCCTTAAAACGATGATTGCCATTACAAATAGAATTAATTATAGGCAGTTTCCATTTTCCTCCTAAAACGTAGATGGTGTCTTGTAAGGCTTGGACTTCTTCTTTTTGGTTTCTTTGCATTTTGAAGGGATTTTGTATAATTGGCTATCATTATCAAGCTCAAATTTTATTTCAGGATAATATTCTTTATACTTTATTCCAAAGATATCTTTTCCAGGTAAATTTTTTATTAAATTGAAATTAGTTATAAGTTTTGACTTTTTAATTCTTTTTTTATTAATCCAAGCGTATCTTGATTTTTTTATTCTCGGTAAAAGTTCCCATGTTAAACCTAAGAAGGAAATACTATTTATAAAAAGTAATGTTTGTTCTTGTGTGGAAAGTTGTGAACGTAAAATTTTTGCATAAAAATACTTTTCTTTTTTTGGTAGCCTAGCACTATTTATAAAATTAAAAGTTTGAAAAAGATGCCTAAAATAATGACCTAACTTATATTGATTTCCACCATAATATTTGATAAAATTATTAGAATACTTATTATTAGTAGCTTTTTCTGATATATATTGTTCAATAGATGAATTAATTCTTTGATTATTTCTCAAATCTCTAACGATATTAAAAGCTATTACCTTCCTTTTATGACTTGACATTTTATCTATTGCTTCCCATTTAGAATAAAACTTACTTGTTTTTATTGGTTTCATCGAAACAAAATCAAGTATTGGATTATAAAATGTAGCTTTGTATTTACCCTCAAATATATCTCTAGTTGTTTCTTTGCCAATAGCTCCGACACCATAGAATATAATCAAATATGGAATATTCAATTTTGCTAATTGTATAAGATCAATATTTGGATGTGAAACTTTTATAGTATTTAATTCTTCCAAATATTCAGGAGTATAAATAGAACTTAACTTTTTAAATTTGAAAAATGGCATTATTTCTTTTCTACATTCTAAAAACTGATTAACGATATCATGAATTTCCTTTCTTCCGTTACTCTTATCATTTCCTAGTTCCAAAACGTTTTCTCTATGCAACTTTAAGAGGTCAAAAAACTTGCTTTCAAATCTTTCTTTTGTAACAAACTTCGTTTGGTCAAAAATTGAAATTACGAGCAAAATGAAGCCAGATAATGAAAATAATGTTCCTGCAACTCCCCCTATGAAATCTCCAACTTGCCCCGTCTCAGGTAGTAATATGCTTTTACCAAATTTTATCTCATATTCAAATTTTAAGGCATAAAAAAAATAAGCACTTATAATAATCCCAACTATTATTGAAAGTATAGCTACTATATATAAGAATATTTTCATTTTGATAATCGTCTAATTTTAATTGCCTATTTTTTACTTCTAATAAAATTTTAAAGTAAATTTCATACCTAATCTTTGTAAATAATTTCTTTTCGATTTTTGGTTTTTTTAATTTTAAAATTTACAGGATTATAATTTTCGACTTTTGGTTGTTTTAAATCATTACTAAAAAACATTATTTCTTTTCCTGATTTGGCTGGTCCGGCAGAATGATTAAAAGAATATTTTTTAGTTGGAAGATTTAAATAAAGCTTTTCAATGTTAATATTATCATCATATGAAACTATCCAATGAATATTATGAATTGCTTTTATTTTGTCGCTGACGCCTTTATGATGCTCATCTAAATAATGATTCATATACAATTGATCAGCTTTTAAATAGTATGGAGGATCAAAGTAAAAAATAGTTTCATTATTTTTTGAGGTAAGCTGAATTTTATCAATTAAATCAACTGCATCGTCATTTAATATTTCAATATTAGAGCTATATTTTGCTATTAATTTTATTCGATTCTTAATTTCTTCTTTGTTAAACCGACAATCTATTTTATAATTTCCATCTTGTTTGATCCCACCAATTACTCCTCCTTTAATAATTCCTGATCTATTTGTTCTATTTAAGAATAATGTTGCGAAGCCTAATGTTAGTAAATCTACAGTTTTTTTTCTTTTTTGAATTTCCTTTTGACGATACCAATTTTCTATATTAATTTCAGTTTCATCAATAAGTTTGCAAAGTTCAGTACAATTATTTTTAACTGAATACCAAAAGGCATAAATTGAAAGATCTTTATCATTGATTGTAATTTTATTCACATATCCTTCTATTAAAAGAAATAGTGCAACTGATGCTCCGCCAGCGTATGGTTCAACGTAATGATTATGAATGTTGTTATCTACACAGATTTTAGCGAGAAAAGCAGAAAGTTTATTTTTTCCACCAGGGTATCTTAAAGGAGAGTAAAACATAATTAGTTGATTTTTGATATATCTATTGAACTCAGTAAATCTGGCACATCTTGTAAAATAAATTCAATTAATACAATTAAATTATTTTTAATTTGTTCAGCAGTAATAGAAGTTCCTGATACGTGATAATTGTGCACTATTTGATGCATTTTTTCAAATTCGAAATTAGTAAAAGCTTTTTTAATTCCTGTATTTAAAATTAATTCAACAAATTTTTTATTTAATTCATCGAAATCGGTGTGTGGTCTCCTTCTATAAGCAGTTCCAAAATACCCAGAATTGCTCAATAATATATTTGAATGTTTGGTATTTTCTACAACATACTTCATAACACATTCGTATGTTACACGTGCCATAGCAATTTTTGAATTTGGCATTTTATTGCTATCAATATCAAAATATTCATCAATTCTAGCTTTTAAACCCGCTGGAAGTTGTTTTCTTTTTATATCAGGATATTTTTTTACTGTTCCACGTTTAGTTGGCGTACTAGGAGCAGTGGAAGGATTTGAAGTATTTAAATCAGGCGAAAAACTACTATCCGTATCTTGAACATTCATATTATGTTGCGCTACAGTATTTGGTATATCAAATGAATCTGTAGAATTTGGTGTATAGGATGGGCTTTCTGATGCATGGGTTCCTGTATTAGGATTTTCATTTGCATTATTGAATGCTGGTTGAGTAGTCAATGGCCTTGGGTCAATATCAAATCCATAATCTTTTAGGTTTTTTTTAATAAAATTTTTATCTCCATCTACATCAGAAGTTTTAATTTCAGGGTGATCTTTGATATATTTAACTAAAGCTAAAATATAAGACTTAAATTTATTTTGGTCAGTAATTTCAATTTTAAAAGTTGGCGATTTTCTGAATTTATATCCGCATAATTTTGAATCTCTAAATAAACGCTCATAAATGATAGTTTTGCCTCCATTTTTTCCGCGGCCTCTTCTTATTTGTTTTCTGAATTCTTCATCACCATGAATAACAGCCTCTTTATAGAAAGATCCAAGTTTAATAAAATCACCAGGTTTCGAATCAAGATTATTCATTTCTTCGCTTTTACCACTATTTGCTAAATCAAGTATATGCAATGCTTTAGCTATTCGTTCCCAACTGCGAAATAGTGATGCTGCATGTTCTTCAGCAATCCTTGATTTTAATTCATCTTCATCATCATATATGTAAACTGGTAGTTCTTCAATAAGCATTTTGTATCCTGAAAGCTCATATTTCCCTGGTAATTGCAATGCTTTAACAGCTGCGCAACGGCGGTTACCATCACGGACAGAATATTTTCCGTCTGTATCTTTAATTACCCAAAGTGCTTTATCTTCATAAAATTCATTTTTGTTTGCAATGGCTTTCGCAATTTCTTCAGCAGCTTCCTCATTTAATAAATAGAGAATCAAATCTTCTTCTTTTGTACTTCCCTTATAAAGTTCTGCAAATCTTGGATTATTTATATCAAGTTTTAAATCATCAAGTTTAACATATTTTAACGTAGATTTTTTTTTCATAGCATAATTTTATGTGATTACTAATTTCTTTTGTTCAGTTATGTATTTCTTATACTTTCAAAGTGTATATTTTTTTTAAGCAAATTTTAGAAATAATATAAACAGTCGTTTACGGAAAACCATAACCCACTTAATTTATCTTCAACAAGTGTAAACGATTTACAAAAACAACACAACACGTATTTATACGGTTTTTACATAACAGAATTGTAAAACAAACCCTCAATTTTCTTCCAAGATTGAGGGTCTTAATTTTTCAAAATAGGTTAGAAACCTAATTTTATCTACTCCCGGTATACTCCATGATACCATCAAAAAACCAATCCCTTTTGCGATTTAACTTTGTCCTGTTAATTTAAAAACAATTAAAAATGGACAATCTTAAAAATAAAGTGGCAGTAATAACAGGCGGAAACAGCGGAATTGGTTACGCTACAGCCAAACAATTAAAAGAGCAGGGCGCAACGGTAATCATAACCGGAAGAAGAAAAGAAGCGATTGTAGCAGCAGCTTCAGAACTGGGTGTAAACGCTATTGTAGCCGATCAGTCGAGTGTGGTGGATATTGAAAATCTGGCTTCAAAAGTAAAAGCAGATTTCGGGACTGTTGATATTCTTTTTGTCAATGCCGGAATCGCGGGTTTGGGTACAATCGAACAAACATCGGAGGAATTGTATGACAGTATTATGAATGTCAATCTGAAAGGTGCTTTTTTTACGCTGAGTAAATTTATTCCGATTTTAAAAGACGGTGCTTCGGTAGTATTTCTTTCTTCGAATACGGCAAGTATGCCAGGTCCGGGATCTTCGGTTTATTCTTCGAGTAAAACGGCATTGAATTCGGTTATGAAATCGGCAGCATTAGAATTAGCCCCAAGAAAAATCAGGGTAAATTCCGTTAGTCCGGGACCAACAGAAACCGAAGTCATGAAAAAAGTAGGCCTGGACGAAGCAACCGTAAAAGGAATTATGGATGTTGTAGTAGATAAAATCCCGCTTAAACAAATGGGAACCGCAGCAGACGTAGCCAAAATGGTTTCGTACTTAAGCAGCGATGCTTCTAAATTTATCACCGGAGCCGATTTCTTAATGGACGGCGGAATGGTGCTGGCATAATTTTTTTGTTTCAGGTTTCAAGTTTCAGGCCGTAAAGTTATTGGCCACAGATTATTGGATTAAAAGGATTTTAAATCTGTGTTAATCTGTGTAATCTGTGGCTATAATTTTTAATGAATTCTATTTTGAAATATTGTAGTAAAATATCCAGTTTGGCTTGTGTCCGTTTCAGGTTTTAGTTTGTCCGTTTGGACTGTTTTCTGATTTTAAAACGTGGGTTATCGAAATACTTTTGACAAAGAAATTAACAGATAATCAAAATTTAAATATCAAAAAGAATGAAAACAAATACAACATACAGACGCAGCTTGTCTAATATAATCGCAACAGGCGCACTTATTTTGATGACAGTTGCAGGATTTGCACAGAATAAAAACACAGAAAATCCGGAGTCAATTCGCCCTTATCACATTAGTGTTTCAAAAGAAGCGATCACAGAACTTAAGGAACGTGTAAATGCTACCAGATGGCCGGAACAGGAAACCGTTACCGATCAGTCTCAGGGAGTAAAACTGGCACAGATTCAAAGTCTTGTAAAATATTGGGGCAGCGATTATGACTGGACAAAAACAGAAGCAAAATTAAATTCTTTACCTCAATTTGTAACCAATATCGACGGACTGGATATTCAGTTCATTCACATTCGCTCTAAGCATAAAAATGCTTTGCCCTTAATTATTACCCACGGCTGGCCGGGATCTTTCTTTGAACTTTTAAAAGTAATCGGACCGCTTACAGATCCAACTGCTTACGGAGGAAAAGCCGAAGATGCTTTTGACCTTGTAATTCCGTCAATGCCGGGTTATGGTTTTTCTGAAAAACCGAAAAGTGCAGGTTGGGGGCCGGAGAAAATTGCTTCTGCATGGGATGTTTTAATGAAACGTCTGGGTTACAAACAGTATGTATCTCAGGGTGGTGACTGGGGTTCTGTTGTAGCAGACGCTATGGGACGTCAGGCTCCGGAAGGATTGTTGGGAATTCACGTAAACATGCCTGCAACGGTTCCGGCAGATGTTGCCAAAGCTTTGAAAAACGGAGAACCGGCACCTAAAGGATTATCTGTAAAAGAAAATGCAGCTTTTAATTCACTAAATAAATTATACACAAAAGGCGGCGGTTATGCGGGAATGATGGTTACCCGCCCTCAGACTTTGGGTTACGGACTTACAGATTCTCCGGTCGGACTGGCTTCTTTTTTCCTGGATAAATTCAATGAGTGGACGTATAGCGGAGGAAATGCCGAAAAATCACTTACCAAAACAGAAATGCTGGACGATATTTCCTTGTACTGGTTTACGAACACAGCCAATTCATCGGCACAATTGTACTGGGAAAATAACAATAATAACTTCAAAGCTGTAGAACAAAGAACAGCTGAAATTAAAGTTCCGGTAGCGATAACTGTTTTTCCGGGAGAAATTTATCAGGCACCAAAAAGCTGGGCCGAAAGAGCGTATAAAAACCTGAGTTATTTTAATGAAGTACACAAAGGAGGACATTTTGCTTCCTGGGAAGAGCCACAGATTTTTACCATAGAACTTCGTGCGGCTTTTAAAGGATTAAGAAAATAAACTCAAATTAAGTACTGTCCAATTCAACCCTTACTTTGTCCATTTGACCTTTTTTCTGATTGTAAAACGATGACTGTCAGGATACCTTTGACAAAGAAATTTAACTAATACAAAAAACTCAAATCAAAAAATATGAAAACTATAGTAAACAAAATCGTTCTTATTGCAGTTCTTTTACTAGGTGTAAACTTTAGCAATGCACAATCAGAAAAACAAAATAAAACAATCGAAGTAAGCCCTTCGCTTGGCACATTAAAACAAATTAATGCCGGCCTGCTAAATATAGGGTATACAGAAGCAGGCCCTGCAACGGGAAGCCCAATAATCCTGCTTCACGGCTGGCCTTACGATATTCACAGTTACAATGAAGTTGTGCCTGTTTTGGCAGCAAAAGGGTACAGAGTGATTACGCCCTATTTAAGAGGTTTTGGAACAACACGTTTCTTATCTGATGACACTTTCAGAAACGGACAGCAGGCCGCTTTAGCTACAGATGTAATCGCCCTGATGGATGCCCTGAAAATTAAAAAAGCAACTATTGGCGGATTTGACTGGGGAGCAAGAACGGCTGTAGCGGTGGCAGCACTTTGGCCGGAACGTGTAAACGGATTGGTTTCTGTAAGCGGTTACATTGTGGTAAATCTTGAAGCCAACTTAAAACCGCTGCCTCCAACAGCAGAATACGGATGGTGGTACCAATATTATTTTGCAACCGAAAGAGGAAAAACAGGGTACAGCCAAAACACCTATGAGTTTAATAAACTAATCTGGAAACTGGCTTCTCCAATCTGGAATTTCGACAAGGCAACTTACGATCAGACCGCACAGTCTTTTGACAATCCGGATCACGTAGCTATTGTGATTCATAATTACAGATGGCGTCAGTCTCTTGAAGGTGGGGAAACTAAATATGACAGTCTGGAAAAACGTTTGTCAGTAAGACCCGAAATTACTGTGCCTGCAATTACAATCGGGAGTGATTTTGATGGCGCTTTCGCGGATGGTAAAGCGTATGCCAACAAATTTAAAGGGAAATACGAACACAGAATCTTAAAAGGAATTGGTCACGATGTACCACAGGAAGATCCGAAATCTTTTGCTCAGGCAATCATTGACGTAGACGGATTTGCAAAAACAAATAATATTCGATAGTAATAACAATATCAAAAAACAATAACAATAACAAAAAACAATCTAAAATCTAAAATCAACAATCTAAAATTTAAAAACACATGGAAACAAAAGTATTATACACAGGAAAAACACACACAACAGGAGGAAGAGAAGGAGCATCTAAAAGTTCAGATGACAATCTAAATGTAAAATTGACTCCTCCGGGATCTTCAAGACCGGGAACAAATCCGGAACAATTATTTGCAGCAGGCTGGTCTGCCTGTTTTATTGGAGCAATGGGAATTGCAGCAGGAAAATTGAATATCAAATTACCTGCAGAAACTGCTGTAGATGCAGAAGTAGATTTGGTTGTGACCGACGGGGCATATTCATTACAAGCACGTTTAAACATTAGTCTTCCGGGATTAGATAGTGAAGTGGCAAAAGCACTAGCTGCAGAAGCACACAATACCTGTCCGTATTCTAAAGCTACAAGAGGAAATATTAATGTGGAAATTAATATTATTTAATTACCATACCGAAACCTCTTCATTTAGAAGAGGTTTCTTTTTAAGAAATTAAGAAATCATGAAAAAAATAAAAGTAATACCCGTTTTTATAGCCTTATTTATATTGTTCGGAATCTCAGCTTTCGCACAGAATAATTCGGATAAAAAACCACAAAAAGGATTCGCCGTTTTAGAATTATTTACTTCTGAAGGCTGTTCGAGCTGTCCTCCCGCAGATGAATTAATGGGAAGAATCCAAAACGAATACAGAGAAAGTCAGGTATATGTTCTGGCGTATCATGTAGATTACTGGGACAGACAGGGCTGGAAAGATATTTTTAGTAATCCTGATTATACCAAAAGACAATATGACTATGCAAAATGGTTAGGAAAAGAGCCGATCTATACGCCTCAACTGGTTGTAAACGGAAAAAAGGATTATATCGCTTCTGATGAAGCTTCGGTGCGAAATGCGGTTAAAAATACACTTTCTAAACCTGATAATCTGGAATTTTCACTAGAAGCAACTTCCATCAATAACAGACTGAATTTGAGTTATAATGTAAACGGAATTTCAAAAAACACAAAATTAGTGTTGGCTGTTGTGCAAAAATCAGCAAAAAGCAATGTGAAAAGAGGAGAGAATGCACACCGTATTTTGTCGCATTACCAGATTGTAAAACAGCTTAATAGCATTACTCTCAAAAATAACGGAAAAGGCAACACCACTATTTCTGAGCCTAAAGATTTTAATATAAAAGATTTTGAAATAATTGCTTTTGTTCAGGATATGAATTCAGGGGCAATTTTGGGAGCAGAAAAAGCAATAATCAACTAAATGATAAATAATCTATCAACTGTTAAATTTTCAAAATAAGCTTACCTTTGGGTAGGCTTTAATGATTTATAATAAAATGGAAAAACAAAAAAAACGCTTTGAGGTATCTGGCAGGATTATTTGGGGAAGCTCACTTTCGCTGGCAGTTTTAGCTTCGATTCCAAAATTATTCGACACCTTTTCTACACCGCGCGATATTGCCATTAACTCTTCGATAACATTCTGTTTTTCAGTTTTTATCTGGTATTATAATATCTACAGCCTGCCGAAATTTTCAACACAGCGCACGTCTAAAAACTTATTCAACGGAAAACTTTTTTTAAGCGTCGTACTGGGAATTCTGGTTATGGTAATCCTGGTAATTGCGCATCAGGAACTTTTTCAGGTTGCTCAGATGGATGCCCCGATAATGTTCGAATTGAGAGGGATTTTAATTAACCTGATCGTGTATATGTTTCTGCACCTGCTTTTTCAGAATTACCAGACGCAGCAGATGGGAGTTGAATTGGAACGTACAAAAGCCGTAAATCTTGGTGCACAATACGAACTATTGAAACAACAGGTAAATCCGCATTTTTTGTTTAACAGCCTGAATACTTTAAAATCGATGGTGGACATTAATGATCCCATGAGTTCTGATTTTATATTAAAACTTTCTGATTTCTATCGTTTTACGCTCGAAAGCAGAAAAATGGACCTGATTTCGCTCAGAGAAGAACTCCAGATTCTGGATTCTTATGTATACCTGCTCAAAGCCCGTTTTGAGGACGGCTTTGTTCTGGAAAATGAAGTAGACGCAAAACAATATGATGCTGCAATTCCGCCTTTTACCTTACAGCTTTTAATAGAAAACTGCATCAAACATAATGTGGTATCGCTGGATAAACCTTTGGTAATTAAATTATATACCGAAGAAAGTTTTCTGGTGGTTGAGAATAAGATTCAGCTCAAAAGAGGTGCTTTGTCTACTGGTGTAGGACTTGATAATATTAACCAACGTTTTATGCATTTACTGCATAAGGAAATTGAAATTGATAAAACCGAAACTATTTTTAAAGTAAAAATACCAACGATCTATGACTATCATAATAATTGAGGATGAAGTAAAAACAGCCAAAGCCCTGGGGCAGCTAATTTTGAGTATCAGACCCGATGCCCAGATTTTGTCGTATATACAAAGTATAGACGGAGCGGTGAGTTATCTTTTGGAGCATGACCAGCCGGATCTTATTTTTATGGATATACAATTGGCAGATGGCCAGTGTTTTGAAATTTTCAAAAGCGTAGAAGTATTGTCACCTGTAATATTCTGTACTGCTTTTGATGATTATGCAATTGAGGCTTTTAAATCAAATGGAATTGATTATGTGCTAAAGCCTTTTTCGAGAGAAAGTATTTCGGGTGCAATTAAAAAAGCAGGCGAGCTGAAAAACTTTTTTCAGCGCAATAAAAAAATGATGCCTGATTTTGAGTACTTGCTAACCAGAACCGGAGAAAATACAGGGAAAAGCAGTTTTTTGGTTTTTAAAAACAACAAATACCAAACGGTGCAAACTGAGAATATTGCTTTTTTTTATATTAAATATGAAACGCCAACGATTATGACTTTTGATAAAAACGAATATCAGATTACACAATCATTAGACGAGGTTCATAAATTATTATCGACATCACAATTCTTCAGGATCAACAGGCAATATCTGGTCAATTTTTTGGCTATCAGAGAGGCTGAGCATTATTTTTCGCGTAAGCTGATTATAAAATTAACTATCCCGACAGAAGAAAAATTATTGATTGGAAAAGAGAAAACAACCGCTTTTTTGAGTTGGCTGGAAAACAGATAACCAATTAATTTATCAAATGGGACAAATTAATTGGTTCGATTTTTTACTATTTATAATTCCGGAAACATAAAACAGCTCAAAAAGAAAAGAGCTGATAATAAAAAGCTGATGATAAGAATGATTTTTTTCATTTTGATTAAAGTTTAATTAAACAATTGCCTGAGACAAAACTCAGGCAATTTTGTTTTGTTGAAAGTTTTAGTTTGCCGCAACAGGATTGTAAGTTGCTGTATATAATTTTCTAAACATAATATACGTAACGCTTACCATTACAAAAGCAATAATTGCATCTGTTGCTGCCGAAAAACCAAGCACGGCAATTTTGGAAAAGAAGGCAAAAATGATGTCGAAAAAAACGCCTGCAAATACCCATTCTTTTAATCGGAGTAATTTGTTTGGGATCAATAAGGTGATAACTCCCAACAATTTAAATACACCAAGGATATAAATAAAATGTGCCGGATAACCCAATTGTTGTGTGATTCCCCAAACAATAGGATTGTTAGTCAATTCAAATAATCCGCTTGCGCCAAACCATAACGAAGTTAATATGATTCCTGTCCAGTAAATGATTTTTGTTGATTTTGTGTTCATGATTTTTAATGTTTTAAGTTATTTAACGGGACAAAAGTGCGTCGAAAGCGCTAAATAAAATAGCAATAATAAGCTGAACCGGACAAAATAAAAGACGAAACAGACAATGGATATTTTGAGTTTTTGAGGAATGTTTTTTTACTGCAAAGTTTTTAACCGCAAAGTTCGCAAAGGTTTTTCTTAATGCTTTGAACATAGTTTAAGTTCGCAAAGTTTAAAAGCTTTGCGAAACATTGCCAACGGTTTCAACCGTTGGAGCACAATATATTGCCAAGTATCCCACGGTTGAAACCGCGGGCTATATTTAAAAACCTTAGCGAACTTTGCGGTTAAAAATATTTTAGGTTAATCTATTTTATCAAATTTCCCGTTTCTGTAATTAGTTCCTGCATAAGTTCATCAGCGTCATGATGTTTTAGGGAATTGTTGTTCTGACCGGACCAAAAACTAATCATATCGGTTCTGTTCTGTGCCAGAGCAGCCACTCTTAGAGGAGCGAGTAATTTGGTTTGTAATGGAAAAGGCAGGACTTCTGTTTCAAAAGGTACACCTTCAGAAATGCGGTTGCTCACCATTCTGCCCATTCTGCCTGTAAGAGATTTTGTAACTGTTGTATGGTTTAAAGCACCGGAAAACAATGTTTTCTTATGAATCGGATGTGCACCAGACTGGTCTGTTACCATAAAAGCAGTGCCCAATTGTGCAGCATCGGCGCCTAAGGTTAGCGCAGCCGCAATACCTTTAGAATCAGTGATTCCGCCTGCAGCTATTATCGGGGTTTTGATTTTAGCTTTTAATTGCTGTAAAAGCGTAAACAATCCTGTAAAAGAATCCTGCGCGGGTCTTAAGAAAGAGGGTCTATGGCCACCGGCTTCAAAACCTGATGCTACAATCGCATCTACCTGTGCATCTTCAAGAGCAAGTGCTTCTTCTAATGTTGTTGCGGCTCCCACTGTTTTTATGCCTAATCGTCGGCTTTCGTTGAGAATTTCTTTAGAAGGAATTCCGAAGATAAAACTAAAAACAGCAGGTTTTATTTCAAATAAAACTTCCACCTGTTTTTCAAATTTAGACGGAATATCAGCAGGTAAATCCGGTAACGGAATCCCTAATTCATCAAAATAGGGTTTATAGATTTGTTTGATTTTTTCTATTTTCTCCTGAGGAAAATTAGTCAGCGTTTTGTCAACATCATTGACCCATAAATTCATGTTATAGGGTTTGTTGGTTGCCGCTTTGATGCTTTTGTCAGTTTCCCGAATTTCTTCGGGTGTTAACGTATAAGCACCATAACTTCCGAGTCCGCCTGCATTGCTCACCGAAGCCAGTAAAGCGGGAGTTGAAAAACCAACGCCCATTGGACCCTGCAGAATAGGATATTTTATGCCTAGTAATTGTGTTATTTTAGTTGAATTCCACATCACTTATTAATTTACGTGTGTTAGCAATTTGTTTACGATAACCCATTTGCCATCAACAATAGCAAGGCTTAACTGATCATAATAGTTATATTCAAATATCGGAACCTTCACTTTGGCAACAGCCGTATTATTAATGACTTCCAAAGATAAAATTTCCATTTTGAATTCCTCTCCAAGTTCGTGAGGACTTTTACGGTTTTTTACGCCTTCCAGATATTGATCCAGCGTTTTAAAATAGGGCAGTCCTTTAATATCTCCAACGATTAACGTTTTGGGATGAAAAGCTTTTTCCAATAATGCAGTATCACCATTGTAAACACCATTGAAGTAATTCATAATCAAAGCAGTAATTAAGGCTGCATTTGTACTAAAATTGTCCATGATTTTTAGAATTAAATGAACCGGGCGGGTGTACTTTATTAGGTTTTTTACACCCGACAGGTTTAGATTTATATAAATTAAAGTATGCTGTGACCGGAAACGTGTCCGCCATCTAAATTAATGATTTCTCCGGTAACAAAATTGCTTTCGGCAAGATATAGGGCCAAATCTGCTACATCACTGGTTTCTCCAATACGGTTTAGTAAGTGTAAACCTGCTAATGAATCGGCATTGTTAACTCCGGTTTTTGCCTGCAGCGGACTTCTGATAATTCCGGGCGCAATTGCATTGACACGAATATTGTTTTTCCCGAATTCAGCGGCAAGCTGTCTTGTTAAAGCATGAATTCCGCCTTTGCTGGAAATAGGAGCAGTTGCAGGAAAACCATCAATTGCGTGGTCTACCAATACCGTCCCGATATTAATTATCGATCCTTGTCCCTGGTTTAGCATTTGTTTTACGGCTGCCTGGCTGGTAAAAAAAGTACCTTTTAAGTTGATATTTAAAAACTTTTCAAGGTCTTTTTCTTCTACATCCAAAAATGATTTTGGTTCAAAAATCCCTGCATTATTGATTAGAACATCGACAGCTCCAAAACGTTGTACAGCAGTTTCAACTAATTTTTTTCCGGTTGCAATAAGACTTATATCACCTGCAACCATTGCCACTTTATCAGGATTATTTAATTCTTTATAAGTATTTTCAAGATTGGCTGCATTAGCAGAGTTGATTATCAGATTGTGGCCTTTTGCCAAAAATAGTTCCGCAATTGCTTTTCCGATTCCGGTAGAAGCACCGGTTATTATTATTGTTTTCATTTCTTTTACTTTTAAATTATTTTTTTTGAGCTGTGATTCCTTTTTCACGCAGTACCGAAACCTGTTCGCCTGCAAAACCCCAGTCATCTAATCCTATTTCCTGAATCACAACATGTGTCAGATTAGGATCCTTGTCTAATACGTCGGTAATAAGATTGGTTATTCCGGCAATAAGCTGCTGTTTTTGCTCTCTGGTAACGCCTTCGCGTGTAAGCTCAATTTTTACGTATGGCATGATTTCTAAGTATTAAGAAAGTTTTGCTGTAAGGTCAACGTCCAATTCAAATTCATTATAAATCAAAGTATCACCAAGATTGGTAAAGAAATTTCCAGAACGGAATTTCATATCATATTTGGTACGGTCGATAATGATTTTACCAGAAGCTTTAAGTTCGTCGTTATTTTTATTTACTGCCAAATTAAAACCGATAGGATGAGTGATGGCTTTGATAGTCAGGTTACCTTCAACAAAATAAGTATCAGAAGATTGTTTTGATACTGAAGTAATGTCCAAAAATGCTGTTTTGAATTTATCTGTTGAGAAAAAATCATCAGAAGCCAAATGTCCTGCAAATTGTTGGTTAGTTGCCGGGTCTGTCACGTCAAGGATTACGATAGAAGTAGTATCGATTACCACTTTTCCTCCGGTAAGATCACCGTTTGTAAAAGTGAAGTTTCCTTCTTCGATATTGATTGTTCCGTTGTGTGAACCGGTTACTTTTTTACCGATCCAGTTTACGCTGCTTTGAGCATTTGCAATTTTAAAATTTTGAGTTTCCATATTGTTGTACTTTAAATTGTTATTAATTTATAGTACAAAGAAATGGCGATATTACAGATCGGTTACGTGATGTAGATCACATTCGTAAAAGGCCTATTTTGAAGAGTTGTATAACCGGCTCAACGTTTCTCTGGATACGCCCAGATAAGCAGCGATTAAATGTTTGGGTACAGTATTGTAAAGCGCAGGGTAGAGGGCAAGAAGTTCTTCGTATCTGGTTTTGGTGTCGTTGTTCATAAAAGAAAGCAGTCTTTTCTGAGCCGCGACATACCCTTTGTTGGTTCTCCATCTAAAGAAATGTTCTGCCTGATGCAATTCACTGCAGATTTTCTCGCGGTCACTGTTGGAAAGCGAAAGTATCTCTGCATCCGAAACGCAGTCTACATTTATAGTGGCTTTTGTATTGTTGTAAAGTGCCGCATAATCAGACGCCCACCAGGTTGGCATAGCAAACTGTAAGATGTACATTTTGACTTCGTCGTTTACAAAGAAAGCTTTAAGGCAGCCGTCAATTACAAAATATTCTTTGTCAACTAGCTGTCCTTCACTAATAATGCTTTGCCCTTTTTTAAAAGTTTCCGGTTTAAAATGCGAAAAGAAATAATCAAATTCTTCATCTGTAAGCGATGCAATTTTTGATACGTGATCTTTTAAGAGGGCTTTGGCTTGCATTTTTTTAGAATTGGTATAGGATGTAAAATTAGTTATAAGTTATTTTAGAATTTAAATAATTCAAAATAATCTATTTGCAGTGCATCACAAACCTTTTCAAGAGTTGAAAGTGTTGCATTGGCATTTCCATTTTCGAGTCTGGACATATTGCTTTTTTCAAAATTACATTTTGATGCCAATTCTTGCTGAGAAATATTTTTTGCCATTCTTATTTCCTGAATTCTCTTTCCGACTTTTTGCTGTATGGTTTCTTTCAATTTAAATTATCTTTTTTAATTAAACGACTGCCTAAACTCAAGAGGCGAAACTTTAGTTTTTGATTTGAATAATTTACTAAAAGATTGCGAATGTTCAAAACCAAGATCAAAAGCAATCTCGCTTACGGTTAAAGAAGTTGTAGAGAGCTTTTCTTTTGCTTTTTCAATTAATTTTTCGTGTATGTGATGTTGTGTGCTTTTTCCGGTCAATACTTTTAGAAGACTGCTCAAATAAGTGGCAGATACGTTTAACTCATTAGAAATATATTGCACATTTGGTAATCCTTTGTTTTGCAAATCAGTGCTTTCAAAATAGTTCGTCAGGATTTCTTCTAAACGATCCAAAATCTGATGACTGCTAATTTTTCGGGTGATAAACTGACGCTGGTAAAATCTTTCGCAGTAATTAAACAATAATTCTATTTGGGCAATAATAATATTCTGGCTGAATTTGTCAATGTTAGAATGGTATTCCTGTTGGATAATCTGCATGATTCCTTCAATACTATTTTCTTCTTTTTCAGACATAAACAATGCTTCATTTATAGCATAACTAAAAAAGTCATATTGTTTTATTTTTTTAGCCAAAGGCGTATTCCAGAGAAAATCGGGATGAATACACAGCAGAAATCCTGTTGGTTTTACTGTTCCGGTTCTGTCGATACTAATATTTACAACCTGTCCGGGTGAGACAAATGACATTAAACCTTCGTCAAAATCATATTGCTGCTGGCCGTATTTGAATTTTCCGTTTATATTTCGTTTCAGTCCAACCGAATAGAAATTCTGAACCCATGATATTTCATCATCATCCGTCTGATAATCTACTTTGCCGTAATCAACCAGACTAACCAGCGGATGTTCCGGTTTTGGAAGTCCGCTTAATTTGTGAAATTCACTAATCGAATTAAATCTGTGAATGTTGTTTTTCATTTTAACACTATCTTTTCAAATGATTAATTGAAAGTATAAAAATAGGGTTATAATTTTACAACCCTATTTTTAGTTTTATTTTTCTTTAAGCTGATCGGGCAATTACTATTTTTCAAAATCAGTAGAAAAACTCCATTCCTTATTTGTATTCAATTCATTTTGAAGTATTTCAATTTTGTTTTGCGCCATTCCAAAAGAATCAGAACCTAAGAATAAATGAAGAGGCGGATTTTGGGTTTCGGCCAGTTTGATAAAAGCTGTTGCTGCTTTTTCAGGACTTCCCGGCTGATTTCCGATTATCTGGGTTTCATGAATTACTTCTAATTCTCTCGCTTCTTTATAATCCTCAATCGGATTTTTGGCAAGTTTAAGAGAACCTTTCGATAAGAAATTTGTTTTAAAGTAACCCGGATAAACAATAGTTGCAGAGATTCCCATAGATTTTACTTCTGCAGAAAGTGCTTCAGTTAAACCTGCTACAGCAAATTTGGTTGCATTATAAATTCCCCAACCCGGAAATGCGCCAAGAAAACCCGCAATAGAAGAAATATTGATAATATGTCCTGATTTTTTTTGGCGAAAATGAGGCATTACACTTCTGATAACGTTTAAAGTTCCAAATACATTAGCATCAAAATTCTGACGCGCTTCTGTATCGTTCAATTCTTCCAGAGTTCCCAATTGTCCGTATCCGGCATTGTTTACAACTACATCTATAGAACCAAATTTTTGCAATGCAGATGAGATGGCGTTTTCAACACTTTTTTCATTGACAATATCAGTTTCAAGTGCTAAGAAGTTTTCATTTTTGCCAATTTCATTAATAAGATCATTGGCATTTCTGGAAGTTGCAGCAACCTGATAACCTTCATGCAATAATTTTTTTACAAGAGTTAAACCCAGTCCTTTTGATGCTCCGGTTACAAACCATACTTTTTTAGTGTCCATTTTTTTAATTTTTAAATGATTAAATATTTACACTGCAAAGATGTGACGGATTCAGAAGTTGGATGTAGCCATTTCTGTGGTTGTTGTAGCCAATTTTGAGAACTTGTTTTTTTTAAAGCTCTGCCAGTACTTTTATATCTTCTATTTCTAAGATTTGTTTAGGATAATCTTCTTTTACGGTATTGATCATGGCTTTTCCGACATCTTGTAAGGACAAGGATTTTTTTGGAAACAAAAGTGGAAAAAGCGGAATTATAATTTTGAAAAAAGGTTTGATATTTTGCTGTCCCTTAAAAGGTTTCATAAATCCCGGACGAAAGTTATATTGCCCTCTAAAAGGAAGTTTCATCAAATCATTTTCGGTTTTTCCTTTTACGCGTGCCCACATTACTTTTCCGTTTTCAGAAGTATCGGTATGACTTCCGGTAACGAAATTAAAAACCATGTTTGGGTTTATTTCAGACAACGCTCTGGCAAAAGCCAAAGTCGTATCATAAGTTACATACGTATATTTTATTTCATTCATGCCAACAGAACTCACGCCTGCACAATAGAAACAAGCATCATATCCTTGCAGGGCATCGGCATATCGGCTTAATTGCATAAAATCCAAAACAATCAGTTCTTCGAGTTTGGGATGTTTAATTCCAGAAGGTTTTCTGTTGATCATTAATACCTTTTTTACGGCATAATTGTCAAGACATTCCAATAAAACACCTTCACCAACCATTCCTGTTGCGCCTGTAATAATTACTTTCATGATGTTGTTTTACAAATTAATATGAATATAGTATTTTCTGTCTGTAAATTTCACTTTAAAAGAAACAAATTACTTTGCAGAAAAGTTCTTTTTACTTTGTCTGACAGATCAAAAAATCTTGTTTATGACTTTCGAAGATATTAAAACTTTCTTTTTATTTTACAAAAGAGGCGCATAGGTTGGATTTCATTGTAAAATAAATATTTAAAACAAAAAACCAGAAGCAACAAACTTCTGGTTTAAGGAGATATAAAAAAGAGCGGATTAGTTTTGCAAATAACGCTCAGCAGGTTTCCCTGTTTGAGAACCAGTAAATAATTTAATACGGGAATCTTCATAAACATCAATTAATTCCTGATTGTGAACAGACGGGAAAGTAACCAATTCTCCGGCATCTAATCCGGCAAGTGCTGCATCTACACAATCTTCGGTTGTCATAATAGCGGCCTGATCCAGAGCAGATAACGGAACTCCGCCTACTTCCCAGATTTCAGTCGCGGTAATAGATGGATTTACTAACTGTACTTTTATGTTCGTTCCTTTTACTTCTTCCTGTAAGCCGCGTGTATATTGCACTACGAAACCTTTTGTACCACTGTAAACACTGCTTATTGGCAAAGTATAAGCCCCAAGAACAGATCCAATATTAATTAAAGTTCCTTCATTGCGTTTTATAAATCCCGGCAAAACAGCATTCGATAACACAACCAGAGAAGTAATATTTACATCAATCATTTCTTTTTGTTTTGCTACAGGAGTCTGGGAGACAGGAGCAAGAGTAGAAGTTCCGGCGTTGTTGATTAAGAAAGTGATATTTGGATCATTTTGAATATCAGCTGCTATTTTTTCTAAATCTGTTGTATTGCTTAAATCTGCAGTGTAATTGGTAACCGTTACACCATATTTTGCGCGAAGAACTTCGGCAAGTTCATTTAATTTGTCTTCACGACGTGCTACCAGTTTTAAATCGTATCCTCGTTTTGCCAGTCTTTCTGCAAATACTTTTCCTAATCCCGATGATGCTCCTGTTACAACTGCGGTTCCTAATGCATTGTTTGTTTTCATGATTTTTATGTTTTAAAATTGTTATTCTGATTGGTTTAAATTCAATTCAAATTGTAAACTAATCTGTTTACACTTGCAAATGTATACAGAACTGTTTACATTTGCAAAATAAAATGAATAAAAAAATGGAAAAAAAGTTAGAACCCTCAGCAAAGTCCCTAAAACGTGAGGAAATGGTAAAATTTGCTTTTGACACATTTTATAAAAATGGCTTTCATGCAACCGGTGTAGATACGGTTATGGAGGGAACCGGGATTTCTAAGCGAACTTTATACAAACATTTTGGTTCTAAAGAAGGTTTAATTCTGGCTACAATAGATCATTATCGATCGTTTATGAGTGAATTGCTTTTAGCTTATATCAATCAGGATCCAAAGGCAGATGCGGTAGAAAAGAGTTTGCGTATTTTTGATTTTCTGGCAGAAAGAGTAGCAGAAGGACATTCAAACGGCTGTTTTGTAATGAATGCCAAGACCGAATATGTTAATAAGGCAAAAGAGATTGAGACAAGCTGCGACAACTATACGGCGGGTCTTCAGAAAATATTAGAAACGACTTTAGAAAAAGCCAGTTTGCCAAACTACAAAGATTTGGTAGTGCAGATTATGATGCTTTTTGAAGGGGCAATTATAAGAAGTAAAGTTACAAGAGATGCCAATACGGTAAAATTAGCCAAAGATGCAGCAAGAATACTTTGCGGGCATAAATAAAAAAACTCCGACGATTGCCGGAGTTTTGATTAACCTTTTATAAAAAATTATTTTTTTGCCACTTCTTTTGATGCTGTAATAATTACCTCAGCAACTGCTTTTGGCTGAGAAATAAATACTACGTGACTTCCTTTTATTTCAGTGATTTTTGTGTTAGAACGTTTGTACATTGTGCGTTGTACACTTGGTTCGATGCTTTTGTCTTCTGTTGCAACAATTCCGTAAGCTGGTTTATCTCTCCATGCTGCTTTTGTAATTGGTGTTCCAAAACCCTGTGCAACAAATGCACCTTGTGAAGCAAACATAAAATCGGTTTGGTCTTTTGGAAGGTCACCTGCAAAACCTGCGTGAAATTTATCCTTATCGTAATATACAATTCCTTTATCATCCGGAGCTAAAACACCATTTTCAGGAGCTGGAGGCGCAGTTTGCAACCATTGTACAGAGTTTTCTCCGTTATCTGGCTGTATCGCAGCGATATAAACCAATGCTGCTACTTTTGGGTGATTTCCGGCTTCTGTGATTACAGTTCCTCCCCATGAATGTCCGGCTAAAATGGTTGGTCCGTCTTGTTTGTCCAAAGCCAGATTAGTTACTCGTACGTCATCTGCAAGAGAAGAAAGTGGATTTTGAACCACAGTTACATGATATCCTTTTTTAGTTAAAATATCATATAATCCTCTGTAACCGGAACCGTCTGCGAAAGCGCCGTGAACCAAAACTACATTTTTTATAACGGGAGCAGTCTGAGCAGTAATTGCTGCTGAAAAGAAGAAAGAGAAAAATAATACGGCGAACAAGAAATAGTTATTCAATTGTTCTTTTAATGCGATTGTTTTCATTTTATTTGAATTTAAAATTAAAATTAATTTGTGTTGAAATTATGCTGTTAATACGATTGATAAAGTGATTTCTGTATTTAATAGTTTTGAAATAGGACAGATTGCTTTTGATTTCTGAGCCAGTTCCTGAAATTGTTCTTCTGAGATTCCCGGAACTTTTCCTTCTAATTCTAACTGGATCAAAGTAATTGTTCCGTCTTCTAAAGTTACTTTTGCTTTTGTGTTTAAATCTTCTGGTACAAAACCTGCTTCAGATAATAAAAAGCTTAGCTGCATGGTAAAACAACCTGAGTGAGCTGCTGCAATTAATTCTTCCGGGTTTGTTCCGACACCTTCTGCAAATCTTGTTTTAAAAGATAATTGTGCATTGTCTAATGTTGTGCTTTGTGTACTGATTTTTCCGTTTCCTTCCATTCCTGTACCTTTCCAATTTGCGATTGCTGTTCTTGTAAATTTCATGTTTTCTAATTTTTATTATTGTTGATTAATTATTTTTTAAATCGTTGTTCTGATTTGATGAGACAAATTTATGTCGGATGTATTTATTAATCAAATTAATAATTTTGTATCTTTATAAAATAAATTTATAATCATGACAATTCAGCAATTAAAATACATTGTAGCTCTCGATGAAGAGCGCCATTTTGCAAGAGCTGCAGAGGTTTGTATGGTTTCGCAGCCGGGATTAACCATCCAGTTAAAAAATCTTGAAGAAGAAATCGGAATTAAAATTTTTGACCGGAATAAAGTTCCTTTAACGCCAACCGAACTTGGAAAAGAGATTATCAGCAGGGCTAAAAAGATTTTGCGGGAGACAAATGAAATCCGTGATTTTGTTGTGAATGAAAAAAATGCTCTGGAAGGCGAATTAAAAATTGGGGTGATTTCGACTTTATCTCCTTATTTGGTTCCGTTGTTTATTAAAGTAATGAAAGAGACAACACCAAAAGTCCATTTTATTATAAAGGAGGCCAACACGGGACAATTGATGCATGACGTAGAAACCGGTGCCATTGATGTGGCGATTATGGCGACACCAACGGGAAACAAAAACCTCATCGAGCATCCTATATTTCAGGAACCTTTTGTTGCGTATCTTAATAAAGATCATCCGATGGCGGGAGAACGTTTTTACGAAATTCAGCCCGGTGATAAACCAATGTTACTGTTGCTGCAGAATGAATATTGTTATAATGCACAATTGCTGGATATCTGCGGATTAAAAAATGCAGGAAAAATAAAAGAGCAGTTTAGTTATGATATCAGTTCTATAGAAACTCTAAAAAATCTGGTACGTGCCGAATTGGGTTTTGCTATTATTCCGCAGCTTTCTATTTTAAATGAAAAAGAAACAGAACTTTTTAAACCATTTAAAGAACCAAAACCAGTCCGTGAAATCAGTTTTGTAGTTTCTGATACTTTTTCGAAGAAATTATTATTAGAAAAAATGAATCAGGCAATATGGAACTGTCTTCCGGAATCTTTAAAAGAAAATTTCAGTTACAAAAAAATCAGATGGAATGATTCGCCTTATTTTGTAGATGCGATAAGTAAACTTTAATTTGTGTCTAAAATATTGATGAGAATTTGGTATAAAAAAAACCAGTAAAGCAATCTTTACTGGTTTTAATGAATCTAAGAATAATTTAACCAAAATAATAATTAACGAATTGCAAATCTTAATTTAAGTCCATAAGAAACCAATCTTGCGTTATTTGCGAATGGTGAATCTAATACACTGTTTTGCTGTAGCTGTACCGGGATTGCAGCATTATACTGAACTAACGGTTTCTTTTCATTATCATAAATATTGTTCAGCCCATAATCAAGGTAAAGTCCAATATAAATAGAGTTTTTGTTTCCCAGTACTTGTTTTACACCGGTTTCAATAGTAGCAGAATAAGAAACGTCGGTATCAAGATCCTGTTTGCCGCTTCTTACATCATTTGTGCTGGCAAAACCTGCAAAAGCCGGAGCAAATAATTCTACATTATACTGCGGATAATATCCGCTCGTAGTTAGGTTTTGCATGCGGGATTCGTAACTTCCGTTTATGGCAAATCCTACTTTGGCGCCAGCAGCCAGATAAAGTTTTGTTGTGCCCGGAGTTTCAAACTGAATTTGAACTGGAATGTTAATGTACCCTAATTTTTGCTCTTCTCTTAAATTTGACACTCTGTATCTAAATTGAAAATTTTCGCCTTCATCATCAACGGTCATGTATCTGCCATACAGTGCCTGAAATGCTACATCAGAATTATAGGATTGGTATTCTGCACCAATTCCGACACTTAAGCCTTCGTTTAGATAATAAGAATAACGAAGCCCGGCATTGAATCCGTTTCCTTCGACAATCTTGCCGGCTGTTTCAGCATCAATATATGAAAACGGACCGCCAACAGCAATAGAAAATTCATGTTTTTTATCCTGCCCATAACTGTTTAAGCAGCCTAAAAGTATAGTAATCATTGATAATGATGCTATATAGTTTATTATATATTTTTTCATCTTAAAATTATTTTATGCCAACGCAATCAAAAGACAGCGTTGGCAGATTTTATTTATTTTACAATTACTTTTAGCGATTTTTTGAATTCTGCTGTTTCAATTACAACAACATACATATTGCCATCTGCGCTATCCGGTAACTGAACTTCAGTTTTTACTGTCGATGATTTCATTGTTTTGATTAATTGACCAGACACAGAGTATAGGCTTATTTGCATATCTTTTAATTGTTCTTCAGGGAAATCGGCTTCAACAGTAACCACTTTTCCTGATTCTATTGGATTAGGATAAAGTTTGGCCTCAAGAGTATTTTGCAATACTACTTTGTCTGAACAAGTCTGAAGTACTTTTCCATCTCTGGTAGTTAATTTCACCATATAATCGGCAGTAGGATCCAAAATGCTGTTTACGGTGTTTCCGGCTGAATAATATTGTCCTGTACCGATTGACTGACCATTTTTGAACCATTCGTAAGCAACAAAATCGTAACCTCCATTTGTTTGCGGATTGTTGTTTACCAGCAAGACATTATTGAATTTCTGACGTACTATATCGTAGAAACTAAATGGTTTTATAATCGTAATGTTATATTTGTTTACTACCGATCCGTCTTGCGAAGTTACTGTAATCGTCTGATTGTAAATTCCCGGTTTGGGTAATGGAAGCGTAAAATTTGCAGATGGAGTGATAATTGCATTTGTATCATTTAATGAAGTGATGTTGATGCTGTTTTCTCCGCATAACATTAAGTGAATGATTTGTTTTGGAGGATTATTATAAACGACGCCACCGATAGTAAGTTTTGTAATATCAGCGTTGTTGTTCATTATAGTAAGAATCTGCGAAACATTTGCAGCTGGCAGATAATTATTATCTCCGTCTTGGTGAGCAGTTACAATACCTTGCCCGGTTCTTAACATGTTTACCTGACCTGTGGCTGAAACTGTAGCGGGAGCAAGGGCAGAAGTATATGTGAAAGAGTAACGGATAGGCAATCCTGAACTAGAAGCAGCATCTAAATCAAACGTATTATTTGTGCCAAGAACTTTTACAGGTATGGCATTAAAAGTAATTTGTTGTGTTGCTTTATTAATTGTAAGGTTTGCTGTCAACGTTATTGGCGAGCAATCTGGTGTTGCCGCTGACGGATTAACTATGGCAGTAATGGTATAGTTACCTGCATTTGTTGCCCCATTTAATGTTCCGCTGGCCGGTGTTGTAGTGTAAGAAACATTTGCTCCAACCGGAAGATTAGCAACCTGGATTGTATGAGCACTTCCATCAAAAGTAAAGTTAGCATCAGTGAAAGTTACTGCACTCAAAGGTGAAGCAAGAACATTAACAGTTTGATTTTGACTTGAAGTATTACCATTTCCATCATTATAATTCCATGTAATACTATAAGTTCCCTGAGTTGTAAAATTCAATACAGAAGATGTAGTTCCATTAATAGTTCCCGCACAGCTATCAGTAGCAGTAGGAATAGCGATTTGAGCGGATAAAACTGAACAATAGCCATTAATAACCGGCAGGCTGGCAACAGTTGGTACCGGAGCAGTAGTGTCCTGAGTTGTTGTAATAGTTATTATTTCTGTTAATATACATCCATTTGAATCTGTTACTGTCACATTGTATATTCCGGCTGTTAGCCCTGTCGCTGTAGCAGCATTTCCTCCTGAAGGAGACCATGCATAAGTATAGCTTCCTGAACCACCAGTTACGG
>Ga0307406_10000244_pt1 | contig 32830 bp, 28 predicted proteins | sample 322Cmetagenome_3_FD_203706 | JGI IMG/M metagenome (GOLD analysis project Ga0307406, IMG submission 203706) | Maize rhizosphere microbial communities from greenhouse at UC Davis, California, United States - 322HYB-C-2 | ecosystem: Host-associated > Plants > Roots > Rhizosphere > Soil | place...
CCAACCCCTTTCTTGTGAGCCATTTTATAGCCTCCTCAATTAACCTTTGATAGCAGTGATTTTCACTTCGGTGAACCACTGACGATGACCTTGACGCTTCATGTGGTGCTTACGACGACGGAATTTGATGATCTTCACTTTGTCGGCACGGCCATGAGCAACTACTTCAGCAGTAACGGTTGCGCCTTCAACAACAGGAGCGCCAATTTTGACGTCTGCGCCGTTAGCAACCAGATACACTTTGTTGAATTCAACAACGCCGCCAGTAGCGAAATCGATTTTTTCGAGTTTGAGGGTTTCACCCACAACTACGCGATGTTGCTTACCACCGCTTTCAAATATTGCGTATGCACTCATTTACTTTGCTCCATACTTTTATCCAGACGAATCTGGACTTGGACGACACGAAGTAGCTTGGCGATATGCCTGGGCATTTGGGACTAGCGTCGTATACCGGTTTTCAGGGGCGGCGATTGTATGCCAAGCCGCCAGATTATCGCAAGCTAAAAAACCATCGCCAGCGCAGTTTTTGCCTATTTAATGATCTGCAGAGCACTCAACCACAACTCCAGCGCTTGCGGCCAACTGGAGACAGTACCCTGCCCTTGAATCATGCCCACACCGTGGATAGTGGAGTTGTAGACATGCAGCTCCGACTGTTTACTGTATTTCTGCACCTCAGCAAAAAACATCAGGCTGTTACCGACAGGCACCGCTTGATCGCCCACACCATGCAGCATAAACACGGGCGGAACCCCTGCTTTGACTTGCTTCTGCAGTGAGTTATCACTCACTAATTGCGGCTCGGGATGGTCGCCCAACAATGCCTTGCGCGAGCCAGCGTGAGCATCAGAGCCCTCCAGGGTAATTACCGGATAACCGAGAATGGCAAAATCCGGGCGCGCGCTAATGTCAGCCAGTGGATCAGTGTTGTCGCCGGCAAAGTCAAAACGGGTAGCGACACTGGCAGCTAAATGGCCACCGGCGGAAAATCCTATCACCCCCACTTTAGCGGGATCTATCCCCCACTCCGCAGCATGCTGGCGCACCTGGCGCACCGCACGCAAACCATCAAGCAAAGGCGCGGGAAAGCCGTGCTCCTGCATACGGTACTTGACCACAAACGCTGCCACACCGCGCGCGGCAAACCATTTGGCGATGTCGTGCCCCTCGTGGTTAATTGCCAAACGAACATAGCCACCGCCAGGGAAGATCACAATCGCAGCGCCATTGGCCTTGTTTGCTTCCGGCCAATAGGGCGTCATGGAGGCGTTATCCACACTATAAACGCGCTGATCCTTTACATGTTCGCGGTCGGGACTGACCAAAGGCTTTTCATTCCACAAATAAAAAGCACCCACAGGGCGCGGGGTAGAGGGTTGTTCGGCAAACACTTGCGTAGTTACTCCAATACAAAACAAACAGCAGACAAACAGGAAAACGCGATTAATAACAGCCATAGGTAGATCTCGTCAGGGACGCCGGTTAATGATTATTGTGTTGACCGGTTTGACTATTGCCGAGCGACGGAAAACTGCCTGTTACTGGCGCCCCGCCTTTATCAATAAAATCGCCCGGTACATTGCCGGGCGAACTGATAATAACAGCTGCAATGGAAATTTCAGCAGTGCTTAGTGCAGATGGGTTTCGTCGTCGCCCCACCAGTGGTGCAACTGCCAATCCACGCGCGTTGGGTCAGCGGCGCGCAGTAGCCAATCACTGGTGATCAGCTCCCACTCATAAAGCCCAAGCTTCAAATCCGTCCAGATGCTGTGTGCGTCTTCGCGAATATAAGCCTTGGCTAAATCCACCTCTTCACCCACCATCTGCTCGGCGGTAAGCTCGAGTTTGACCAGATCGTCAACCTCCTGTTTAAGCGCGCCCAGAGCCCCCGTTTCCTCGGGGCTGAAGGGCAAATCGAGCTGACTGACATGGTAGGGGTTGTCGGCAGCTTTATTGGTTGGATTATTCGTTGGCTTCATGGCAAATAACTCCCGCTAGCGCTTCAAGATATTTATACCCACATAGGCAGTACAGCCTCTATAATCACCGCCTTTCTCAACATTGAGTGCAAAACTCCACCTTCAGTATAGGCCTTAGATTCCAATGCAAGAGCGCCCCATGCAAGAACAATACACTCCCGCCGAAGTTGAAGCCCAAGCCCAGCAGTACTGGGAAGAACACCAGAGTTTCAAGGTTATTGAGGATCGCAGCAAAGAAAAATTCTATTGTCTGGCGATGTTTCCCTACCCGAGCGGCAAGCTACACATGGGGCATGTACGCAATTACACCATTACCGATGTGATCGCCCGCTACCAGCGCATGCAAGGCAAAAACGTATTGCATCCAATGGGTTGGGACGCCTTTGGCCTGCCCGCTGAAAATGCCGCGCTGCAGCGCCAGACCGCACCGGCAGCCTGGACATATTCCAATACCGACCATATGCGCAGCCAGTTAAAGCAACTCGGCTTTGGCTTTGATTGGTCGCGCGAACTGACCACCTGTAAGCCCGAATACTACAAATGGGAACAGTGGTTCTTTACCCGCTTGTACGAAAAAGGTTTGGTTTACAAGCGCATGGCAACGGTGAACTGGGATCCGGTTGACCACACTGTACTCGCGAACGAACAAGTGATCGATGGACGCGGCTGGCGCTCAGGCGCATTGGTTGAGCGCAAAGAGATTCCGCAGTGGTTTATCAAAATCACCGCCTATGCGGAAGAATTGTTGGCCGATCTGGACAAATTGCCCAACTGGCCAGAGCAAGTCAAAACCATGCAGCGCAACTGGATCGGCAAAAGTCGCGGTCTGGATATGCATTTTGATCTCGCTGCACCTGTTGGCGAATTTACCGGTTTTGATATCTACACCACCCGCCCCGATACCATTATGGGCGTGACCTATGTGAGCCTCGCGGCCGAGCATCCTATCGCCAAGATCCTCGCTGAAAATAATCCAGCGCTCGCGCAATTTATCGCTGAATGCAAAGTGCAATCCGTTGCCGAAGCCGATATGGCGACCATGGAAAAGCGCGGCATCGATACCGGTATTAAAGCGCTGCATCCAATTACTGGCGAGCCGGTTTCGGTGTGGATCGCCAACTATGTGTTGATGGATTACGGCTCAGGCGCAGTGATGGCAGTACCGGCGCATGATGAACGTGACTTTGAATTTGCGTCAAAATACAACCTGCCAGTAAAGAGAGTAGTAATTTCGGCGGAATGGCTTGCCTTTGAAAAAGCACTAACGAAAGGAGTGAGATCAGACAAAGATTCGTCTTATGACAAAGTGGAGCCACCGTACCGAGAGGCGAGAGAAGATGATCTCGCTCGTGAAAAAGAAAGATGCAAACTACCATTCACCGAAAAAGGTGTTCTGGTTAATTCCGGCGAGTACGACGGTTTGGATTTCAACGCCGCCTTTGATGCCATCGCGAGCACCTTGGAAATGGCCAACAAAGGTCAGGTAAAAACCAACTATCGCCTGCGCGACTGGGGTGTATCGCGCCAGCGTTACTGGGGCGCGCCTATCCCCATGTTCAACCTGCCCGACGGCGGCGAAATTCCGGTTCCCGCACACAAGCTACCCGTATTGCTGCCGGAAGATGTAGTGATGAACGGCGTTCACTCGCCCATCAAAGCCGACCCCGAATGGCGTAAAGCTGAGCTGGATGGCCAAGCGGTTGAACGCGAAACCGATACCTTCGATACCTTTATGGAATCCAGCTGGTACTACGCGCGCTACACCTGCCCGAATTTTGAAGGCGGCATGCTCGATAAAGCCGCCGCCGATTACTGGCTGCCGGTGGACCAATATGTCGGCGGCATCGAACACGCCATTCTCCACCTGCTCTACTCGCGCTTCTTCCACAAGTTGATGCGCGACGAAGGTCTGGTGAGCTGCGATGAACCCTTCGAGCGCTTGCTCTGCCAGGGCATGGTGTTGAAAGACGGCACCAAGATGAGTAAATCCAAGGGCAATACCGTTGACCCGGAAGAGCTGATCAACCAATACGGCGCCGATACCGTCCGCCTCTTCTCCATGTTTGCCGCACCACCAGAGCAAAGCATGGAATGGAGCGATTCAGGCGTGGAAGGTGCAAACCGTTTCTTGCGTCGTTTGTGGAAAGCCGTTGAAGGCCATATCAATGCGGGTACACCGGGCAAATTAATCGTTGCTGATTTACCGCAAGCACAGAAAGATTTGCGCCGCAAAACCCACGAGACCATCCAAAAAGTCAGCGATGACTACGGCCGCCGCCAAACCTTTAACACCGCGATAGCCGCAACCATGGAATTGCTCAACGAGACCAGCAAACTCGCCGACCGCGCTAATCCACTTGGACTCGCCGTTGAACGCGAAGCGCTGGAAGCGGCGATTTTGTTGCTCGCCCCCATAGTGCCGCACATCAGCCATTCACTCTGGCAAGCGCTCGGTCACCAGAGCATTCCACTCAATGAAAAGTGGCCGACCCTTGATGAAAGCGCATTGACCCGCTCAACCGTGGAAGTCGTTATTCAAGTGAATGGGAAACTGCGCGGCAAATTGGATGCAGCCATCGACTCACCCAAAGAACAATTGGAAGCGCTGGCGCTTGCACAGGAAAACGTACAAAAATTCCTGGAAGGCATTACCGTGCGCAAAGTCATTGTGGTCCCCAATAAACTTGTGAATATCGTTGCCAATTAAAACCCCTCCCTTTTACAAGGGAGAACTACATGAGAGTGTTATGAAAAAAATCATCGTCAGTTTATTAGTGCTCACCCTCACCGCTTGTGGCTGGCATTTACGCGGCTCTACAGCCGGCGGCGATAAGCTGGCGATGACAACCCCGCTGGATTTAGTAATCGACGCCGAGGATAACCACTCGCCCTTGATGGACGCCCTGCGACAATCACTGAATAGCTTCAACATCAATGAAGTTAACAGTGCTACCGCCAACTCCCTGACCCTGACCTTGGGAGCAGAGATAATGGATAAACGCACCGCAGGTGTGGGTAGTGATGCATTGACCAGCGCCTATGAAATTATTCTCAGCATGGATTATGTCGTTAGCAATACCGAAGGCGTCATCACTCCACTGAATACCCGTGCGCGTATTTCACGCACTTACAACTACGATGTGAACAATGCCAACAGTGCCGCACAAGAAGAAAAATTGGTGCTGCAGGAAATGCGCAGTGAATTAGCACAAACTATTTTGCGTCGCACCAAAACCCTGTCGGTCAAAACATTGCCCGTCAAAGCGCCCGCTGCTGACGCTAACTGATATGCCCAAACTGCGCCCTGAACAACTGTCCGCCGCACTGGGCAAACAACTGGGCGCTATTTATTTGGTGTCCGGCGATGAACCGCTGCTAATTCAGGAATGCTGCGATCAAATCCGCGCCGCCGCGCGCAAAAATGGTTTTAGCGAGCGCGAGCTGTACCACATAGATACCAGCTTTGATTGGGGACAATTACTCGCCGCCGCAAACAGCCTGTCACTCTTTGCCGAGAAAAAAATTATTGAAGTACGCATGCCCTCCGGCAAGCCAGGCGATAAAGGCGGCAAGGTTTTACAAGAGTACGCCCAGTCACCCGCCCCTGATAATTTGCTCTTAATCGTCACCGAAAAACTCGATGGCGCCACGCAAAAAAGCAAATGGTTCAAGGCCATTGAAGATGCAGGACAACACATTCAAGTCTGGCCAGTAACACCCGCTCAGTTGCCGCGCTGGATTGGTGTGCGCCTGCAGCAATCCGGTTTACATGCCGATAGCGACGCCATAGATTTGCTCGCCTCGCGTATTGAAGGCAACTTACTCGCCGCCGCGCAGGAAATTGAAAAATTAAAGCTGCTCGCGACCGATAATCGCATCAGTTATGAACTGATGGCCTCCGTAGTCGCTGATAGCGCGCGCTATGATGTTTTTGGCCTTACCGACAAAGCCCTGCACGGCGATCCCCGCGCTGCCGTGCGCACCCTGCAAGGTTTAAAAACCGAAGGCACCGAACCCATCAATGTGCTCTGGGCAGTGACCCGCGAAATTCGCGCCTTGATTCAAATCTCGCAAGCGGTTGCCCAAGGTAAACATTTTGAGTGGGCCGCCAAACAGGCGGGGGTATGGGATAAACGCCAACCACTTATTCAAGCCGCACTGCGCCGCCTAAAGCCTGCGCAATTACAGCAATTGCTGCGCAAAGCCAATGGCATCGACAAAGCCGTCAAAGGTATGCGCAATGCCGAGCCATGGGATGAATTATTGGATTTAATTTTAAATATCGCCGGGGTGCAAAGTTTGAATATGCACAATGAGCGACTAAGCTTGAAAAGTTAAATACTACTGGCAGTGCGAATTCGAACATCAATGACACGATTCGCAAAAACAGTATCAAAAAAAGTATTAATAATAAAATGCGCCGCAAGCGCGATTTTCAAAAAACACACAGCCTGCGTTACCTATGCCTTATCGCCCAGATGGCGATGATGGTTATTTTTAACTTTACTGCAGGAATTTTTGCCATGTATTTGTACTCCCGCTCTATTATTCGCGCAGCTTCGGTTATTGCCTTAAGCGCCCTCTGCCACATGAGCTATGCGCAGACTGCACAAGTCTCCGCTGGCACGACGCCCACTAAACGCACCACTGAATACTCATGGATGTCCGTCGCCACCTGGGATCGTATGCACGCCGAAGATGTATTGGTCGCCGAACACGATCAGGTAGATGTTTTGTTTGTAGGTGATTCAATTACCGCCGGATGGGATTGGCAAATTTGGGAGAAAAATTTCAAGCCCCTTAACGCAGCCAATTTTGGTATTGGTGGCGACGGCACCGCCAATTTACTGTGGCGCCTGCAGCACGGCACTATAGGTAAGTTACAACCCAAATTAATTGTGCTGTTAATTGGCGTAAATAATTTCGGCCTCTATAACGAAACACCGGAGCAAGCCGCCGCCGGTATCACTGCAGTTGTCAAGCAACTCCAATTAGCTTGGCCCCACAGCAAAATCTTATTAAACGCCGTACTGCCCTTTGAAGAAAAAGCCGACTCACCCAAGCGCACCATGGTAACAAAACTTAATTCTATTATTGCCAAGCTCGGCGATGACAAACATATTTTCTTTAAAAATTATGGCGCAGCGTTACTGCAAAAAGATGGCAGTATTTCACCTGAAATCATGGCAGATTTTCTGCACCCAACACCCAAGGGTTATCAAATCTGGGCCGACGCCATGTTGCCGGACATCAAACAACTGCTGCAATAAATTTGTAGTGTCTACTTAAAATAGCACCTATTAAGAAAGTGCCTGCCCAAGAGCAGGCACTAGCTCACTTCCACAAACACCAGAGCATTAGCCTCACACAGGTAACAATATGAAATATGCTTATTTTATATTTTGTTCGCTGACTGCACTTGCACTCAACGGCTGCACCCCAGTAACACCACAGGAACCCACCGTAATTAGTATGTCAGCTACCCAAGCACCGCTCAGCATTATGGGGCGCACCCACAGCACGAGCGATAGCGCCTATATATTTGGTTTTCCCGGTGTGAGTTTTCGCACCGAGGTAATAGGCAAGACACTCACCGCCGAACTGCAAAGTTCCGGCGGCAATTCCTGGATTGATGTTATTGTTGATGACAATCACATCACGCAAGTGAAACTGGAACAACAATTACAAACAATTGAATTATTTAATTTTGCCGACTCAGGACGACACTCAGTAGAAATTATTCATCGCTCGGAAAACTGGCACGGTAGCGTGACACTGAAAAAACTCACCTTAACCGAGGGGAAATTTTTACCCGCACCCGCACTGCCACAACGAAAACTATTAGTTATGGGCGACTCAGTGACCTGCGGCGAAGCAATTGATCGCGTAAAGGGCGAAGAGAAAAATACACGCTGGTGGAATGCGCGCGAATCCTACGGCATGCTCACTGCGAAAGCACTCAATGCACAGGTGCAATTAGTGTGTTGGGGCGGGCGCGGCTTGGTGCGCAGCTGGAACGGAAAAACCGATGATAAAAATCTGGCCGAATTTTATGAGTTTACTGTTGGCGATCATAACCCCGCATTGAAATGGGATCACCGGAGCTATCAACCGGATTTAATTTTAATCGCGATAGGAACTAACGATTTCAGCCCGGGCATTCCCGCACGCGAAGACTACGTAACAGCCTATGTGCAATTGATTAATAAACTTTTGCACAATCACCCGCAAGCGCACATTGCCCTGACTGATGGCGCAATCTTAAACGGCGAAAAAAAAGCGGCATTAATTGATTATTTACGCGAGACCATTTCACGGGTCAACAATACTCGCGTACATCAACTGATTTCCAATCACTACCCGGGTGATACACAGGATGCACACCCCACCAAAGATCAACACATTGCAATGGCGAAAGACTTAACACCGCAACTTAAAGCCCTAATGCATTGGTAAAAAAATTTACAATAAAAAAGGGGCGCGAATTTCGCGCCCCTTTTTTATTGTAACCCTGCCTGCAAACCAATGGTGGCGAGAACTATTTACCGGGCCCAAAAGGTTTTAACAGCAGGATTAATTTTGGCAACAGTGTGAGCGAGCCAATCACAGCCATCAACATCGCAAACGCCGTTAGCAATCCAAAATAAATTGACGGGATAAATTCCGACAACATCAAAATGGAAAAGCCCACAATAATTGTCACCGAGGTGTAATACATTGCACGTCCAATTGAAGCATGGGAGCGGTGTATAGCTTCGACGTAATTTTGGTCATGGGCAAACTCCACGCGGAAACGATAGAAATATTGAATCGCCTGATCCACACCCACACCCACCACTATCGCCGCAATCGTAGTAGTCATCATATCCAGAGGAATTCCCACCAACCCCATTGCCCCTAAAACAGTGCCCGCCGCAATCATATTGGGCAGTATTGCAATCAATGCGATTTTGAATGAGCGGAACAACACCATCATCATTAACATGATGGCAACAAATACCACGCCGATGGTGGAAATTTGTGAGGCAAACAAACTCTGCAGCATGTTGTTATAAAGCACCAACATGCCGGTAAAATTCACCTGCTCCGGCTTAAAGCCGGCGTCGGTGGTGGCGTACTCACGAATACGCTCTACCAACTCCGCGCGCTTTAAATCCGGTGTAGTTTCAATCACGCGCAGAGTGATACGCGTCTGCTGGGCTTCATCCGCCAGATAGGGCTTGATCAGGAAACCTTTAATATCGTCCGACAACATATTGCGCAACACATTTAATTCAAAGTCATTAAGTTTGCCTTTGTTTATGTCGTGCGCCAGTTGGTACACAGTCGCAAGTGATTGCACCTTGCCCACTTCAGGTAGTGACTCCAAATAGTTGTGCAATTTTCTAATTTGATCCAAGCCCGCCACGCTGAACCAATAACTGGGAGGGGCGTTGGAGGTTGTGCCGCTATCGGCAAAGGCATCTTCATCCCCCATCCCGGCAAACGGATCTTCCTCATCAAATACTTCCGCTGCAGCAGCATCACTTGGAATTTCGGCAAACGGATCTTCTTCATCAGCGGTTTCTGACTCAACAATATCCAGCGTGTTTTTCTCGGCGTCGAGAATAATATCAAGCGTCACAGTGCCGCCCAGTTGACGATCGATCACACTCAAGCCCTGATGAATTTCGCTGTCGCTTTTGAAGTAATCGACGAAACGATTTTCCACTTCGAGTTTGCTGATGCCCCATATGCTCAAGAATACGGCGAGCATCGCTACCAGCAACACCTTGCCACCATGAAATTCCGCTAACTTGGAAAAACGCACCGTGAGCGCCGCCGAATTATCGCCGCGATCTTTAGGCTCACCTTTGGGGAGCATCATCAAACCGGCGGGCAGGACGACAAACACCAATATAAAACCCACCACCAAACCTATAGTCATCATCCAGCCAAAATCGATTACCGGGCGAATACCACTCATCACCAATGACATAAACGCGACTATGGTAGTGAGCGCGGAATAGAGGCATGGTATCGCCATGTCGCGCATGGTTTGCAGTACTAAATCCGCCTGCTCCAGATCTGGATCTATGGCATGTAATTCGCGATAGCGCACCACCACATAAATGGTGAAGGCAAACACCATGATTAATAACAGTGCAACAAAGTTGGATGAAATTACCGTGAGCCGCCAGTCAATCCAACTGAGCCAGCCGAGCATGAGCGTGACCGACATCAAGCAGGTGGTGAGCGGCAGAATGACAAAGCGCCATTGGCGAAATAAAAATGCCAGCATAAACACAATAAACAGCAATAGTGCCGCACCAAATACCACCAGATCACTCTTAATGTAAGCGATCATATCGGAGGTAATCATGGTGACACCGCCAAGGAAAATTTGTGCGCGATCCTGATATTTCTCCACAATACCGCGCACAATTTCGACACGCGCCGCATCCTGTGCCGCGGTTGCGGTACGATAGGCAAGAAATTCCGCCGCCACTTTTTCCAGCTCGTGAGCCTCTGCCGGGGTCAACCCTGCCGTTTTCGCTTTCAGCCGCAACGCGTCGCGATGCCGTGCCATTTCAATGTACTGATTGTTTACTTTGAGATTGAGCAGAATCGCCGAGGTAGTGCCGTCGGGGCTGAGCAACATATCGCGATAGATAGGGCTGGTTAAAAATTCCTGTTTCACCATGGCGCGATCTACACCCGGTGTGAGCAAGGTACGGGTGGATTCCTTTTGCTCGGCCAGTGAGCGCATGGGACTGTAGAGTAGCGGTACGTCGATCATTGAGATAACACTCGCGACCCCATCAACATTGGCCAATTCGTCGCGCAATTGCTTGAGGGTGTCAATCGACTCGTCGGAAAAAATATCCGCCTTGGGGGTATAGGTCAGCACCAGAAAATCGCCGCTCTGGTAACGCTTGGATATTTCACGCAAATAATCGATAGAGGTGTCATTCTCCAGCGTGAGCGAGTCGGCCGACGCATCCAGTTTGAAATTGGTCAACCCAAAGGCGGCCACTATGGTCAGAATCACCAAACCGGTGAATACATGATAGGGGCGATTGATAACCACTGCGCGATACACCCGGTTGAGTGTCCAGTAAAAGCGTAACAATGTGTGCATGAAATAATCCGGTGGAGTTGAGTCCTTCAGAGGGTGTGGCCAATGCTGTAGCCACGGGCGGCGCCATTATGCCAGCCGCCCCTGGCTAAAACAGTAAAAAGGCCATCAAGCCGCTTTTGGTGGTGGAGATTTATTACAAAAGTCAGTCATTTTTTATGGCCGTCGCTATGCCCCAGGGAGCGATCCGGACAGAGTAGATCGCGCACCCGTTGCTTTAGTTCCTTGGCCTCGGGAAATCCGCCATCGCGCACCCTGTCCCACACCAACTCATTGTTGAGCCAGACATGAAAAATCCCGCCAGTGCCCGGGTGTAATGCCACTTCGTCCAGCTCGCCGTCAAAGGTACTGAGTAGTTCCTGCGCAAGCCAGGCGGAGCGCAACATCCAACGACACATGTTGCAGTAGTGGATTACTACCCGATTAGTCGCCGCAGGAATCGATGGCGCAGGCGCAGATGGCACAGCGATGTCGGTCATAAGTTTGCCCTTTAGGTATTGAGTTAATAGAATTCGATGGTAATGTCATTCAGATCAGTAAAACGGCGCCCGAATAAACAATACCTTCACACTTACCCATCAAAAAGATGAATAAGGCGACAAAACGGAACCTTCGATGCTCAAACTCCATTTCAAGGACAATCGCCAGCCCCCGATATGGGTCGTCGAGAAATTATTTTCCATCGGCAGCGCGAGCGACAACCATCTAGCCATAGATGACCCCGAGGTGGCCAAACACCACGCCAAGATTCTGCAGGAAAACAACAAACACATCCTCAAAGATAACAACAGCCAAAGCGGCTGCTTTGTAAACGGTCAGCGCATTACCCAGCGCGAAATTTTACCCGGCGATATTATCAAACTTGGCCACTGCGAGATTATTGTACTCGACCCCCGCAGCCTTGCCGATCGCCCCAAAGATGCCTATGCACTGCCCTGGCGCCTGGTATCCGATAGCAGCTGGCTGGCTGGAAAACAATTTATATTGCTGCCCGAGCGCAGCATGGTGATTGGGCGCGGCAACCAATGCGATATCGTTATCCCCGGCACCCATCTCTCCCGTCGCCACACCGAGATCAGCATTGAAGGCAATCACCTGCGCATCAAGGATCTCGGCTCCGCCAACGGCACCTTCCTCAATGAATTGCGCATCGACAACGCCACCGCCAACAATGGCGACCGCTTGCGCCTGGACGTTTATACCTTTCGTATAGTGGCTCCAGATCTGGATGACACCAAAACGCGCATGCGCAAACCTCTGGATGAGATCAGCAAACCGATTGAGCGCAAACTGCCCAGCAGCGAACCCAAGCGCTGGAAAACCCGCCCCACATCACCCGGCAACCGCATCGAGCCTATTCGCCGCAAAGGCCAACGGCAGGCTTGGCTGGCACTCGCCGCCGCAGGCATAGTGGCGGCGGCTATCGTGGTGTTTTTGTTGTGGTAGAATCCGCGGCCGCTTAGGTAAAGTACCGGCCAGACTTTTGATCCCGGCACCAGAACCACGTTTAGATTCACTAGTCTTTTATCAACACATAACCAACACGTCAGGAACCCGCCATGAGTTTTGAACTTGTCCCTGCAGGCAAAAGCCTGCCCGATGACTTTAACGTAGTTATCGAAATCCCCATGAATTCCGGCATTAAGTACGAGATCGACAAAGACAGCAACTCGCTGTTTGTTGACCGCTTGGTTAGCACCGCCATGTACTACCCCTGTAACTACGGCTACATTCCTCACACCCTGTGTGGCGATGGCGACGCCGCTGACGTACTCGTAGTATTCCCACAACCGGTACAAGCAGGCTCCGTGATTCGCTGCCGCCCACTGGGTGTACTAAAGATGACCGACGAAGCCGGTGAAGACGCAAAAATCGTTGCCGTACCCCACGACAAACTCACCACGCTGTACAGCAATGTCAAAACCTTGCAAGACCTGCCTGAAATTACCCTGAAGCAAATCGAACACTTCTTTGAACACTACAAAGATCTGGAAAAAGGCAAGTGGGTAAAAGTGGCTGGCTGGGGCGATGTAGAAGAAGCGCGCGCCGAGATTTTAAAAGCCGCAGAAACCTATAAAGCAGGCAAATAAGGGCACGCCTTTATGTCATGCCTGTGAACACAAGCATCCATAGAAAGTACCTATAAAAAATCTTCCCAAGAAGAATGCAACACCCAAGTAGTATCAACCGCTTGATCAGGTGAGAGAGATCGCCAGGGCCGCTCTAACCAGCGGCCCCGGTTTCAAAAGCAGTTAAAAAACCAATATGGCAGAACTACTGCCATCGCACGGAAGCGCATCAGAATAAAAGCCAATCAACCATCATAAGAAGATTCTGAGCAGCACAACAATCACGAGGTTTTGAGACTATGCAACAATCCACCCACAGGCTATCGCTCCGCGAGAAAATTGGTTACTCGATGGGCGATGCAGCGGCGAACTTTGTTTGGCGCAGCGGTTTTTTTATCCCGGTGTTTTACACCGACACTTTCGGCCTTGCCGCCGCACACGCCACGATTTTGATTCTGCTGGTGCGTTTATCGGACGGTATTACCGATATCATGATGGGCTCCATCGCCGATCGCACCAATACCAAACAAGGTAAATTTCGCCCGTGGATTTTATGGTCCACACCTTTCCTTGCGCTGTTTCTCGCACTGATTTTTACCACCCCCGATTTCAGTTATACCGGCAAAGTGATTTACGCCTTTGTCATTTATTTCTGCTTAACACTCGCCTACACCGCCAATAATGTGCCCTACGGTGCACTCATGGGGGTAATGACCGATAGCGTAAAAGAACGGGCCAGCCTCTCCAGCTTCCGTTTCATTGGCGCCTTCGCAGGCGGTTTGCTCGTAATGAGCACCCTGCCCTTTTTGGTGGAACGCCTGGGCGACGGCAGCGAAGCACAGGGCTACCAGCGCACCATGCTGATTTTCGCCGCACTGCTGATTGTGTTCCTACTTATTACCTACAAAACCACCAAAGAACGTATTAAACCGCCCGTGCAGTTAAACAAACCCTTCTGGGAAGAAATGAAGGATTTATTTTGTAACCTGCCGGTGATTTTAATTCCGGTCTTCGGCATCAGCGTCTTTATTATCAGCCTCGCGATGGAAAACTGGACTGCAGTGCATAAAACGATTGCTGCCATAGTCATGCTTGGCAGCTTTGCTTACACCATGCAGCTGCGTAAAACCTTGATTAATCGACCCAGCGAAACCCTCACCAACACCCAAAAAGATATGGCGGATCTGCTCACCAACAAGCCGTGGCTCATCCTCCTCGCTGTGGGCATTATGTTTGGCTTGTTCACCGTAGTGCGCCCCAGTGCGGCCAGCTATTACTTCAAATACTTCCTCAATCGCCCGGATCTAATTGGCTACTATTTTGCCATCACTCTGGTGGCCTCCCTGGCAGCAGCGGTGGCCACGGGTTGGCTCTCCCGTCATTTTAATAAACGCACCCTGATGATTGCCGCCTTTACCCTGGGCGCGCTATTTAACGGCGCGATTTATTTTATTAACCCACAACAAATTACCGCGATGATGATTTTGGCCACCATCGGCGAATTTTTTGCGGGCATGATGCCAGTATTATTTTTCAGCATGCTGGGCGACACAGTGGATTATTCCGAATGGAAAAATGGCCGTCGCGCCACCGGCCTGATCTATTCCGCCGGCACCTTTATCAACAAAACCGGCCATGGGTTTGCAGGCGCCATGGTGCTGATTGTGCTCACACTCTACGGCTATCAAGCAACAAACCCGGAGGCTATTACCGGCTCTATCCAAGGCATGATTTTATTAATGAGTGCTATTCCCGCCGCCATCGGTGTGCTCGGTACCATTTTTGTCCTTTGGTATCCGCTGGATGATAAAACCATGAAAAATATCGAGAGCGATCTTATTACCCGCCGCGAGGCCAACGCCGGTTAAAACTAGCGCGAGATGAACGTGCCGCAAGGCAAGACCATCTAAAAGAAAACTGCTCAAAACAAAGCCCCGCTCTAATCAGCGGGGCTTTCTTTTGGAGTAGATTTTTATTCCACCGGTTTTAAATTAGACAAAGAGAGCGGTTAATGCGGAGCGTGTTGATCAAACCCAGCGGAGTAGCGTGCAATCCACTCCAGCGCCGCCTCTTCACTCGTTAAGTTGCGGCCTTTAAGGGCCAGGCGCTGGCGGTAATCTTCAATCTGGCAAACCTGCTCCACCATGCGCGTGCGAAAAAATTCATCGTCGCTGGTAAACCGAACTCCCACTTCATAACTATCGGGCGCCTGCTCACGCCGCCATACAATCACACCACTGCCATGGTAATCGGGGTTGGTTATCGGGATATCAAACTCCACTCGCGTACCTACCTTGACGGGTTTATCCGTGATAAAACACAAACCACCCGCGCTGAGATTGCGCACCCGCACGCGGGAATCTTCATCGCCAACGGCGCAAACTTGAATAGGAATGGAGGTAGGGTGTCGAATAAACGTGCGCATAGAAACTCACCGATTGTGGATAGTGGCTTCTAAAGTGTAATGCAGCAGCTCAAGGTGGAAGGACGGGATTTTCATCAAAACCCCAGTGCTTTAGAACTAAAAAACTGTGCTAGGAATGACGCAAAAAAGCGGATGCTCGCTGATAAACAAAACGACGCCACAGCCATTCCAGTGGCCCGCTATAAAAGTAACGCAACCACAACACCGCAAATACACACTGCAATATCCACACGCTGAATATCACCAGCAGCAGTTGCGACAGCGCTAACTGGCCGTACCATCCAAGGCCATAACCGTAAAAAATGCTGGTGAAAATGAGCGTCTGCATAATGTAAATAGTCAGCGCCATGCGCCCCACCGCCATCAACACCGCACGACAAACAGGCCACACCAAGGTTCGGGCCCAACGGGCAATCAACAGCGCATAAGCTATAGCCAATACACCGCTGGCAAACATTTGTAACTCCATGCCCAGCGTCAAGGCATACTGGGAGGTAAAACCACTGGCGCGATTAAGCAACAGCGTCAATAACATTAGCAGCGTGCCCAACAACAAAGTTACCACCAGTAAACGCGATGAATTAGCAGGCGCTTGCGCCGAGAAATAACCGCGCCGTGCAAGTACCACTCCCACCAACATCATCGAACAGGGAAACCAACCGCCAAATACTGCGATGAGCTGCATACTCAAGGCATCAGCAAATCGACGCGGCGCTTGCTGCCACCAACCTTGTTGGTAATGCGCCACCTCTTCCGCAAGCGCCGCCTCATCAAACATGTAACTCAACTCTTGCCAAACATCGGCAGGCAACCAAAACATGCCACCATAAAGCAACGCCTGAATCGCAAACAGAATTAACGCGGTGAACATTAATTTTCTGTCACCCCAATATCGCCAACGCCACACCACAAAGCTAAATAGCGCGTAAGTCACCAACACGTCACCATCCCACAACAAATAACCGTGCGCAGCGCCGAAGACCAGCAGCGAAATGCTTCGAAGCCACTGCAAATTATTGAGTTCAGAATCGGTGAGTGCCTGCTTATCGGCAGCAAAAAGCCAGAGGCTGGCACCAAAGGCCAGACTCAACAGGGCGATAAATTTTGTATCGGCAAAAAAATAAATGAGGTACCAACACCACTGCTCAAAGTTGCTGTAGTGCGGCATTAGCGACGCATCAAGGCGCACCACTTCCGGCAGTGCGAAAGAATAAATATTAACGAGCAAAATGCCCAAGACTGCAATGCCGCGCAACAAATCCAGTGTAGGCACCCGCACTTGCACGGGGCAGGCTATAGGTGCATCGGGTAATTGCGCTGCAGCATTGGCAGGTCCAGATTCATGAATAGGCACAACATCCTCCTGTTATTCCCGCCATCCGGGCGGATTCCATTAGCAGCACGAATCAGTTGCTGCTTTCACTCGCATCAATTGCCGTGCCGCGCAATTTAGACTGCAGGCCTTTTAAAAAATTACGCAGTACTTGGGACTGGCACTCACGATAATTGTTGTGGCCGGGCTTGCGGAAAAACGCACTTAATTCATGCTTGCTCAAAGGAAAGCCGGCAACTTCCAGAGTTTCCAGAATTTGCTCGTCTTTATAATCCAGTGCGATTTTTAGTTTGCGGAAAATAATATTGTTATTTAATTTTTTTTCTGGCTCAGGTTGTGCACCCTCGCGCTGGCCACGTTTTTTGTTAATCAATCCATTTAAAAAAATCGCCAGATGCACATCGTGCAGCGCTTTAAATTCCGGTTTGTCGTCGCTCTTTAACCAATCACTCACCAGCTCGCGCGATGCATTGAATCCACCAGAGGCAAATAACGCCATCATTTGGGAATCACTGAAATCAAAAATAAAACGCAGGCGACGGAGAATATCGTTGTTGGTCATGGCATTAACCTGAAAGTTGAACGCACAAAACGACACAAAAAAACAAAACATAATAAAAAGCCCGAAGCTCTTGCGAACTTCGGGCTCTTAAATATGGTGCCCAGACCCGGAATCGAACCAGGGACACGAGGATTTTCAATCCACTGCTCTACCAACTGAGCTATCTGGGCGTGTCGCTTGCGCTGTGCTGCAAGAGGCGCACATTAAACCCGCTCGGGCGAATTGAGTCAATAGTCATTATTAAAAATAATTTGCTTTTGGCCCCTGATGATTATTTTTCAATCAGCCCTGTAGCGCAGGGCGTTTTGCTGCTCACTGAACTCCATATTTGATGTCGTGCAATCACCAAAATTGGGGACGATTAGCTGGTCCTGCCAAGAAAATTCCCAAGGCCACACAACAGCGTTCCCGACGATCATCAGGCAAAAAATGAACACTATTTGCGCATAACACTTATTACAGGAAACAAACTAGTGCACACCGGTGCAGCCAAATGGTCAGGATTTACAATTTCCTGCCCATTTGGTCAGTAAATTAAAGGATTGACGTAGAACGGGAACAGAATTTGCTGTACTACAAGTAACAACAGGTAAGTACGAGTAACTTTGAATGATTGCAGCCTTTCTGCAGTGGAGCCCGCTATGCAAACCTTTATTGAAAACATGCCTAAGGCCGAACTACATGTGCACCTTGAAGGAACGCTGGAGCCAGAGCTAAGTTTTGCGCTGGCGCGTAAAAACAATATTGAACTGGGTTATGAAACGCCGGAAGAATTAATTGCCGCCTATGATTTTTATGACCTGCCATCCTTTTTAAATATTTACTATGGGGCGATGAAAGTACTGCAGGATGAAGCAGATTTTTATCAACTCACCTGGAGTTACCTCAGCAAGGCTTACAGCCAGAATACGATATACGCCGAATTATTTTTTGACCCGCAAGCCCATACCAGCCGCGGCGTGGATTTTGGGGTAGTGATTCGCGGCATTCGCGCTGCGCAGGAAGATGCCGAGGCAAAACTAGGCGTTAAAAGCCAACTTATTATGTGCTTTCTGCGCGATATGAGCGCCGAGTCAGCGATGGAACATTTGCTCATGGCCGAACCCTATCGGGCATGGCTAGTGGGAGTGGGTTTGGATTCCGACGAAAAAAATAATCCCCCAGTCAAGTTTGCCGAGGTCTTCAAAAAAGCACGGGAGATGGGGCTGAAACTCACCATGCACTGCGATGTAAATCAGCAAAACACCTTGCTGCATATTGGCCAATGTTTGGATGAGATCCAAGTTGATCGTATCGACCACGGGGTTAATTCACTGGAGAGTGAAGCGCTGTGTGAGGCAATCAAAGCGCGCGGATTGGGTTTAACGGTATGCCCGGTCTCCAACCGTTTTGTGGTGCAATCGCTAACTTCTCGCGAAATTCGTCGCATGCTGGATAAAGGTATGCTTGCCACCATTAATTCCGATGACCCGGCCTATTTTCGTGCTTACTTAAATGAAAATTTAATTGAGTTACAGCGTGAAGGCAATTTCAGTGACGATGAGATTGCAACGCTGGTAGGAAATGCGTTTCGCGTAGCCTGGCTGCCAAAAGCAGAAAAAGATGCCTATCTCAGCCGGTTAAACAATTATCTGCACAACGCGACTTGTACGAGCTAATTTTTTTAAACTTTTATATTGTTTTACTTTTTTGTTGTTTTTTCATGCTGTTCTCCTCCGTAGTAGTAGCTTGCCCGCTTTCGCGGGCTTTTTTATGACTATTTTTCCATACAGGTTTTTTATGTTTTCTCTTAATTACCCTCGCCCATTTATTGCCAAGTATTTGTTGATTAGTGCAGCTTTATTGGCAGTGAATAGCCACGCAAAAGCACCAACCGATACCCATATCAAAAGCAAAACGAGTTATCAACAAGCGGTAGCGCAATTGGGTTATCGCGAATTAGCAGAGACGTTTAGCCGTAGCAAAGCCTTGGCCATTAGCACGCTAGCCGATGAAGAAAAACTGTCACTGCAAGAATTACAAGCCGCTGCTACACTGGAATTAATCGGCGCGCCCATAGCAGAGGGCGAGCAGGCGCTGCAGGATTTTGTAGCGCAATATCCACGCACAGATTCGGCTTATCTCGGCCAATTAAATGAGCCATCACTTTATCAACGTGTTGCTATCAATTGGCATAATAGTACGGCTGTTGAACCATCCGCTTTTGCACTGGAATTGCGTCAACTAATCGCACAGGGTATTGCTACCGGCTATAACCTGGTCACCACTCCCTGGCCATTATTTGCACCCGAGCGCCATGTTATTTATGGGCACAGCGATATACAACACGCACAACAATTACTCGCACTGCTAGCCAGTGAAGGATTGCAAGCGCGGGTTGGCCTCTCGCGCAAAACCTCCGCATTTCTCTATCGCGATGACTGGGGCACGCTGACCCAATCGCTCATTGATGTCGGCAATAACCGTCGTTTGGTTGAAGCGAGCGAATACGATTTGCATTTTGAATTTCCCACTGCCGCCGATAAAACCCGTTTTGTCGCCGCCATTGATCGCTATGCAAAAAAAGAAAGCGCTGAACAAACGGGTTTAATTCTAGGGGCGTGGTGGCAACCGTTTTATCGCAGCCGAACTGCTGCTGAAGGTTTTTCTAGCGCCACGCAAATCGCGGTGAGCAACGGCAGTGAAACCGCACTGCTGTTAGCGCTACCGGAACAAGCACCGGCATTGGTTAAAGCGATTCAACAACTCAATCCCTCCTGGTCGATAGCACCCGAGGCGATTTGGGTAAACCAGGCCTTTCACCGCTATTTGCGTGGCGGATACAAATAACTCGCCGCCATCATTTGCGACAAACGCTTATTTATTTTTTACCTGTCCAGTTGGTCAGTAATTTGCATTCCTAAAAACTATCTGTGCGCGGAAACAGCCAAACAGTGCGCGCAGTTATTTTTGGATGCTTATTTATTGAGGTTATTTATGTTTGATTTACCAAGGCGAGTATTAAATTTATCAGCGCGAGTTTTTTTAATTTTCGCCACTCTTGCTTGTGCAACCAGCGTCAGTGCAGCAACCACAGTGAAAACTAGCGCAATTCCCGTAAAAGTAGTTGTGGTAAGCATGTTTGAACACGGAGAAGTAAGCGGCGATGAAGCTGGTGAATATCAATTATGGATCGAACGCCAAAAGCTCGATAAAAAATTCGCTTTTCCGCTCGGCGCCTACGACTTGCACATGAATGAGGCAGGTGTGCTCGCCATTTGCACCGGTGGGGGCGTCACTAATGCCACCGCATCGATTATGGCGCTGGGCACCGACCCACGTTTTGATTTATCCAAAGCCTATTGGGTGATTGCCGGTATCGGCGGTGGTGATCCACTGGACGTATCGCTTGGCACCGGCGTGTGGGCCAAACACGTTGTTGATGGTGATTTACTCTATGAAATTGATGGCCGTGAAATTCCCAACGAGTGGGAATACGGTTTAATTCCACTGGGCGCCAAAGAACCTAATCAAGAAGCGACGGGCTGGACAGTCGATACCATTGTGTACCACCTGAATCCAACACTCGTGGACTGGGCTTATCAACTCACTAAAAATTTCCCCCTTACCGATACACCGGCGATGAAAAAATTTCGCGCGCAATACAACGGCTTCCCCAATGCGCTGCGCCCACCATTTGTCACCATTGGCGACACGATTGGTTCAAGCACTTACTGGCACGGCGAACTATTAAATAATTGGGCGAATGATTGGATGCATTTACATGCCGGTAAAGACAGTAATTTTATGACCACCAATATGGAAGATAACGGCAGCCTCACGGCGCTGCACCGTTTAGCCAAAGCAAAATTGGTGGATACCAATCGCGTATTAGTATTGCGTACTGTGAGTAACTTCAGCTTCCCGCCACCGGGAAAAACTGCTGCCTGGAGCACCACCGCGCCCTATCCGGACAAAGGCCTACCCGCCATTGAAGCCGCTTATGGTTTAGGCAACCATGTCGTGCAAGAACTACTTAGCGGCTGGGATAAATATGAGCACACCACCCCTTCGGTAAAATAATTTTTCTTACCGCTGCACTCGCGCGGCGAGTGCAGCCTTGCGTTTACGGATTTATGATGATGAAAAAATATTTACTTGCGATATTTTTATATTGCACCAGCATGAATGGCCACAGCAAATCAATCATCTTTGATAACGATATGGCGATTGATGATTGGGCCGCGCTATTGTTTCTACTGCATCACCCTAAAGCCGATGTTATTGCTGTGACTATTTCCGCAAGCGGTGAATCGCGCTGCAAACCCGGCCTTGATAACACCAATGCGCTAATCGATTTGTCGGGCAAAGTCAGTAAAAATATTGCCGTTGCCTGTGGCGATGATTACCCACTCGATGGTTATTTTGTATTTCCGGAAGACTGGCGCAAAGATTCCGATACCCTCTCCGGTGTGCCAATTAAACCCAGCGCGCGCACTGCCAGTGACCAACACGCCGCCGCAATAATTCACGCCGCACTGGCTGACGCAAAAGAACCTGTCACGCTTATTGCCACTGGCCCGCTAACTAATATTGCGCATTGGCTCGAACGCTACCCGCAGGACAAAAGCAAAATAGATCAGCTGGTAATTATGGGCGGCACGGTGGATGCACCCGGCAATATTATTGTGCCGTTATTTACCAAAGGTCACCCGAATACCACGGCCGAATGGAATATATTTGTCGACCCACTAGCGGCCGATAAAGTATTTGCTGCCGGTTTGCCGATTGTATTGGTCGGCTTGGACATCACCAATTCCGTACGTGTAACCATTCAAGTCGCCGCCGATTTTAAGCAGGCAGTAACCACGGATTCCGCAAAATTTTGGGATGCAGTGCTGGATAAAAACGATTGGTTTATTGCAAGCAATGAATATTATTTTTGGGATACCTTGGCGGTGATGATCGCCATGGAACCGGAGCTATGCCAAGGTGATGAGCAATCGCTGCGGGTGGATTACCAAACCACCACCAAACCTTGGTTACAAACTACGGATAACAGTATGCCAGATACGCGCTGGGACGGAAAAAAACGTAATCATCTTGAGGCTAAAACAGCAGGGACTTTAGTGAAGGATAAAAACTATCCGGCAATTAAGGTGTGCCGCAAAACCGAGCCTGCGCGTATTTTTAAGGAGTTTCGCGATACCCTGAACCAATAAGCCCATAAGTTGATGCAAACTTGGGGTGAAATAACAACAAGTTCAATTTGTTATTAGCCGTCATGCAGCCTGAGGCGTATATTAGATGGGTTATTTTTTGGAGAACCCACCATGAACCGCCGCCTGGAAGACGACCCCAGTGTGTACAAAACCCTACTGGAATCCACCAAAGCCATTCCCTGGAAGATCGACTGGAATAGCCTGACGTTTTCGTATATTGGCCCACAAATTGAAGCACTACTCGGTTGGGAGCCAGACACTTGGGTAACGGTGCAAGACTGGGCGGCGCGCATGCACGAGGAGGATCGCGAACGTGTGGTCAACTTTTGTGTGAGCCAATCACAAGCGGGAGTGGACCATGAAGCGGACTACCGTGCCCTCACCAAGGACGGCCGTTTTGTGTGGATTCGCGATGTGGTGCATGTAGTGCGCAACCCGGCGGGTGAAGTGGAAGCGCTGATTGGCTTTATGTTTGATATCAGCGAGCGCAAACAAACCGAACAAAAACTGATTGACCTGCAAAAAGAATTGGAAAAATTATCCTTTAAAGATGGCCTTACCGGCGTAGCCAACCGGCGCATGTTTGACTCGGTAATGGAAGTGGAATGGCTAAATGCCAAACGCAATCGCCAACCACTGTCGTTAATCATGGTTGATATAGATTATTTCAAACAGTACAACGATCACTACGGTCATTTGCAGGGCGATGACTGCTTGAAACGTGTGAGCCAGATATTGAGCGAATCTGCCACCCGCGCTAAAGATTTTGTTGCGCGCTTTGGCGGCGAAGAATTTGTATTGGTATTACCCGAGAGCAATGAAGAGGCGGCGGCGGCGGTGGCAGAGCGCTGTCGCAAAGCGATTTTTAAATTGCAAATCGCGCACGAAAAATCTGACATCAGTCAGTTGCTGAGCATTAGCCTTGGTGTGGGCACTGTTACACCCGGGCCAAATGATCAGCTGCTTGAATTTATTAATTGCGTGGATCAACGCCTTTATCTTGCCAAACAAAATGGTCGCAATTGCATAGTCACACACAACAATTAATAACAACTAAAAATCCGTTACTCTTTAAAGCGCCCAACATCGGTTGCACGTGCAATAGTGTCGGCAATCTCACTGCCCTTGCCCTGCAGAATTTCCTGCGGGGTTAGGCCGCATAATTCGTGCGGGAACACCAACCAACGGTCGGTGGCATGTACGTAAAAATCCGGTTTTAAATCCGTCACGTTACGCGAAGGTTTATACCAGGGGCAGGCCACCTTAATCACATTGGGCGTATTGCGCCGGGACTTGCGTTTTATCTCATCAATAATCGCTTTGATGGAACGCCCGGAATCAAATACGTCGTCCACAATTAATAATTCCTGATCCGCATCCACATTTTTTACAATGTAATCCAAACCATGCACGCGAATATCTTTACTTTGTTTGTCGATACCATAATAGGACGAAGTGCGAATCGCGATGTGATCGGTAGGTACGCCAACACACTCCAAATATTCCTGTACCGCAATACCCACCGGTGAGCCACCGCGCCATACACCGACAATAAAATGCGGGCGAAAACCGCGCTGATAAATTTGCTCACCCAGTTTAAATGAATCCAGCAAGAGTTCATTGGCGGTAATAAAATGTTTATCCATTATTTTTACCTCTAACAGTTATCCAATATTTTTTATTAACAGCACTTTCATGGAGATAGATTTTATTGCGCAAGTTTCTGTAGTGTATTGCCAAGCGCCTCAATTGCCAGCGCAACATCTTCCACTGTAACTGATTCATCCGGGTGATGACTAACACCGCCTTTGCAGCGCACAAAGTACATGGCCACATCGCAGATATCGGCCATCGCCATGGCATCGTGGCCGGCGCCGCTCATTAACTTATAGGGGTTTAAATTCATATCGCACAACACTGACGCTTGCAATGCTTGTATCCAATCCGCACAGACTACGGCTGGCGCATTGTGAATTTCGTTCCAGCTGGCAGCGAGGTTTCTGTTGATACAAATCATATCCAATTCATGCTGGATTTTTGCAAATGCCTGATCGCGTAATTGATCATCACCCGAGCGAATATCGATAGTAAATTTTGCATGACCGGGAATCACATTCACCGCGCCGGGGCCACATTCTATTTTTCCAACAGTAGCGACCACATTAAATTCGTTGGCGATATTTTCCACCAGCACTACGCCCAGTGCCGCACCGACCAGTGCATCTTTTCGCATGGGCATGGGCACTGTTCCGGCGTGTCCGGCATAGCCTTCGATTTCGATCGCGAAGCGACGTGCGCCAGCGATGGCGCTAACAATTCCAAGCGCGAGGTTTTCATCTTCCAATACCGGGCCTTGTTCGATATGGACTTCAAGGTAGGCGAGCAAGTCGTCGGGGTTGCGTGCGGCGCTGTGAATATTGTCCGGTTCCAAACCAAAATCGATAAAGGCTTGTTTTAAGCTGATTCCATTGCGATCTTTTAATTCCCACCAATCGGGGTTCCAGGTGCCCGCAACGGCGCGGCTGCCTAATAATGTGCTGCCAAAACGTGTGCCTTCTTCATCGCCAAAACCAATAATGTCGATGGCATAGGGCAATGTAATATCGCTTTGATAAAGTTGTTCGACTACGGCAATGGCAATTAACACCCCGAGAATACCGTCGTAAGCACCAGCGTTGGGGATTGAATCCAAATGCGAGGCGAGCACCAGTGTTTTTGCGCAGGGATTTTTTGCATCGTAACGGCCGCAGATATTTCCTGCGGCATCAACCCAGGTTTCCATTCCCGCTTCTTGCATCCATTGCGCTACTAATGCATTGCAGCGTTTGTGTTCTGGCGTGAGATAAAAACGGCTGATGTTTTCCGGGTGCGAGCTGATGGCGGCGAGTTGATCGCACCAGTGCATGACTTTGTTGGCTAGTGCTTCGGTGCTAATTTCGTTCAAGATGTTTTTCTCAATCGGGATTGTGGCGCTGCGACTGGTTTTATGCACTCGGAGACTCGCCGTAAACCCTTCCCTGGGGGCTCGTCGTCGCTCACAAGTGATCCGGCCAAGAACTTACGTTCTTGTCGTTCGGCTGCGCGCAAAACATGTTTTGCAATCGCTTGCCTCACCCATGGCTCCGGCGGTCTCCGAGTGCATAACACCACCCTTGCTTAAAGTTGAACTTCTTTTTTCTTAATGAAATTTGTTTGCATAGCTTTTTAGCTGATCGATAAACTCTTGTTTTTCAGTATCGCCAATAAAACTCGACGTGAAACTATTGTGTGCGAGCAACAACGCCTGCTTACGTGTTAACGAAAACGCGTCGGCCAATGCAAAATAATTGTCGTTGAGGTAACCACCAAAATAGGTGGGATCGTCGGAATTAATCATTACGCGCAGGCCAGCGTCCATTAGTGAGAATAAATTATGCTCAGCCATTTTTTCGTAAACGCATAAACGCACATTGGAGAGTGGGCATACGGTGAGTGGGATTTGGGTTTCGCGCAGATATTCCATGAGTTTTGGATCTTCATCGGCGCGCACACCGTGGTCGATGCGTTCCACTTTTAATAGCTCAATCGCCTCCCAAATATAACTCGGCGGGCCTTCTTCACCGGCGTGGGCGACAACGCGATAACCTTCAGCGCGAGCGCGGGCGAACACTTCGGTAAATTTACTTGGGGGATGGCCGAGTTCGGAGCTGTCCAAACCGACGGCGATAATTTTGTCTTTCCAGGGTAGCGATTCTTCCAGGGTTTTCATCGCGCTTTCAGCGCTTAAATGCCGCAGAAAATCCATGACCAATTTTGAGCTGATACCCAGTTTTGTTTTGGCATCATCCATCGCGCGTAAAATGCCGCTAATAACAATATCAAACGCGATACCGCGATCAGTATGGGTTTGCGGGTCAAACGACAATTCAGTGTGCAGAATATTATCGGCCTTGCACTTAATAAAATAATCCCACGCAAGGTCGTAAAAATCTTGCTCGTGTTTAAGTACCGAGGCGCCCTGGTATAACAAATCCAAAAAACTTTGCAGATTGGTGAACTGATAGGCGGCTTCAATGTCTTCCACGCTGTTGTAGGGCAACTTCACCTGATTGCGCTGGGCGAGGTTAAACATCATCGCCGGAGATAAAGCACCGTCGAGATGCATATGCAATTCTGCTTTGGGCAAGCCCGCCAAAAACTCACGCGACGCAAGTTCTTCAAGTTTAGGTAGCCCGGAAAAATCCGGGGCGATTACCGATGGAATCATTGTTGTTCTCCTCCATAAATAGTCATCGCCGTATCCACACCCGCATTGGCAGTTTGTGAATGGCCCGCACGACGCAACACCGCCTCAAGTGCAGTGAGTGTTTGCAACACCGCATCTTTACGCGCGTTGTAACCCATAGTGCCGATGCGCCAGATCTTGCCGTGCAGCGGGCCAAATGATGTGCCGATTTCAATTCCAAAATCGTTAAGCATACTGCTGCGTACGGCTTCACCGGCCACACCTTCGGGAATATAAACGCCGACCACATTGTGCATTTTGTTGGTTTGATCGCCGAACAATTTTAAATTCATCGCCGCCAAACCCTGTGCCATTGCCTTACCGTGAATACGGTGGCGCTCGATGGCATTTTCAACACCCTCCTCCAACAAAATGCGTGCGCATTCACGGGCGCCATACAACATAGTGGTCGCTTCGGTGTGATGGTTAAGGCGCTCCTCGCCCCAGTAATCCATAATCATGCCGAGATCAAAATAATTGGAGGCGATGCGCCGACCGCTGCCTTCGACATGATTTTCGGTGCGAATACCGGCTTCGATATGACGGCGCTTGCGAATCGCTGCAACCGCTTTTTCGCTCAAGGTAATTGGTGCGCTGCCCGAAGGACCGCATAAACATTTTTGTAAACCAACGGAAACCGCATCCAGTTGCCACTTATCCGTTTCAAACGGATTGCCACCGATAGAGGCAGTGCCATCGGAATAAAATAATACGCCGTGGCGCGCACAAATTTCGCCGAGATAATCCAGAGGTTGCAGCATGGTGGTGGAAGTATCGCCCTGCACTATCGCGAGCATTTTGGGCTGCACATTTTTAATCGCTGTTTCGATTTCGTCGGGCGTAAATACTTCGCCCCACTCTTTGTGAATTTTGTGTACCTCGGCGCCGCAGCGCTCGGCAATTTCACACAGCAAATGCCCAAAGCGACCAAATACTGGAACTAAAATTTTATCGCCCGGCTCCAGCAGTGAAATTAATACGGCTTCAATACCGGCGCGCGAGGTGCCATCAACTAATAGTGTCCATTGGTTTTTAGTTTTGAAAACACCGCGATACAGCGCCATGGTTTCATTCATGCATTGCGTCATGGCCGGGTCATATTGGCCGACAAGTTGCGCTGACATAGCGCGCAGTACACGGGGATCAACAGTGATTGGCCCCGGCCCCATTAATAAACGCGGCGGTGGTGAAAAAGGTCGCAGAAGCGATGGACTAACACTGTACAGATCGGACATTTAACAACTCCTGACGGCTTCTAACAACGACAAAAAAACACGAGCTCATTGCGAATAAAACACATTGGAAATTTTTGTTTGATCAAGCAAACACCTGCATCAGCATACGCCCGCCGCTGATGCATAAGAAAATCGCGAACACACGCTTCAACATCACGGCATCCAGCTTGGAACCAATCCAGGCACCGACCGGTGCGAGCAATACGGTGAGCGGCACAATCAATAAAAATCCTGGCAAATTCACCATGCCAATCATGCCTTGTGGTGCGTCTGCTGGAGTCTCAGCAAGCAACATCGCAGCTGCGCCAGGAATTGAAATTAACAAACCGAAACAGGATGCGGTGCCCACCGCGCGGTGCGGCGGATAATTACAGGAGGTGAGCAGTGGTACACCGATGGTGCCGCCACCGACTCCCATCATCACCGAAAAAAATCCGGTGGTGCCCGCCATGAAACCTTGCCCCGCCATGCCGGGTAATTGCTGGGCGATGGGCGCGGCTTTTGCACGGAACAACATATTGGCAGCAACCAATAAAGCGACCACGCCAAAAATTGCGCTGGTCACTTCACCTTTTACTTTGAGTGCAAAAGCGCTGCCGGCGATAACACCGGCAACCATAAATGGCCACCAACGCTTGAGTAGCGCCCAATCCACATTGCCGCGTTTGTGATGGGCGCGCAGTGAAGAAATGCTGGTGGGCACAATCACTAACAGCGACGTGGCCGTTGCAACCAACATGGCTGTTGCCGGGCTCACACCGAACGACTGTAGTACAAAATAAAGCACCGGCACTATGACGATACCGCCGCCCACACCAAGCAGACCGGCAAGGATTCCTGCAAAGGCTCCGGTCACCACCATCGCAATCATGGTGGGCAGCCATTGGCTTAAAAATTCATTCATTGTGCGCGCTCCTGCATGGTGGCAACGACATTGCCAACGACACCCGCGCCGTCGCTGCGCGGGTCGCTGGCCGCAATGGCATTGCCATCGCCGAGGCTGACAACAGCACCGGCGTGCCCCATGATTTCACTGCGCGCGGGAACGGCTTTGAGCGCGTGGCCGCGTTCACGCAAATTGTTACCGAGTAAATCCACTAAATCCTGCTCCATTTTTAAATCGTGATTGTTGTCGCCCCAAGTGCGCCCCAGTAACCAGCGGCCGCGACTGATGGCATCGTCGAGTGCGCGCCCATCGTACAGATAGCGACTCAATAATGCCGCTTGTGTTTGCGGCTGGCCTTCGCCACCCATGGTGCCGTAACTAATACGGCGACCATCATTTAACAGTACAAATGCCGGGTTGAGCGTATGAAAAGGTTTATAGCCGGGCGCGAGCGCATTGCGATGACCCGCCTCCAAACTAAAACCCACGCCGCGATTGTTCCACACCAACCCAGTGCCGGGCACAACCACGCCCGAACCAAATTCCCAATAAATACTTTGGATAAAACTGACCATGGTGCCGCTGCTGTCCACGCAGCCCATCCACACGGTATCACCCGGTTCGGCGACTTGCGGCCAAGGCAAGGCGCGCTCGGTGATCACCGCCGCGAGTTGGTCGATATGTGCATCACTGAGCAAATCAGCCCAGCGTTCGCTCAACCGACGCGGGTCGGCGACTTCGCGGTCGCGCACTAAAAACGCGAGTTTGGTGGCTTCAATCAAACCGTGTACCCGTGCCGCTTCGTCCCATTCGGGTTTAAACAGGCGATCGTAAATTGCCAGAATTAGCAGCGAAGCCACACCTTGGGTCGGCGCGGGCAGGTTAAAACATTCGCCAAAGCGGGTTTGCACCGAGAGCGGTTTTACCTCTTGCGCGCGATAGTGTTGTAAGTCAGATAACCGCAGCGGGCTACCAAGTTGTTCAAGTTGTGTGGCGATATGCGCAGCCAGTTCGCCGCAATAAGCCGAATCCAAACCCTGCGTGGCAAGGGTATTTAGCGTGGTCGCCAAGTCGGGATTAGTAAGAGTTTCACCTTCAACCAGCGGGCGGCCATTGGGCATAAATACCCGCTGGTATTCCGCTTGATCGACCAACTCCGCCTGCACTTTACGGCTGGCGGCCGCGAGGCTGTGAGTAACCAGAACGCCGTCGCTAGCGAGCTGAATCGCGGGCGCTAACAAACGACTTAATGGCAATTGGGTAGATGATTCAGCAGCAATGTCGCGGGCCTTTTGCCAACCGGCAAGCGTACCGCCCATGGTCACGGTGGCGAGTGCACCACGGCTGGGAATTTGCTTAAAACCTTGGCTGTGGTACCAATCGATACTCGCCAATTCCGCCGCGCAGCCGCAGGCATCTATGGCGCGCGGCGCGGCGCCGGGTTTATGGATCAACCAAAAACCGTCGCCCGCCAAACTATTCATATGCGGGTAAAGCACGGTGATCGCAGCAGCAGCTGCGATCATCGCATCTACCGCACTGCCGCCTTCACGCAATACCGCCAAGCCGATGTCGGCGGCCTGTTTATGTGGGGCGCTAAAGGCGATGGCGTGCGGCACCTTGGAATCCGGGATCATGAGCTGGCTCCACACAAATCAAGCGCCAGCTGCAGCAGGGCTTTGTCATCGCCGCGTCGGCCTAACAGCGAGACACCGTAGGGCGCCCCCTGCTCATCGCGCAAAACGGGCAAATGCACTTGCGGCAATCCAGCCAAACCGGAAGGTGCGGTCAGGCCCATTAATTGGCTGCGATACATGTCCATCCATTGGCTGTCGGCACCCAACAGCGGCGCGGGGCCGGGGGTGGTGGGCAGCAGGATGAGATCAACATCCACAAACCAGCCTTCAATGTCCGCCTGTAAACTCGCGCGCTCTGTTTCTGCTGCGGTTTGATCGGCGTCCGTGAGCGTCGCGCACCACTGAAAACGGGTGTGAATATCGGGCGCAAAAGTGGGCTGATTGGCAGTGATCCACTCACCGTGGGTTTGCCAAATCGCTCGGCCTTGCAGGGTGCGAAAACACTGACTGGCGCGCGTTAGCCAATCGCTATTGAGCAGTATGGGTTTGACCGCAGGTAACAGCGTTTGCTGTTTTAACCAGGCTTGATGCTCAGGGCTCCAGAGCACACCGTTTTGCAACGGCAGCAACAGCGCCGCACGCAGGGATCTGTGGGGGAAGCGCGGCGCAAGCTCGGCAGGCAGCAATACCTCGCCCACTTGCGCCAGGGTTTCAGCATCGCGGGTGAGCCAGCCCACTGTGTCAAACAGCGGCGCGAGCGGCACCATCTGCTCACTGCCAATCAAACCATGACTGGTGCGAATACCAAACAAGCCGTTGTAGCTGGCGGGCACCCGAATGGAGCCGCCGGTATCGGTACCTAACCCTATATCGATATCGCCCGCGGCAACCGCCACTGCCGAACCACTGGATGAACCACCGGGCAAGCGCTCGGGACAGGCGGGATTTAACGGCGCGCCGTAATGGATATTCAAACCGTTAAGGCTGTAGGCCAGTTCATCGGTTTGGGTTTTACCGACCAGTTCTGTACCCGCATTCAGCAGTTGCGTCACCACCGGCGATGTCTGTTCCGGTGTAGGGTGACTGGCTAGCCAGTCGGGATTTCCCGCCGCCGTGGGTAGCCCGGCGATGTGGAATAAATCTTTCACGCCCAGCCGCAGCCCGGCCAGCCTGCCGGATTCTGCGCGGGGATTGGGTTTGGTATTAGGATAGTGACCGCGCCATGCAAAGACGCGTTGATCGAGCGACATGAATGTGAAGCCTTTGAAAGCAGATTACTTGATTGGCAAGTCAGGCTCGCGCTACTACCTCTGAGACACGCCGTGAATACATCCTTGTAGGCTCATCGTCGACATCCATGTCTCCGATGGTCTCAGAGGTAGCAGCGCAAGCCTTCCGGAAATTGAGCGCTTAACAACACACTATTTCAAATCCGCCGGTGTAGGCACTTTGTCTTTGTAGGTTTCCCAATTATCCAAAATCTTGTCCATTACGGCAGTTCCTACAATATAGGCGGATTCGAGCGATGCATCTAACCCAGCATAGCCTTCATTTTCGGCGAGTAAATTTTCTGCCGCCGTAACACCCGGTGGAGGCATGGTGTAGTTACTGCCGGTGCGCAATACCAGCACGCGGTTTTTATCGGCCTTGCCAATATTGTGTAAATAAGTCAGCGACAAATAAGTACCCGTATCTTCCATCGCGGACGTCACAAATTCACCTTTGCCTTCGGTCCAATAATCGGTCCACTTATTGGCCCAGGTATTCATAATTTCGCCGTGCCAAAAAGTCATGGCCGCGAGCTGATCGCCTTTCAATACAAAGGGTTTACGCTGCGCGTTGGGGTGATTCACATACAGTGAACGCGTTGCTTCCAAACTTTCGATATCGGGTAATTCAATATCTTTGGTCAACTGAAATGCCCACTCGGTTAAGTCGGGATTCAAGCGCAACATCTCGCCCGTTGGTTCAGGTTTTTTCGGGTCATAAGGTTTGCTGGTGTAACGGGCAAAATAACCTGTCTCCCAATCCGCCGGAATTTCGCGCGCATCAATTTCATGGGCCAGGTCGCCGTCCACCAAATATTCGGCCCAAGCCGCTGAACCGATGGAGGCATCTTCCGGGTCAATACCGGCAATACCCGCTACCAACCAATAGGCTTGGCTGAAATCAAAACGT
>Ga0307406_10000246_pt1 | contig 32799 bp, 29 predicted proteins | sample 322Cmetagenome_3_FD_203706 | JGI IMG/M metagenome (GOLD analysis project Ga0307406, IMG submission 203706) | Maize rhizosphere microbial communities from greenhouse at UC Davis, California, United States - 322HYB-C-2 | ecosystem: Host-associated > Plants > Roots > Rhizosphere > Soil | place...
GCTTGACCACCGCCCCGGTTGCCCCCCGCACGGCCGCGTTCGGCCCCAGGCGGGAGGCGAGCACCCGGGCCGGCGACCACCGCTGGGTGATGGCCCGCTCGGACAGCTCGGCACCCAGCGGCTCCCGGAGCCATGGCTCCAGGGAGGCGTACAGCCCGCCCAGGACCACCGTGCCCGGGTCGACCACGTTGACCGTGGCCGAGAGGGCCAGCCCGAGGGCCCGGCCGGCCGACGCCACCGCCGCCACCGTCGCGGCGTCCCCGGCCCGCGCCCTGGCCAGCAGCTCGGCCACCGACCCGCCGGGCTGGCCGAGGCTGGTGCCGGCGGCCCCGGCGACCCCGGCGGCGCGCAGGATCGCCTCCTGGCCGGCCAGCTGCTCCAGGCAGCCGCGGGCGCCGCAGCGGCAGCGGGGGCCGTCCGGTTGCACGGTGACGTGGCCGACTTCGCCGGCGAAGCCCCTGACCCCGCGGAACAGCTCGCCCCCGATGACGATGCCGGCGCCGACCCCGATCTCGCCCGAGACGTGGACGAAGTCGTCGAGGTCGTCGTGGCCGCCGAACCACAGCTCGCCGAGGGCGGCCAGGTTGGCCTCGTTGTCGACCAGCACCGGCAGGTCCGGGGCCACCAGGCGGCCGGCCAGGATCTCGGCCACGGGCACCTCGACCCAGCCCAGGTTGGGGGCGAGGCGCAGCAGCCCGCGGTCGGTCTCGACCGGCCCGGGCACGGCCACGGCCAGCCCGGCCACGGTGCGCCCGGCGGCCTGGGCCGCGGCGATCGCGTTGTTGGTCATCCGCACCGCGCGCCCCAGGACCTTGGCCGGGGACTGGTCCCGGTTGTCGCGCGGCCGGGTCCTGAGCAACCGGACCTCGCCGACCAGGTTGGCCACGCAGACGGCCAGGTAGTCGACGTTGATCTCCAGCCCGACCCCGACGAACACCGAGCGGTTGAGGGTCAGGGCGCTGGCCGGCCGGCCGATCTTGCCGCTGGCCTCCGGGCCCAGCTCGGTGACCAGGCCGGCGCCGGCCAGGTCGTCGACCAGGCTGGAGACGGTGGTCTTGGTGAGCCCGGTGGCGGCGGCGATGCCGGCCCGGGACACCGGCTCACCGGCGGCGATGCACTGGGCGACCAGGGCCAGGTTGTGCTGGCGGAGCCCCTCCTGCCTGGCCGGCAGCCCCCCGGTCTTGACCACGCCAGCTCCTTTTGTCCAGGACCTGGACCTACTCTACACGACGGCCCATTGACACACGATTGCTTGCCTGCTTAGTTTGGCCACTGGACGGACAAATTCCGGGAAGCTGAGGCGGATGGCACGCGACCAGGATGTCCTCGGGATCGGCATGGTCGGCTACGCCTTCATGGGGCGGGCCCACTCCCAGGCCTGGCGCAACGTGGCCAGCTTCTTCGACCTGCCCTACCGGCCCCGGATGGCCGCGATCTGCGGCCGGGACCCCGACGCGGTCGCCGCCGCGGCGGCCCGCCTCGGGTGGGCGGCCGCCGAGACCGACTGGAAGCGGCTGGTCCAGCGTGACGACGTCGACCTGGTCGACGTCTGCACCCCCGGGTCGAGCCACGCCGAGATCTCGATCGCCGCCCTGGAGGCCGGCAAGCACGTGCTGTGCGAGAAGCCCCTGGCCAACACCGTCGAGGAGGCCCGGGCCATGGCCACCGCGGCCGAGCGGGCCGCCGCCCAGGGCGTGCGGGCGATGGTCGGGTTCAACTTCCGCCGGGTCCCGGCCGTCGCCCTGGCCAGGGAGCTGGTGGCGGCCGGGCGCCTGGGCGCCATCCGCCACGTCCGCGCCGCCTACCTGGGCGCCCACCTCCTCGACCCCGAGTTCCCGCTGGTCTGGCGGCTCCAGGCCTCCGAGGCGGGGTCGGGCGCCCTCGGCGACCTCGGCGCCCACGCGATCGACCTGGCCCAGTACGTGGCCGGAGACCGGATCACCGGCGTCTCGGCCCTCACCGAGACCTTCGTGCCCGAGCGGCCCCTCCCCGGGGGCGGCGGGGGCCAGCTAGGGCCGGTCACGGTCGACGACGCGGCCCTGTTCATCGCCCGCTTCGGCGGCGGGGCGGTCGGCGGCTTCGAGGCCACCCGCTTCGCCACCGGCCACGACGAGGGCCTCCGGGTCGAGCTCAACGGCGAGCGGGGCAGCCTCGTCTGGGAGCTGGGGGCGTTCAACGAGCTGCGGTTCTTCGACGCGGGCGACGACCCGGCCACCCAGGGCTTCCGCCGGATCCAGGTGACCCGGTCGGTCCATCCGTACGCCGCCGCCTGGTGGCCGGAGGGCCACAGCATCGGCTACGAGCACACCTTCACCCACGAGGTGCGCGACCTGCTCGAGGCGATCGCCGCCGGCCGCGACCCGGCGCCGTCGTTCGCCGACGGGCTCCAGGTGCAGGAGGTGCTCGACGCGGTGCAGCGCAGCGCCGCGTCGGGTGCCGGATGGACAGAGGTCGGACAGTAGCAACCATGCCCGAGAGCGGGCAGCCGAAGGGAGGGTCCATGTACATCACCGCCGCAGGGACCGGGATCCGGGGGAGGGCCGTGCGTCTCGCGCTGGCCGTCCTCCTGGCCGTCGCCACCGTGGGGCTGTTCGGGCTGACCGCCGCGGCGTCGTCCTCGGGACACCGGCCCACCATCAGCAAGGCCTCGTTCGGCAGCCTGGCCGACGGCACTCCCGTCGACATCTACACCCTGACCAACTCCCGGGGCATGGAGGTGAAGATCCTCACCTACGGCGGCATCCTCCAGTCGATCCGGGTGCCCGACCGTCACGGCCGCCTGGCCAATGTGACCCTCGGCTTCGACAACCTGGCCGACTACGTGGCCAAGAGCCCGTACTTCGGCTGCATCACCGGGCGGTACGCCAACCGCATCGCCCTCGGCCGGTTCCAGCTCAACGGCCAGACCTACCAGCTGCCGATCAATAACCCGCCCAACAGCCTCCACGGCGGTGACGTCGGCTTCGACAAGCACGTCTGGGCCGCCACCCCGGTGCAGGACCGGCACAGCGTCGGCCTGGAGCTCCGCTTCACCAGCCCCGACGGCGACCAGAACTACCCGGGCACCCTGGCCACCAAGGTCACCTACACCCTCACCAACCACAACGAGATCCGCATGAACTACCGGGCCCGGCTGGTCGGCGACAGCGACCTCAAGACGATCATCAACCTGACCAACCACGCCTACTGGAACCTGGCCGGCGAGGGCTCCAGCGACATCTACGGTCACAGGCTCACCCTCAACGCCAGCCACTACACGCCCGTCGACCCGACCTTGATCCCCACCGGGGCCATCGACCCGGTGGCCGGCACCCCGATGGACTTCACCCGCTCGACCGCCATCGGCGCCCGCATCCGCAACGGGTTCGAGCAGCTCGTGATCGGCCGCGGCTACGACCACAACTGGGTCCTGGACCGCCACGGCAGCGGCCTTGAGCTGGCCGCCAGGGTCGTCGAGCCCAAGAGCGGCCGGGTCCTGGAGGTCGTCACCGACCAGCCGGGCATCCAGTTCTACTCCGGCAACTTCCTGGACGGGACGCTGGTCGGCACCAGCGGCCGGATGTACCGGCAGGGCGACGGGTTCGCCCTGGAGACCCAGCACTACCCGGACTCGCCCAACCACCCCAACTTCCCGTCGACCGTGCTGTCGCCGGGTGAGCGGTACCAGACCACCACCATCTACCGGTTCTCCACCGACTGAGCGGGCGTCGCCCGTTCCCAGGAGGGTTGCAATGTCCAAGGTCCATCCCGTGGTCGAGGAGGCCGTCGAGACCCTCGGCCTCAACAAGGTCACCCGGCGCCGGCTGCTGGGCGGCGTCGGGCTGACCAGCGCCTCGCTGGCCGCCTCGGCGCTGCTCGCCGCCTGCACCAACAACGACGACAAGAGCAGCGACTCGGCCGCCGCCACCTCGGCCGGCGACTTCCCCTCGACCCCGAAGTGGAAGTTCGTGTTCGTGTGCCACGTCACCACCAACCCGTTCTTCACACCCACCCAGTACGGCGCCCAGGACGCCTGCGCCCTGCTCAACTGCGATTTCCAGTGGACGGGGTCCAAGGACTCGATCGTCGCCGAGATGGTCAACGCCACCAACACCGCGATCTCCGCCAAGGCCGACGGGATCGCCCTGGCCGTGGTGGACAAGAACGCCTTCAAGGCGCCGGTCGACCAGGCGCTGGCCGCCGGCATCCCGGTCGTCTCCTACAACGCCGACGGCGCCAAGGACGACCCTGGCACCAACCGCCTCGCCTACATCGGCCAGGGCCTGTACGACTCCGGGTTCCAGCTCGGCCAGCGGGCGATCGAATCGGGTCTGGACTCCGGTGAGGTGGTCGGGTTCATCGCCACCCCGGGGCAGCTGAACATCCAGCCGCGCATCGACGGCGCCTCGGACGCGATCAAGCAGTCCGGCAAGTCGCTCAAGTTCAACCCGGTCGCGACCAACGCCGACGTGACCAAGGGCCTGTCGATCATCGACGCCTACGCCCAGGGCCATCCCGACCTGGCCGGCATGCTTGCGGTTGACGCCGGCTCGACCCAGTCGGTGGGCCAGGTGGTGCAGAAGTACAAGATGCGGGACAAGGGCCTGAAGGTCGCCGGCGGCTTCGACCTGGTGCCCGAGACCCTGCAGGCCATCAAGGGCGGCAGCCTCGACTACACCATCGACCAGCAGCCGTACCTCCAGGGGTTCCTGCCGGTGCTATACCTCTACATGTACAAGTTGTCGGGCGGGCTGGTCTTCCCGTCCCAGACCAACACCGGCCTGCTGTTCGTGACCAAGGACACCGTCGATCCGTATCTCCAGACCAAGACCCGCTTCGAGGGGTCCAGCACCGAGCAGCAGGTCGTGCAGCGTTCGGGAGCGATCTCTGGCTAGGCGAGGGACAGGGTGAGCGACACCGTCGACGTCGCCGCGAGGGTCGAGCCGGCTCCGGCCGGCCGGCCCTCGCGCGGGCTGCCACGCCGGGTCGGCGAGGCCTTCCTGCGCCGCCGCGAGGCCAGCGTGCTGGTGGTCGCGGTTGCCCTCGGCGTCTACTTCGCCTCGGCCTCGCCGGCGTTCCTCACCCAGCCCAACCTGGTCAACATCGCCCAGGCGACCGCGCCGGTCGCAATCATCGCCGCCGGCATGGTGCTGGTGCTGGTCAACGGCGAGATCGACCTGTCGGTGGCGGCGGTGTTCGCGCTGGCCCCGTTCAACATGCACTACCTGGTCGACTACTACCATGTGCCGATCCTGCTGGCGATCGTCCTGGCCCTGGCGATCTCGGCGCTGATCGGCTTCGTCAACGGCTTCATCACCGTGTTCTTCAGGGTGCCGTCGTTCGTGACCACCCTGGGCACCGCCAACATCGTCATCGGCATCGTGCTGGTCACCTCGCACGCGTATCCGGCGCCGATCCCCGACGCCGCCACCGAGACGATCCGGCACTGGTTCGGAGACTCGGACTGGGCCCATCTCACCTGGTGCCTGCTGATCGTGGCCTGCTTCCACGTGCTGCTGACCAGGACCCGCTGGGGGCTGCACACGATCGCCGTCGGCGGCAACCCGCTCGGCGCCACCGAGTCGGGGATCCGGGCCGGCCGCATCAAGATCGGCAACTTCATGATGGTGGCCACCCTGGGCGGGTTCGCCGGGATCCTCGACGCCTTTCGCATCAACACCATCGACCCCAACCTCGGCGGCGGCTTCGGGATCATGTTCACCGCCGTCTCGGCCGCGGTCATCGGCGGCACCGCCCTGGCCGGCGGGTCCGGCACCGTCATCGGGGCGGCCCTGGGCGCGCTGGTCCTGGCCGAGCTGCAGGACGGCATGAACCTCATCGGGATCAGCGCCAACCCGTACTTCATCATCCTGGGGGTCGCGATCCTCGTCTCGATGATCGCCAACGTCTACCTGTCCAGGCTCCGCCGGGCGGGCCGGGCCTGATGGCCGGCGACGGCGGCGGCGACGCCCTCCGGGTCGAGCACGTGGCCAAGCGGTTCGGTGGGGTCACCGCCCTGCGAGACGTCAACCTGCGCCTGGACAGGGGAGAGGTGCTCGGCCTGATCGGCGACAACGGCGCCGGCAAGTCGACCCTGATCAAGATCCTCTGCGGCTTCCACCAGCCCGACGCCGGCAGCATCTTCGTGGGCGGCGAGGAGGTCGTGCTCCGGTCCGTGGACCACGCCCGGACCCTCGGCATCGACACCGTCTACCAGGACCTGGCCCTGGTCAACGAGCTGAGCGTCTACCACAACATGTTCCTCAACCGGGAGCTGGTCCGCTGGCCCCTGCTCAGCAACCGCCGGATGCGGCGGCTGGCCCGCGAGCACCTCGAGGACATGGGCGTGAACATCCCCTCGGTCGACGACGAGGTGGCCAAGCTGTCCGGCGGCCAGCGCCAGGCGATCGCGGTCGCCCGCTCGGTCTACAGCGACGCCAAGATCCTGCTGCTGGACGAGCCGCTGGCCGCCATGGGGGCCAAGGAGGGCGCCCTCATCCTCGACCTGGTCCGCGACCTCAAGGCCCGCGGGGACGTCTCGGTCATCATCATCGCCCACAACTACGGCCAGATCCTGGAGGTCTGCGACCGGATCAACCTGCTCCAGCACGGGGAGATCACCTTCGACAAGCCGACCTCGCAGACGTCGGTGCAGGAGCTGACCGACCTGGTGGTGGCCGAGTACCGCGCCGCCAGGACCCAGAAGCTGCGGGCCGACCCGGGCATGGACGCGCGGCCCACCCCGCGGGGGTAGCGCATGCGGGCCCTGGTGGTGGACCGGCCGGGGGTGTCCGCCGTCAGGCAGGTGCCGGAGCCGGCCCCGGGACCGGGCGAGGTGCTGGTCGAGGTGGCCGCCGCCGGGATCTGCGGCTCGGACCTGGAGCTGCTCGACGGCCGCCGCCCGGCCGCCTACGTGCGCTACCCGGTCGTCCCGGGCCACGAGTGGGCGGGCCGGGTGCTGGCGGCCGGGCCGGGCGTCGACGGCCTCGCCCCGGGCGACCCGGTGGTCGCCGAGGGGCTCCGCGCCTGCGGGGTCTGCGACCGCTGCGCCGAGGGCCGGACCAACATCTGCACGGCCGCCTACGCCGAGACCGGCTTCACCCTTCCCGGCGCCCTGGCCGAGCGCCTGGTCGTCCCGGCCGGCCTGGTCCACCGCCTGCCGGCGGACCGGCCGCTGGAGGCGGCCGCCCTGCTCGAGCCGGCCGCCTGCGTGGCCAGCGGCCTGCTCGAGGCGGGCCTGCGGCTGCCGGGGTCGCGGGTCGCGGTGGTCGGCGACGGGCCGCTCGGCCTGCTCGCCCTGCTCCTGCTGCGCACCACCGCACCCGCCGAGCTCGTGCTGGTCGGCGCCCAGCCCGACCGCTCGGCCTTCGGGCCCGGCTGCGGCGCCACCCGGGTCGTGGCCGCCGCCGACACCGACGCCCTTGACGCCCTGGCCGGCCGGCTCGACGCGGTGGTCGAGGCGACCAACAGCCCCGAGGGCCCGGCCACCGCCCTGCCCCTGCTCCGGCGGGGTGGCAGCGCGCTCCTGCTCGGCATCTCCGGCGCCGGGAAGCCGGCGATCGACCCGGACACGGTCAGCCTCAACCAGCTCCGCCTCCAGGGCGGCTTCGCCGCCTCCCGGAACGCCTGGCGCTGGGTCGTCAGGCTCTACGGTGACGGTATCCTCGACCCGGCGCCGCTGGTCACCCACCGCTTCCCGCTGAAGGAGGTCGATCGGGCGTTCACGGCCCTGACCGCGGCCGACGGCGGCGCGGTCAAGATCCTCGTCCACCCCTGACCCGCCGGCTCGACCGAGGAGGAACCCGATGGCCGACTACACGCCGACCCGCGAGGACAAGTTCACCTTCGGGCTGTGGACGGTCGGCTGGCAGGGGGTGGACGTGTTCGGCGGGGCCGTGCGGCCGCCCATGGACCCGGCCAGGGCGGTACAGCGGCTGGCCGAGCTCGGCGCCTTCGGGGTGACCTTCCACGACAACGACGTCTTCCCGTTCGGGTCGGGACCGGCCGAGCGCCAGGGCCACCTCGAGCCGTTCCGCAAGGCCCTGGAGGCCACCGGCCTGGCCGTCCCCATGATCACCACCAACCTGTTCTCCCACCCGGTGTTCCGCGACGGCGGGTTCACCAACAACGACCGCGACGTGCGCCGGTTCGCCATCCGCAAGGTCGCCGACAACCTCGACCTGGCCGCCGAGCTGGGGGCGGGCACGTTCGTCGCCTGGGGCGGCCGCGAGGGCGCCGAGTCGGGGGCGGCCAAGGACGTCCGGGCGGCGCTGGACCGCTACAAGGAGGCCTTCGACGTCCTCGGCCAGTACGTGCTCGACCAGGGCTATTCGATCCGGTTCGCCCTGGAGCCCAAGCCGAACGAGCCCCGGGGCGACATCCTGCTGCCGACCGTCGGCCACGCCCTGGCCTTCATCAACGAGCTCGAGCACCCCGAGCTGGTCGGGCTGAATCCCGAGGTCGGGCACGAGGAGATGGCCAGCCTGAACTTCGCCCACGGCCTGGCCCAGGCCCTGTGGCACGGCAAGCTGTTCCACGTCGACCTCAACGGCCAGCACGGCCCCCGCTACGACCAGGACCTGCGCTTCGGGGCCGGCAACGCCCGGGGGGCGTTCTGGACCGTGGACATCCTGGAGTCCGGCGGCTACCAGGGCCCGCGCCACTTCGACTTCAAGCCGCCCCGGACCGAGGACCTGGACGGGGTGTGGGCGTCGGCGGCCGCCTGCATGCGCAACTACCTGGTCCTGCGGGAGAAGGCGCGGGCGTTCCGGGCCGACCCCGAGGTCGTCCAGGCCTTCCGCGACGCCCGGGTCGACCAGCTCGCCGAGCCCACCCTGGCCGAGGGCGAGACGGTCCAGACCCTCCGCGAGGAGCCGTTCGACCCCGAGGAGGCCGCCCGCCGGGGGATGGCCTTCGAGCAGCTGGACCAGCTCGCCCTGGAGCACCTCTACGGCGTCCGCCCCTGAGTTGCGCATCTCCTTCATTGCAGCCGGCCGCCTCCCAGCACCTCAAGCTGCCGCGCGAGGCCGGGCTGGTCCTCGTTCCGGGCCGGCCGGGCCGAGCTGGAGGCCGTCATCCGCGCCTGGTGCGACTCCAGGGCAGGGCCGCCGACGCGGCGCTGAGCCGGAACCGCGTCGCCGCTCCCGGCGGTCATCACGTCCTGGTGGACAGGACCTCCCGCAGCTTGGCCGCGAAGGCGTCCGGCTGGCCGCTCTGGCCGTACTCGCCGCCGAGGAAGCCGCCGTGGTTGCTCGGGAAGACCACCGGCTTGGTGCCGAGCCGCTCGGCGACGCCGTAGGCGCCGCGGTTGGCCATCTCGCCCTCCGACTCCTCGCCGGCGGCCAGGATGATCTGGGTCGATGCCGTCCGCAGGGCGTCGAAGTCGGGCTCGTAGTGGGTGCCGGTGACGATGTTCTGGCCGAGCAGGGGGTCGGTGCGCGAGCCGTCGTCGGCGGTCGGCAGGCCGAACATCGCCGGGTCGGGCGCCGACTGGGCGGCGGTCTCGGCGGTGAACGGTCCCCGGTGGCTGACGATGCCGATGAACTGTGCCATCCCGGCGCCGAAGCCGCTGCGCCGGTAGGTGTCCTGGACCGCCTGGGTGACCGCCATGGCGTGCTCGCGGTCGGGCAGGACCGTGGCCAGCGGCGGCTCGTGGGCGACAAGGGTCCGCACGTCCTCCGGGTGCCTGGACACCAGGGCGAGGGCGTTGACCGCGCCACCGCTGCTGGCGAACAGGTCGACCGGCCCGCCGATCGCCTGGATGAGCCGGTGCAGGTCGTCGGCGTGCACGTCGGGCGTCACCGGGCTGGCCGGGTCGGTCTTCACGCTGCGCTCGACCCCACGTGGGTCGTAGGTCACCACCGTGCGGTCGGTGAAATGCCGTGACAGCGAGCCGAAGCCGGCGGCGCCCATCGGCGAGCCGATCAGCAGCAGGATCGGCTCGGTGCTGGCGTCGTTGGGCCGGACGTCATAGGTCAGCGTGGCCCCGGGAACGTCCAGGGTGTGGGTCGTCATCTTGGCCGACCCCGGCCCGCCGTCCTCGTCCAGGATGGCGTCGATCTGGCCGACCGCCTGCTTCAGGCCCTCCTCGGCGCCCAGGGCGAGGACCTGCTCCATGGCCTCGGTGCTGGGGAAGCGGCTCTGGATCGACATCCTGGTCCGCCCGCCGCCGAGCTCGGTGATCGTGACCCGGGCGGTCGTGCCCGCGAGATCGGTGTTCGGTGAGCCGTCGTCGTTGGCGAAGCCGTCCTGGAACACGAGCGAGCGCGGCGGATCGACCTCGACGATGTCCCAGTAGCCGCGCGGCTGGTCGCCCTCGGGCCCGGTCATGTGGTACTCGACCCGGCCGCCCGGTGCCAGGTCGTGGCTGGTGACGGTGGCCGGGTAGGTCGGCGGGCCCCACCAGCGCTCGAGCTGCCGGGGGTCGGCCCAGAGCTGCCAGACCCGCTCCGGCGGGGCGTCGAACTCGGCATCGATGGCCATGGTCAAGGCCTGGGCGTCCTTGCGGACGGCGGTGACGGTCATGCACCGGTCTCCTTGGTCTCGGTGACGAGGGCGGTCATCCGGTCGAGCCGCCCACGCCACAGCTCCTCGTATCGGTCGAGCAGGCCCCGCGCACGGCGCAGCCCCTCGAGATTGGTGCGGACGACCTTGCGGCGCCCGCTGCGCACCTTGGTGACCAGGCCCGCCCGCTCCAGGATGGCGACGTGCTTCTGCACCGCCGCGAAGCTCATGGGGTAGTGCCCGGCCAGCTCGGCGACGCCCTCCTCGCCCGCGATGGCCCGCCGCACGATATCGCGCCGGGTGCCGTCGGCCAGCGCCTGGAAGACGCGGTCGAAGTCGAGGGTCGTCTGCATTTGATACAACCATACGGTTGTATCAAGCCGCTGTCAAGTGCCCGCTCACGGGATCGCCACGACGACCTTGGCCTTGGCGTGACCCTCTTCCAGGTAGGCGATCGCGGCCGGAAGGTCGGCGAACCGGTAGCGCCGGTCGATCCGCGGGCGCACCTTGCCGGCCTCGATCAGCTCCGCCAGCAGCTCCAGATCCCTGGCGGTCGCATGGGCCTGCACCTGGGTGACGTCCTTGCCGCCGCGCAGCGACACGCCGAGCAGCCCCCGGACGCTGGTGAACCCGGTGACGGCGGCCTTGCCGTCCGCGACCAGCGCAGCTCGTAGATCACGCACCGACCGGTTCCCGACCGTGTCCAGGATCCGGTCATAGCGCCGCCCGTCGCCGAGGGCGTCGGTGGTGGTATAGTCGACGACCTGGTCGGCGCCGAGCGAGCGGACCAGCTCCAGGTTGGCGGTGCTGGTCACGGCGGTCACCTCGGTTCCGGCGGCCTTGGCGAGCTGGACGGCGAAGCTGCCGACGCCGCCGGTGGCCCCGTTGATCAGGACCCGCTGGCCGGGCTGGAGCTCCCCGTGGCGGCGGAGGCCCTGGAGGGCGGTGACCGCCGCCATCGGGACCGCGGCCGCCTCCTCGAACGACAGCGTCGTCGGCTTCAGGGCCGCGGCGTCGACCGGCGCCGCGGCGTACTCGGCGAAGCCGCCGTAGCCGTGGTCGAGGAGGTTGGCGTAGACCTCGTCGCCGGGCGTGAAGCGGGTCACGTCGCCCCCGACCGTCTCCACCCGCCCGGCGATGTCGACTCCCAGGACCTTGTGCTTGGGCCGCAGCAGCCCCAGGGTGGCGCGCGAGAACATGGGCCTGCCCCGCAGGACATGCCAGTCGGCGGGGTTGACGGATGCCGCCAGCACCTTGACCAGGACCGCGTCGGCGTCCGGCATGGGCCTGTCGACCTCGGCCATCCGGAGCCGCTCCGGGGGTCCGTACCGCTCGTAGACGAACGCCTTCATGCCTGGTCCTTTCCGGTTACCGGTCGCGGGGGCGGGACAGCAGGTCGAGCTCGGCGGCCTGGCGCACCGCGGCCCGGCGGCTGTTGACACCCAGCTTGGCGTAGATGCTCCTGGTGTGGGTCCGCAGGGTGTTGAGGGAGACGGTCAGCTCACGGGCGATGTCGGGGCCGTCGAGGTCGGAGGAGAGCAGCCGAAGGACGTCCAGCTCGCGGTCGCTCAGGGGCTCGACCAGCGGCTGCCTGGCGGCCGCGGCCCGCCCGACCCGGGATGGCGCGGCCGGCGCCGGCTCCAGCCCGGCCTCCGGAGCGGTCATGCCGTCGCGATCGACGACAGCACCACCAGCGCGGCACCGATCCAGAACAGCACCAGCGGGAGGCGGCTCGAGCGGGACTTGCCGGACGCCTCGCCGGCGCGGCGGGCGCGGCTCCGCGCCGAGGCGTCGATGAGCAGCCCGGCGGCCATCAGGGCGATGCCCAGAACCTGGATGGCGCGACCCACGTGACCTCCCTACGGCTCCGCGGAGGATATCCTGCGGCGATGTCGCAGCTCGACCACGACCGCTACCACGCCGAGCTCCAGGCCGAGACGGCCCGGTTCGCCGAGGCGGTGCACGACGCGGACCCGGCCGCACCGGTGCCGACCTGTCCCGAGTGGACGCTCGCCCAGCTCACCGCCCACGTCGGGTTCGGGCACCGCTGGGCGGCCGTCATCGTCGAGCGCCGGGCGGCCACGCCGGTGCCCCACGAGCAGGTCGACGACCTGCGGGTGCCGGCGGGGGCCGAGGACCGGTCGAGCTGGCTGCTGGCCGGCGCCCGCCGGCTGAGCCACGCCGTCCGCGAGGCCGGGCCACAGGCCGGCGTGTGGACCTGGGCCGACGACCAGACCGCCGGGTTCTGGCTGCGGCGGATCGCCCACGACACCCTGGTCCATCGCCTGGACGCCGAGCTGGCGGTCGGCCGTGAGGTCCGCCTGGCTCCCGACTGCGTCTCCGACCTGTTCGACATGTTCTCGATCCTGCCCCGGATCGACGACTTCCCGGCCCTGGCCGAGCTGCGCGGCCACGGCCAGACCCTGCACTTCCACGCCACCGACCCGGGACTGGGCGATGCCGGCGAGTGGCTGGCCCGTCGCACGCCATCCGGCGTGGCGTGGCGGCACGGACACGGCCGGGGAGATGCCGCCCTGCGCGGTCCCGCCCTGGACCTGCTGCTGGTGCTGAGCCGGCGAGCCGCCCTGGACGGCTCCCAGGTCGAGGTCTCGGGCGATCCGCGGCTGCTCGCCCACTGGCTGGAGCACAGCCGCCTGGAGCCTGCCTGAGGCTGGAGTCAGCTCGAGATGGACACGCCCTGGATGGTCACCGGCTGGTTGGCCGTGTAGTCGAGCTCCTCGGACTGGGCCACCCCTGGCGGGGTGACGACGTCGATCGCCTTGGGCACGGTGCCGGGGTCAACGGTGCAGTGGGGGTCGGACGAGGCGGTGGCGCAGACGCCGAACTGGAACTCCTGGGGGGTCGGGGTGAACCCTCGGGCCTGGTCGGGGCTGAAGCCGTCCTGGCCGGTCAGCACCACTGTGAAGCCCCAGCCGGGGCCGGGCTGGCCGAGGCTGGACTTGGGCACGCTGAAGGTGATGAACCGCGAGATCTCGTTGGCCCGGATGGTGACGGTGCCCAGGCTGGCCCCGCCCGGGTCGACGTAGCGCTGGCCGAACCCCTGCACCTCGATCAGCCGGCTCCAGGCCGAGCCGTCGGCGATCTGGTAGTTGCGCTGGGGGAACGACGCCGCCGTCGAGGTGGTGGCGGCGGCCGGGTCGTGGACGTAGACGTCGACCAGCTGGGCCCCCAGCGGGCTGCCGAAGGTCGGGCTCAGGTCGCGGGTCTGCAGGCGGAAGATCACGTCGGTGCCGTCGTCGAGCACCTGGAACCGCTGGATGTCGTAGGCGCCGGGCCGGAAGTTGGGCGAGGTGGGATAGGCGTAGTTCCCGGGCCCGTTGTCGTCGCCGTCCGGGTCGGTGACGTCCAGCAGGACCTGGCCCGGGGTGACGTCGAAGACCACGGTGCGCTGGAGGTGGGCGGTGGCCCCCTGGGGGCTGGTGGCGACCACGTCGAGCACGATCGTCCCGCCCTGGACCGGCACCTGGACGGCCCAGCCGCCGTCGGCCGCGGCGCTGGTGGTGACGATGGCGTTGGCGGAGTTGGCGTCGAGGTTGGTGGCGGAGACGTCGACGGTGTTGCCCGGCGCCGAGGTGCCGCGCACGGTGACCGGCGAGGCGGTGACCGGCGTCCGGTCGGGCGGTTCGGTCACGGTCAGGGTGGTGGCCCGCTGGTGGTTGGTCACGTACCGGCGGGTGGTGCTGGCGGGCTGCTCCAGCAGCCGGCCGGCGGCGAGGTCGCGGACCAGGCGGACGTACTGGGCCGCCGACCAGGTGAGCGGCGACGCCGAGCCGGCCGGCCTGCCGTTGACGAAGCCGATCGAGGCCTCCTCGGGCGGGGTGCCGAACGGCGAGGGGGCCAGGTCGGGGTTCTCCCAGCCCTGTTCGGGGATGAGGCCGAAGCCGGAGGCGAAGCGCCGCATGGTGTCGGCCAGCCGGGCGGCCGTGGCGCGGTCGCCGAGGGCGATGTGGTGCTCGGCCCGCTCGCCGGCCAGCACCGGCCACAGGTGGCCGTTGCCCTGGCCGGTCGGCGCCCAGGGGCGGCCGTCGCTGTCGCGGTCGCCGTAGCCGTCGCCGGTGTAGCGGTGCCAGCCGGGGCCGCTGGCGGTGTCGCGCCTGATGTCGGCGTCGACCACCGGCAGGGAGCGGACCACGTCCGGGTCGTCGGCTCCGAGGATGCCGAGACGGGGCAGCTCCAGGAAGCCGGCGTCGATCACCTCGCGCTGGTCGAGGGTGGGCCCGCCGTTGCCGACGTTGTAGGTGATGGCGGCGTTGGGGTCGCCGGTCTTGGAGAGCCGGATGAAGTAGGGGTCGGGGCTCTTGGGGCCGTTGCTGGTGACGGTCCAGCCCTTGACCGAGCGCTGGAAGTCGTCGGCCACCCCGCGGTACACGCGGGCCGAGGCGCGGTCGCCGTTCGCCTGGGCGATGTCGGCGGCGGCGACCAGGCCGGCGATCTCGGCCGCGATGGTGGACGGCGAGAAGCCGCCCTGCTCCTCCCAGCGCTCGGAGCCGAAGCCGGGCCCGTGGCTGATGGCGAAGTCGGCCGCCCGCTTGATGTGGTCGCGGTACAACGCCCGGTCGGTCAGGCCGGCCTGCCAGGCCATCAGGATGGGGTAGGTGACCTCGTCGAGCTGGACGCCGAAGCTGTCGGGGGCCGGCTTGCCGTTGATCAGACTGTTGCGGGGCATGGAGCCGTCGGGGAGCTGCTGGCGCTCGAACAGGAACCGTACCGTGTCGCGGGCGGTGGCCCGGTCGCCGGCCAGCAGCAGCCCGGTGAAGGTCTCGTACAGGTCGCGGGCGAACACCTCACGGTAGGAGCCGAAGTAGGTGTTGTTGGGGTCGCCGGCCGAGACCGCCTGCCCCCACGGCGAGGCCAGGCTGGCCACCACCGCCCCGGGGAAGGTCTTGTCCTCGGAGGCCTTGAGCACGTTGGCGCTCAGGTAGTACACACGGGCCAGCTCGAGGGCGGTGGCCGCGTCCAGCCCGGGGAACCGGGCCGGCGGCGGGACGAGCCCCGCGTCGTAGCCGACCCACCCGGCGGCGTAGCGGACCAGGGACCGGCCGAACCCGGTCCGCAGCGCCGCCCCGGCGGTGGCCACGGCCTCGCCCTGGGTGGCGCCGAAGCCGAGAGCGAGGGTGAGGTCGTTGCCGGCGGCCAGGTCGACCCGGGCCGTCTGCACCAGGTTGCCCTGGGCGGCGTCGGTGTAGGTGGCGGTCAGGGCGTGGTCGCGGTCGAGCTGGGTCAGCCCGTCGCTGGCGGCGCCGGCGAAGCCGTTGCTGACCTCGGTGAACGGGGTGGAGGCGTCGAGGGCGACGTGGACCGGCCGGGCGTAGTCGCGGTTGGCGGCGTTGGTGGCGGTCACCGGGTCGGCCGCGACCGGCACGGGATGGCCGGTGGAGGTGTCGACGGTGCCGCTGTCGGGGCCGCCATTGCCGCTCCCGCCGCCGCCGTTGCCGTTCACGGTCGGGTCGAAGCGGAGGTACAGGCGCAGGTCCCCGGGGGTGAGCGGCTGGAACCGGACCCGCAGTACCAGGGCGTCGCGGGCCGGGTCTGTGAGGTAGTCGGTGACGATTCGGTAGCGGCCGCTGCGGGCGGTGGTGGTGACCCGGCAGCTCATCCCGGTGGGGTCGAGCGGCCGGACGCTGTAGCTGGTGTCGCGGGTCTGGAGGTCGGTGAAGGTGGCACCGTCGGTGACCACGTACTGGAGGGTCTCGACGTTGGTGGTGTCGACGGTCGGGTAGTAGACGTCGCTGAGGACCCCGTTGGCCACCGTGTACCAGACCTTGGAGGTCCGGTTGCGGGCGGTGCCCAGGCAGTCCTTGCGGGCCAGGTCGAAGTGGGACAGGGTGCCCGGCCCGTCCGGGGCCGCCGCCGGCTGGGCATCGGCCCGGGACGCCGGCCCTGTGAGCAGGGCACCGGCGACCAGCCCGAGGGCGACCACCACCGTGACGAGTCGGCCGCGACCACGCCGGCGCCGTTCCCGCATGCGCACACCTCGCTTCCGCCCGGGCGCCACAACCACGACGTTCGGCGCATTCCCCCAGCCAAGGGATGATTCCGACCAAATCCTAACGGCTGGCGACCGGCGTGAGTAGCTCGGCAATGGCGAAGCCGAGCAGTAGCAGACCGGCACCGACGCCGGTCACCGTGCAGCAGGTGCACGCCGACAACGGTCCGCTATGTCCCGAGGCCGGCGTGCCGCCTGGCCCCACCCGAACCAGGCGGACGCGAAGAAGCCCAGCACCAGGGCCGTGATCCCGGCATCTCGGCGTGACTGCATCGCCTATCGCGGGGCGTCCTCTCGCGCCGTGGTGCCGGCGGACGCCGAGGCGCCGGGAGCCGGGGTGGCCGGTCGGCGGCCCCGGGCCAGGGCGATCCCGCCGGCGACCAGGCCGAGGAGGCCGGCGACGAGGCCGATGACGGCCAGGGTGCGGGCCGAGGCGGCGTCGTCCTTGGCCTGGTCGCGCCCGGCGGCCAGGGCGGTGTTGACGCGGGCGGTCTCGCGGTCGGCCCGGGTGGCCAGCTGGCCGCCGGTGGGCTGCTGGACCGGGTACTGGACCTGGGCCGGGTCCTCGATGTCGGAGAAGCTGTCGGGGCCCGACTTGAAGGTCTGGTCGATCTTCTGGCCCTTGATGGTGCCGGTGAAGTGGAAGCTGTAGCTGCCGGGGGCGGTGGGGATGAAGAAGGCCCGGTAGTCGCCGGGGGTGCCGAACTCGCCGACCTCGAAGAACGGCTCCATGGCCAGGTCAAGGGGCTCGGCCGAGCCGGTGGTGACCGCGACCTTGAGGGTGTTGCCGAGGTCGGTGACCGGCTTGTCCTTGGCGTCGGCCAGGATCAGCTGGACGCTGTTCTTCTCGCCGGCGTAGGCGGGTTCGTCGCCGAAGCCGACCACGAAGTGGTACTTGCCGACCGCCTTCTCCTCGTGGGCGGAGGCCGGGCCGGTCAGCAGGGGGATCAGCAGGCCGGCCAGGGTCGCGGTGACCATGGCGGCCAGCAGGCGTCGTCTCATGGGAGCTCCTCGGTCGTGAAGGTTGCCGCGGCACGTGGTCCAACGCCACCGAGGTCGACGGTGGCGTCAGCGGACGACCAGGGAGCGGGGCGGGGCGCGGCTGCCCAGGCCGGCGGCCAGCAGCCGGCTCGGCCAGGCGGCCATCAGGTCCAGCAGCGGCGGGGCGGTCCGCTCGGGGTGGCGGTCCGGGCGGCGCAGGGCCCGGCCCACCGCCTCGGCGGCCCGGCCGGCCAGGGTGAGCAGCACGGCCAGGACCAGCGCGATCGCCGTCTGGACGACCACGCCGGTGCCCAGCAGCCGGCCGTCCAGCAGGGCAGAGGGCGGGATGCCCGCCTCGAGGCGCTCCAGCGCCTCCTGGACCAGGTAGATGGCGACCTGGAACCCGGCCAGCTGGGCGGCCACACGGGAGAGCCGCTCGCCGGGCTGCGGGTGGCTGGCCAGCAGGCCGGCCCGGAACCGCCGCCGCAGGGTCGTGGCCAGCGAGGCCAGCCCGAGGACCGAGGCGGCGGCGATGGCGGCGGTCCAGTAGGCGTGGCCGGTGGCCCCCAGCAGCGCCACCCGGACCGTCGGGGAGGGCACGGCCAGGACGTAGGCCACCATGTGGCCGACCACTGCTCCGGCCACGGCCACGCCGGTCAGCGGCAGCCGGTGGGTGACCGGGCGCCAATGCATGCCCGAAGCATAGGCGGCCGGCCGCACCAGGTCACGACCCGAACAACTGGGTCCGTGGGCGGGGCTGGAATCCGGCGGCCCGGTAGCAGGCGTCGATCAGCTCCATGGTGGCCAGCGCGGCGGCCAGGTTCCAGGGGCCATGGAGGCCGTTGGCGAGCGGGTTGTAGACGACCTCGACCTCGGGGTCGCCGAGCACGTCGTCGTAGCTGTCCAGCACCCGCTCGTCGCTGGTGGTGCGGGCGGGGTCGACGAGGCGAGCGCGGCGATCCGCGAGGCGCCGAGGACGCCGATCCGCAGCGGTTCCGGCGGCTGGGCGGCCATCATCGGCTCCCACGCAGGGTCGACCGGAGATGCTCGGCGCTGGCCCACACGTCGGCCACCGGGCCCTCACCGTGCGGTTCCCCGGTCAGGATGGTGTCCTGCTCGAGCACGTACCAGCCGTCGTAGCCGCGGGCCCGCAGGGACCCGACGATGGCCGGCACGTCCACGTCGCCCGACCCCAGGGGCCGGTACATGCCGTCGCGGACCCCCTGGGTGTAGGTCAGCCGGCCGTCCTTGACGCGCCGGGCCAGGCGGGCGTCGACGTCCTTGAAGTGGACGTGGGCGATCCGTTCGGGCGCCTGGGCGGCGAGGGTGGCCGGGTCGGTGCCGCCGATGAGCAGGTGGCCGGTGTCAAGGCAGAGCGAGATCGAGGAGCCGTCCAGCACCCGTCGCACCTCCTCGCCGGTCTCGACCACGGTGCCGACGTGGGGGTGCAGCACCGCCCGGACGCCCCGCTCCCGGGCCAGGGCGGCCAGCCGGTCGAGGTTGGCCAAAAGCACCGTCCACTGGTCGTCGTCGAGCACCGGCCGGCTGTCGTAGCCCTCGGCCCCGGTGGCCGCCGACAGCACCAGCACCTCGGCGCCGCTGGCGTCGTAGCCCTGGAGGAGGCGCTCGACCTCGGGCACGGGGTCGTGGGCGGCGACATGGAGGAGCAGGGGGGTGAACCCGCCCACGGCCTGCAGCCCGTGGTCGGCCAGGACCCGGGCCATGGCGTCGGGCTGGGCGGGCAGGAACCCGTCGGGGCCGAACTCGGTCGCGGTCAGGCCGACCTCGCGCATCTCGGCCAGGACCCGGTCGGGACCGAGCTGGTAGCCCCACCCGGGCACCTCGCACACGCCCCAGGAGATGGGGGCGCCGGCGATCCTGGCCCCGGCGGGCGGCGTGGGCGTCATCTGCGCACCTCCTCCATCCGCACCGGCCGGTGCTGTTGCAGGGACGTGGTGCAGGCCTCGGCGATCCAGCCGGCCTCCAGGGCGTCGGCGACCGTGCACGGCGAGGGCCGGCTCCCCGCGACGACCTCGGTGAAGGCGGCCAGCTCGGCCCGGTAGGCGGGCAGGAACCGGTCCATGAAGAAGTGGTGGGGCTTCCCCGAGGGGAAGGTGGCGCCCGGCTCGACCGAGCGCAGCGGCAGGCGGTCCTCGAGGCCGACGGCGATGCTGTCCCTGGAGCCGTGCAGCTCCATCCGCACGTCGTGGCCGCGCGCGTTGTAGCGGCTGTTGGACACCAGGACCAGGGTGCCGTCGTCCAGGGTCAGCACGGCCGCCGAGGTGTCCACGTCGCCGGCCTCGGTGAACAGCTGGTCGCCGCGGTTGGATCCGGCGGCGTAGACCTCGACGACCTCCCGGCCGGTCACCCACCGGATGCTGTCGAAGTCGTGCACGCTGCAGTCGCGGAAGATGCCGCCCGAGACGGCCACGTAGGCGGCCGGGGGTGGCGCCGGGTCCAGGGTGGTCGCCCGCACGCTGTGGAGCCAGCCGAGCTCGCCGCCGGCCACGGCCTCGCGGGCGGCGGCGAAGGCGGGGTCGAAACGGCGCTGGTAGCCGATCTGGACCGGCACCCCGGCCGCCTCCACCCGCCGCCGCACCGCGACGCCCTCGGCCATCGTGCGGGCCACCGGCTTCTCACAGAAGGTGGGCAGGCCGGCCGCGACTCCGGCCAGGATGAGCTCGGGGTGGGCATCGGTGGCCGCCGCCACCACGACCCCGTCGACCCCGGCGGCCAGCAGCGCCGCCGGCGTGCCGGCGGCCTCGGCGCCGAGCCGGTCGGCGACCTCGGCGGCGAGGGCGGGGACGGCGTCGGTGACGACCAGCGAGTCCACCTCGGGCAGGTCGGTGAGGGTCTGGGCGTGGAACGAGCCGATCCGGCCCAGCCCGATCAGGCCAAGACGCATGGCGGGGAGCCTCCTTTCAGTCCAGACCGCCGAAGACGTTCTGGTCCCAGTCGATCACCGATCCGGTGACCACGCCGCTGCGGTCCGACAGCAGGAAGACCACGAAGTCGGCGATCTCGTCGACCTGGCCGAGCTTGCCCATGGGGAGGGCGGCGGCCGCCCGTTCCCGCCAGCTGTCGTCGGCGGCGTGGAACCTGCGCTGGGTGGCGTCCTCGCCCTCGGTCTCGGTCCAGCCGATGTCCAGGCCGTTGATGCGGATGCGGTCCCAGCGGTGGGCGTGGGCGGCGTTGCGGGTCAGGCCGGCCAGGCCCGCCTTGGCGGCGACGTAGGGGGCCAGGTAGGGCTGACCGCCGAGCTCGGAGGTGGAGATGATGTTGACGACGGCGCCGGGCGCCTTGCGGGCCACCATGTCCTTGACCGCCTCCTGCATCAGGAAGAACGGTGCCCGCAGGTTGACGGCGACGTGGGCGTCGAACAGCTCCGGGGTGGTGTCCAGCAGGGTGCCCCGGGCGGTCAGACCGGCCGCGTTGACCAGGCAGTCGACCCGGCCGAGGGCGGCCACCACGGCCGCGACCGAGCCCTTGGCCTGGGCGACGTCGGCCACGTCGGCCTGGTGGAACAACGCCGTGGCCCCGGCCGCCTGCAGCTCGGCGGCCAGCGCCTCGCCGGGCGGGCGGCGCCGGCCGGTGACGGCCACGGCGGCGCCCTCGCGGGCCGCGGCCCGGGCGACCCCGGCCCCGACCCCCTGGGTGCCCCCGCTGACCAGGACGACCTTGCCGGTGAGCAGTGCCATTCACGCCTCCTCGTCGGATGCCGGGCCGGCCGGGATCCAGTCGGGGTTGGCCAGCGCCGCCGGCCTCCGGCCGGCCAGCACGTCGGTGACGCCGCGGGCGGCGGCGGCGAAGGTGGCGGCCGTGGCCCCGCGGGTCAGGCCCATCAGGTGGGGGGTGAGGACCACGTCGGGGTGGTCGAACAGGGGATGGTGGGGGGGCGGTTCGGGGTCGAAGACGTCCAGGCCGATCCCGCCCAGCCGTCCCGATTCCAGCGCGGCCAGGGCGGCGTCCAGGTCGAGCAGGCCGCCCCGCCCGCAGTTGACCAGGACCGTCCCGGGCCGGACCCGGCGCAGGAGCGCGGCATCGACGAGGTGGCGGGTGGCCCCGGTCAGGGGGGCGTGAAGGGTCAGCACGTCGCTGGCCCCGGCCAGCTCGCCCAGGTCCGGGCAGTCGATCCCGGCCGGTGGCGGGCTGACCGGGTCGTGGGCGCGCACCCGCATCCCGAACGCGCCGGCCAGCTCGCCGACCCGCCGGCCGATCCGCCCGTAGCCGATGATCCCGATGGTGGCCCCGTCCAGGTCGCCGACCGGGATCCGGCCGCGCTCGGCCCAGCCGCCGTCGCGGACCAGCCGGGTCAGCGGGGCCAGCCGCTTGACCAGGTGCAGCACATGGGCGAGCACGCCTTCGGCGACGGCCCGGGTGCCGGCGCCGGGGGTGACGACCACGGCGATGCCGCGGGCGCCGGCCTCCCCGAGGTCGACCAGGTCGACCCCGACCCCGGTGCGGGCCAGCACCCGCAGCCGGGGGGCGCGGGCCAGCAGGTCGGCGTCCACGACCGCGTCGGCGCGCACGATGGCGCCCTCGGCGACGGCCAGGTCGTCCGGGCCGGGCCGGGCCACGAACTCGACGCCGTCGCCGAGGGCGCCGGTGACCAGGACCGGGTCGACGGCCCCGAGGGCCACGACCACCGGCCGCCGGCCGGTCATCCGTCGACCGCCTTGGCGCTGCTGGCCCGGACGACCAGCCGGGGCGCCACCAGGTGCTCGACGCCGGGACGGTCCGGGCTGGCGATCCGCTCGAGCAGCCGGCGCGCGGCCAGCTCGCCCATGCCGGCGCTGTCGGGGTTGACCGAGGTCAGGGAGATCTGCCTGAGCTCGGCCAGGAAGGTGTCGTCGTAGCCGGTCACGGCCAGCGCGGCCGGCAGGTCCAGCCCGGCGTCGGCCGCGGCCGACATGGCGCCGACGGCGGCCAGGTCGTTCACCGCGGCCAGGGCCGTGACCGGGCGGCCGCCGTCCAGCAGGGCGGCCGCGGCGCCATAGCCGCCGTCCTCGCTGAAGTCGCATGCCTGGACCACGATCTCGGCGGCCAGCCCATGGCGGGTCATGGCCGCGCCGTAGCCGGCGGCCCGCTCGGCGGCCACGGCCCCGCCGGCCCCGCCGAGGTGGGCGATCCGGCGGTGCCCACGGCCCACCAGGTGGTCCACCACCAGCGCCAGGCCGGCGGCGTCGTCGCTGCGGACCGCGTCGGCCCTGGCCAGGCCCTCGGCCCGGGCGCCGACGACCACCACCGGCAGATCGCCGGCGACCTCGGCCAGCCGGGCCCGCTCGGGGACCGACCCGACGACCAGCAGGCCGTCGACGCGCAGGTCGCGCAGGGCCCCGACCACACCCACGTCCAGCCGGGGCTGGTCGGTGGCGCTGGAGGGCAGCACCGCGCTGGTCAGCAGGGTGGCCAGGCGCGCCTCCTCGAGCGCCCGGCCGACGGCCTCGACGACGTCCATGGACCAGGGGTTGCGCAGGTCGGCGGCGAGCACCCCGACCGTTCCCGACCGCACCGCCGACAGGGACCGGGCGGCCCAGTTGGTCCGGTAGCCGAGCTCGGCGGCCGCCTCCTGGACGCGCCGCCGCTTGTCCTCGCGGACCAGCGGCTCGCCCCGCATGACCAGCGACACCAGCGACTTGGAGACCCCGGCGCGCTCGGCCACGTCGCGGATCGTCGGCCGCCGCGGCGGGCCGGCGGCCGGCTCAGCCATAGCTGGCCCCCGGGATCGCCGGGACCTTGTGCCAGGCGCCGCTGGCGGCGGAGGCGTCGGCGGCGGCGATGACCTCGGCCACGGCGTGGGCGTCCTCGATGGTGGAGTTGCGGCGTTCCCCCCCGGCCACCGCGACCAGGAACTTGCGGGCCTCGATGACCTTGAGGTCGTCGTAGCCCATGGCGATCCCGGGGCCGGGCTGGAAGCGGGCGTAGTCGCCGAGGTGGGGGTTGGCCAGCACCGTGGTGTAGCCCTGGTGGGGGCCGCCGCGGCCCAGGCAGAGCCGCAGCTCGTTCATCTGCTCGAAGTTCCAGATGGCCGAGCCGTCGGTCCCGTAGAGCTCGAAGCCGAGCCCGCACTGGGGACCGACGGTGGTCCGTGACGCCTCCAGGGTGCCGACCGCGCCCGGGCCCTGGGCGGTGGGGGCGAACCGGACCAGGGCGGCGGCGTAGTCGTCGTTCTCGACCGGGCCCAGCTCACCGTCCTCGATCACGGCGAAGTGGGTGGCCGAGCCCATGGGCAGGATCGGCCGCTCGGAGTGGACGGTGCTGGTCAGCGCCGTGGCCTCGGCGATCGGGCCGATCAGGTAGCTGACCAGGTCGACGACGTGGCTGAGCAGGTCGCCGAGGGCGCCGCTGCCGGCCAACTCCCGCTTGAACCGCCACGACAGCGCCGCCTTGGGCTCGGCCGCGTAGCCGGAGAAGAACACCGCCCGGACGTTGGTGATGCGCCCCAGCGCGCCCTGGGCGACCAGCTCGCGGACGTGCTCGACGGCCGGGGCGTGGCGGTAGTTGAAGCCGATGGAGGTGACGATCCCGGCCGCGCGGGCGGCGGCGGCGACCTCGCCGGTCTCCCGTGCGTCCCGCCCGACCGGCTTCTCGATCCAGAACGGCTTGCCGGCCTCGGCGGCGGCGACCCCGATCTCGCGGTGGAGCATGTTGGGGGCGCAGATGGAGACCACGTCGACCTCGGGGTCGGCCAGGACCTCGCGGTAGTCGCCGCCGCCCCGCTCGTAGCCAAGGACCTCCCGCGCGTAGGCCACCCGGTCGGGGGCGGTGTCGGCCGCATGGACCAGCCGGGGACGGATCCCGGTCTCGGGGTAGACGGCGGGCAGGGCCTGGTAGGCGCGGCTGTGCAGCTTGCCCATCCAGCCGACGCTGATCAGGCCGACGCCGATGTCGTTGACGGTGCTGCCGGTCATGAACGGCCTCCCCCTGTGCCAGCCGTGGATGGTCGGGCTCGCCCGAGCTCGGCGGCGACGGCGGCGGCGAGCAGGGTGGTGTCGGAGCCGATGGCCACGAAGGTCCAGCCGTCGGCCTGCCGGGCGGCCGCGGCCGCGCCGTCGCGGACGAGCAGCCCGCACGCCTTGCCGTGCCGTGCCGCCGCCGCCCGCACCCGTTCGACCGCGGCCAGGTAGGCGGGTGCCTGGAGGTCGCCGGGCACCCCGAGGTTGTGGCTGAGGTCCTGGGGGCCGACGAACAGCACGTCGACCCCGTCGACGGCGGCGATCTGGTCGACCTGCTCGACGGCGGGCGCCGACTCGACCTGGACCACGCCCAGGACCTCGGCGTTGGCCCGGACGAGGGCGCCGGGGTCGAGCCCGAACCGGCAGGCCCGGTTGTAGGTGGCCACCCCGCGGTCGCCGGCGGGCGGGTAGCGCAGGTGCCGGACCGCCTGGCCGACCTCCTCGGCGGTGTCCATGCGGGGCAGCATCACCCCGGCCGCGCCCAGGTCCAGGACCCGGCCGATGCGGATGCGGGCGGTGGACTCCACCCGGACCACGGTCGGGACGCCGTAGGCGCCGGCGGCCGGGACCACGTCGCGGACCTGCTCCTCGCCGCCCGACCCGTGCTCCAGGTCCAGCACCAGCCAGTCGACCCCGGCGGCGGCGCAGGCCTCGGCGGTGACCGGCGAGGCCGCCCCGGCGAAGGTGCCGAGGGTGGGCTGGCCGGCGGCCAGGCGGGCCCGCAGCCGGCCCCGGTCCAGCGGGGACGGCCCGGCCGGGATGGTCGCGGGGGCGCTCATCCGTGCCACCGCTGGGTGGCCAGCCCGTCCTGGTACTCGGCCCGGAGCCGGGTCACCGCCTCCTGCTCGGCGACCTCGGCCGGGGCCACGTCCCACCAGACGCCGGCGCCGGGCAGGTCGGCGTGGGGGACCGCCGGGACGACGATCACCACCGGGCCGTCGTGGCCGCGGGTGGCGGCCAGGGCGTCGCGGACCTCGTCGGCGGTGGTCGCCCGGATGGCGCGGGCGCCGAGGCCCTCGGCCACCTTGACCAGGTCGACCTCCAGGTAGTCGCCCTCCAGCCGGGACTGGGTGGCGTCGGCGTCCAGCTCGAGGCTGTCCTTGCGGTAGCGGAACTCGTTGCCGAACTCGCGGCCGCTGCGCAGCAGCTGCAGGCGGTGGATGACCTGGTAGCCGCGGTTCTCGGGGATCACGATGGTGATCGCCAGGCGTTCCTGGGCGGCGGTGACCAGCTCGGTGGGGGCCATCAGGAAGGTGCCGTCGCCCAGGAACGAGACGACCCGTCTGGCGGGGTCGGGGTCGGCCAGGCGCACCCCGATCGCGGCCGGCAGCTCATAGCCCATGCAGGAGAACCCGAACTCCAGGTGGGTGAAGCGGCCCTCGGTGGCGTCCCAGACCTTCTGGAGGTCGCCCGGCGGGCCGCCGGCGGCGGCGATGATGACGTCGCCGGGGCGGGCGTGCTCCTGGAGCAGCCCGATGACCTGTCCCTGGGTGAGCACCGCCCCGGTGCCGGCCACGACGTCCGACCCGGGCTCCAGGGCCGAGAGGTCGAAGGGCGTGTCGGGATCGAGGGCGGCGGCCCGCTCGGACTGCCACTGGCGGTTGCGGACCTGGACCCGCTCCCGCCAGCTGGCCGGGCTGGCGGTGCCGGCGCGCCGGACGGCCTCGGTCAGGGCGGCCAGGGCCCGTTTGGCGTCGGCCACGATCCCGGTGGCGCCGAGCCGGCCGGCGTCATACGGGTTGACGTTGATGCTGGCGAAGCGGACCTCGGGGTGCTGGAACAGCGACTGGGAGGCGGTCGCGAAGTCGGTCAGGCGCGACCCGACGGTCAGGACCAGGTCGGCCTCGCGGGCCAGGTCGTTGGTGGCCGGGGTGCCCTCCAGGCCGATGCCGCCCAGCTGCCACCAGGCGCGCCGCTGGACCGCGCCCTTGCCGGCGAAGGTCTCGGCCACCGGGATCCCGGCCGCGTCGGCCAGCGCCTCCAGCTCCGGGGTGGCCCCGGAGTAGACGACCCCGCCGCCGGCGATGATCAGCGGCCGTTCGGCCCGGGCGAGCAGCCGGGCCACCGCCTCCACCTCGCCGGGGTCGGGGGGTGGGCGGCGGATGGTCCAGTCGCGCTCGGCGAACAGCTCGGCCGGGTAGTCGTAGGCGTGCGACTGGATGTCCTGGGGGAGGGCGAGGACGACGGCGCCGGTGTCGACCGGGTCGGTGAGCACCCGCATGGCCTGGGGCAGGGCGGTCAGGAGCTGCTCGGGGCGGGTGATGCGGTCGAAGAAGCGGGCCAGGGGCCGGAAGGCGTCGTTGACGGAGATGTCGGCCTCGGTCGGGTGCTGGAGCTGCTGGAGAACCGGGCCCTGGCGGCGGGTCGCGTAGGCGTCGCCGGGCAGCAGCAGCACCGGCAGGCGGTTGACGGTGGCCACCCCGGCGCCGGTGGCCATGTTGAGCGCACCCGGGCCGATGGAGGCGGTCACGGCCAGGGTGGCGTGGCGCCGGGACGCCTTGGCGTAGGCGGTGGCCACATGGACCAGGGCCTGCTCGTTGCGGCCCTGGACGAAGGGGAGGGCGTCGCTGAGCTGGTCCAGGGCCTGCCCGAGGCCGGCCACGTTGCCGTGGCCGAAGATCCCGAGCGCGGCCGGGATGAGCCGCCGGCGCCGCCCGTCGGCGACCGAGTACTGCCTGGAGAGGTAGGTCACGATGGCCTGGGCGACGGTCAGTCGCACGGTGCCGGTGGGCATGGGCGGTCCTCCTGCGGGGCTGCGCTCGGGCTCGGGCCGTGCCGCTACCAGGGCCGGCCGTGGAGCACGATCGTCTTGGACTCGGTCATCTCGGCGACGGCGGCGCGGGGTCCTTCCTTGCCGATGCCGCTGCCTTTGAGGCCGCCGTAGGGCATGAGGTCGGCGCGCCACAGCGGGGTCCAGTTGACGTGGACGCTGCCGGCGTCGATCTCGCGGATGGCCTGGACGGCACCGGCCACGTCGCCGGTGAAGATGCCGGCGGCCAGGCCGTAGCCGGTGCCGTTGGCCTGGGCGATGGCCGTCTCCCAGTCCTCGGCCGTGCTGACGGCGACGGCCGGGCCGAACAGCTCGTTCTGGCTGAACGGCGAGGCCGGGTCGACGTCGGCCACCACCGTCGGCGCCACCGTGGCGCCGTCGCGCTGGCCGCCGGTCAGCACCCGGGCCCCGCCGGCGGCGGCGTCGGCGATGGCCCGCTCGACCCGCTCGGCCTCGGCCGTGGTGATCAGCGAGCCCATGGTGGTGCCGGGCGAGGCGGGGTCGCCGGTGCGGATGGCCTCGACCTTGGGCACGAGCGCGTCCAGGAAGTCGGCGGTGACCCTGGGGTGGGTGATCACCCGCTGGACCGAGATGCAGACCTGGCCGGCGTTGACGTAGCCGCCGGTGGCGACGGCGCTGGCCGCCTGCTCCAGGTCGGCGTCGGGCAGCACGATCACCGGGCAGGACGCGCCCAGCTCCAGCGACAGCTTCTTCACCCCGGCCATGCGGGTGATGCGCTCGCCGGTGGCGGTCGAGCCGGTGAAGGAGATCTTGCGCACCCGCGGGTCGCTGACCAGCGCGTCGCCCAGGGTGCCGCCCGGTCCGGTGAGGACCGACAGGACGCCATCGGACAGGCCGGCGTCGACGAAGCAGGCGGCCAGCTCCAGGGCGGTCAGCGGGGTCGTGCGGGCCGGCTTGAGCACGACGGCGTTGCCGGCGGCCAGGGCGGGGGCGAGCTTGTGCAGCACCAGCAGGGCCGGGTAGTTGAAGGGGGTGATGGCCACCACGATCCCGCAGGGCTGGCGCAGGGTGAAGCCGATCTTGTCCTGGCCGGTGCCGGGGTTGGCGTCCAGCGGCAGGGTCTCGCCGTACAGCTGGGTGCCCTCGAAGGCGGCGAGCCGGATGAGCGCACCGGAGCGGCCGGCCTCGCCTGCGGCCTCGGTGATGGTCTTGCCGGTCTCGGCGCTGATCGTCCTGGCGATCCCGGCCGCCCGCTGATCGGCCAGGTCGGCCGCCCGCAGCAGGATCCGCATCCGCTCGTGCGCCGGGGTGTGGCGCCAGGTCCGGGCGCCGTGCTCGGCGGCGCCCAGGGCCGCCCCGACGTCGTCGGCCCCGGCCAGCGGCACGGTGCCCACCACCGACCCGTCATAGGGCGAGGTCACCTCCTCGGTCCGTCCCGAGCCGGCGGCCGGCCGCCACCGCCCGCCGATCAGCATCTCCGTCCGCGCCATCGCCCGTTCCTCCCTCGCGCCGCCGACCCACTTGGAACGTTCCAAGTGGGACCGTTCCAACGATGAGGGATGCCAGCATTCGCGTCAAGAGGTGACCTGCCCCGTCGGTACATTGACGGCCGGGACGTACGGATGGTCCGCTTGCCTTGGTACCCGGACCTCAAGCGCCTCCCTGCAGCGGCAGGCCGACACCCTCAAGAAGCAGGCCGACTCCCTCAAGAAGCAGCAGCAGCAGGCGGAGGAGGAGAAGAGGCAGACCGAAGCTGAAGCAGGAGCTCACCGACATGGTGACCAAGGCCGGCGGTGACGACCGTGGCACCGACCCCCGGCTCGTGAAGCTCCAGGACGCCATGGCCACACCGGCGAACGTCCAGCTGGTCTCGCCCCCTCCATCAACAAGCGCGGGGACGCGGCCACCTTCACCGTGATCTCCAGGACCAGGCCGGCCGACCCGAAGACGGCCGACCTGGTCACCGAGGTGCGGACCTCGGTCGTCCCGTCCGCCACCGGCGAGGGCGGCATCACCGCCTACGTCGGCGGGGTGACCGCCGCCAACGTCGACCTGGCGAGCAGGATCTCCGCCAAGCTCGCCGAGCTGATCCTGGTCGTGCTGGCGCTGAGCATCGTGCTGCTGCTGATCGCCTTCCGGTCGTTGCTGATCCCGTGCAGGCCGCCGTCACCAACCTGCTGTGCGTGGGCGCCGCCTTCGGCGTCCTCAACGGCGACCCGACGATCAAGCAGTTCGGCGCGGGGCTGTCGGTCGCGGTGCTGCTCGCCAGCGCCATGGTCCTGTCGCTCGCGCCGGCCATGCTGACCCTGTTCGGGCGCGCCGTCTGGTGGCTCCCGCGCTGGCTGTCGAACCTGCTCCCACACGTCGACATCGAGGGAGAAGCAGAACCCCCGGCCCCGGAACCGGCCCCTGCGCCGCGGCCCGTTACCGACCGGGTTCCAGACGACTGACGACGGCCGGCGGCGTCAGGCCAGGCTGCTGCCGAAGCTGTCGCCGTCCTCTGGCGTGCCGGGGACGCCGCCGTTGCCCTGGAAGAACTGCTGGCCGCCGGTGCTGGTGAGCGTGCCGGCCGAGCCGTTGAGGGTGTCGACGGCGCCGGCGTCGAGGATGCCGCCGATGTCCTCGAAGGGGGCACCGATGGCGAGGTCGGCGAAGCTGTCGTTGTCATAGTCGCCGGTGGCGAGGGCGGCGCCGGCGAAGTCGCCCTCCTCGGCGGTGCCGACCAGGCCGCCGCTGCCCTGGAAGAACTGCTGGTTGCCGGTGGTGGTGAGTCGTGCCGGCGAGCCGTAGAGGACGTTGACGGCACCGGCGTCCTGGATGGCGCCGACGTCCTCGCCGACCGCCCCGACGGCCAGGTCGTCGGTGCCGTTGCTGCTGAAGTCCCCGACGCCGAGGGCGACACCGAAGCTGTCGCCGTCCTCGGCGACCCCGACCACGCCACCACCGCCCTGGAAGAACTGCTGGTTGCCGGTGGCGGACAACTTGGCGGCGGAGCCGTACAGGACGTTGACGGCGCCGGCGTCCAGCGCCGATCCGACGTCCTCGAAGGGAGCCCCGACCGCCAGGTCGACCGGACCGTCGTTGTTGAAGTCGCCACCGGCCAGGGCGGCCCCGAAGAAGTCGCTCGGCTCGGCGACGCCGGCGATCCCGCCGCCGCCCTGGAAGAAGACCTGGTCGCCGGTGACCGACAGGTCGGCCGCCGAGCCGTAGAGGACGTTGACGGCGCCGGCGTCGAAGACGGTGCCGACGTCCTCGAACGGCGCCCCGACCGCCAGATCGGCGAAGCCGTCGTTGTTGAAGTCCCCGCCGCCCAGGGCGAAGCCGAACTGGTCGCCGAGCTCGGCGGTGCCGAGCACGCCGCCGACGCCCTGCAGGAACTGCTGGTTCCCGTCGGCGGTGAGCCCGCCGGCCGAGCCGTACAGGACGTTGACCGCTCCGGTCTGGGAGGTCCCTCCGCGGCCTTCGGAGGGGACGCCGACGGCCAGGTCCGCGAACCCGTCGTTGTCGAAGTCGCCGACCCCCAGGGCCGACCCGAAGCCGTCCCCGGTCTCGGCGGCGCCGAGCACCCCGCCGCTGTCCTGGGAGAAGAACCGGCTGCCGGTGGCCGACAGCCCGCCGGCCGACCCGGCCAGGACGGTGACGGCGCCGGCATCGGCGATGGTCCCGACGTCCTCGCCGGGGACCCCGACGACCAGGTCCCCGAAGCCGTCGTTGTTGAAGTCCCCGGCGGCCAGGGCGTTGGCGAAGAAGTCGAAGGCCTCGGCCGCGTCGGGGACGCCGGCGCCGCCCTGGAAGAACTGCTGGCTGCCGGCACCGGTCGGCCCGGTCGGCGACCCGGGCAGGACGTTGACGGCGCCGGCCAGGGCGGCCCCGCCGACGCCCTCTCGCGGAACCCCGACGGCCAGGTCGGCGAAGCCGTCGTTGTCGAAGTCGGCCTCCACCGACACCGCCGCCGCCGCGGTGGCGGCGGGGGAGTGGCCGGTCGCGGACCGTCGTTGCGGGTCGGACGGGGCCGCATGGGCGACCACCGGCCAGCAGGCCAGGGTGGCCACGACCGCCAGGCTGGTCAGAGTTCGGCGCACGCTCATCACCCCCGCGCCCCAGGTGAGGGCGCCGACGGCGGACTCGGTCGATGGTGCAAGAAGGAAACTTTGCATCCTCGACGCGGAGACGACAAGCGGCGATCATCTGGCCATTCGCCCGCAGAGCGATGAATGGTCCGCTCACCAGGAAGGGGAACGGCCATGCCGCGTCTGGCCCATGGAGCAGTTCCAACCCCCGAGCAGGTCCGCGAGGCGCAGAGCGCCCTGACCAGCCGCACCGCCGGCATCCACCTCGGGTTCGCGGTCGCCGGCCCGGCCGTGCTCCAGGACTTCGACTTCCTGTTCCCGACCCTGCAGAGCAACCCGGCCAACCTGCTGCCCGAGGCCGCCGCCACCCCGGCCCGGCTCAAGGAGCTCGGCCGGGCCATGGTCGACCCCGGCGCGGCCACCGGCGACAGCGGCATCCCGGCGATCTACACCTACTTCGGCCAGTTCGTGGACCACGACATCACCCTTGAGTCCGGCTCGTTCACCACCGCCCAGCTGGTGTCGTCGACCATGGCGCCGCTGCCCCTGGCCAGGATCCGGAACGACCTGAAGAACCTGCGCGCCGCCACCCTGGAGCTGGACAGCCTGTACGGTCCTCCGGCCCCCCGGGCCTTCCCGAACCTCAACAAGATGCTGATCGGCCGGGTCGTCTCCCTTGGAGGGACCGAGGCGCCGTCGCTGCGGCCGATCGGCAAGGGCGACGACAACGACCTGCCACGCGAGCCCCGCAGCCCCGACTTCGCCCACGACCGGGCCGCCAGGATCGGTGACCCGCGCAACGACGAGAACCTGATCGTCGCCCAGCTGCACCTGGCCTTCCTCAAGGCCCACAACCGGCTGGTCGACCAGGGCCGCACCTTCGCCCTGGCCCGGCGCGTGCTCCGCCAGCACTACCAGCACATCGTCATCCGGGACTTCCTGCCGCGGATCGCCGACCCGGCGATCGCCGACAACGTCCTGACCAACGGCAACCAGTTCTACGACGCCCTGGCCGAGCCGTTCTTCCTGCCGCTGGAGTTCACCGTGGCCGCCTACCGGTTCGGCCACACCATGATCCGCGACGACTACGACTTCAACCTCAACTTCAACCGCAGCGGCGACCCTGGCACCTTCCCGGCCGACCTGGGGCTGCTGTTCACCTTCACCGCCCTCAGCGGCCAGGTGGGCGAGTTCGACACCCTGCCCGACAACTGGATCATCGAGTGGGAGCGCTTCGTCGGCGCCGGCGCCACCAACCGGGCCCGCAGGTTCGACACCAAGGTCTCCACCGGCCTGTTCCACCTCCAGTCGGCCAAGGGCCAGGAGGAGACCCCGGCCGACGCCGCCAACCTGGCCGTCCGCAACCTGCTGCGCGGCTACGGGCTGCGCATGCCCACCGGCCAGGCCATGGCCCACCACCTCGGCCTCACCCCCCTCACCGCCGCCGAGCTCAAGGCCGCGGCGGCCAGCACCACCCAGGCAGGCGTCCTCCAGAGCACCGGGTTCCTCACCCGCACCCCGCTCTGGTACTACCTGCTGGCCGAGGCCAGGCACCACGGCGGCCAGCGCCTC
>Ga0307406_10000248_pt1 | contig 32666 bp, 32 predicted proteins | sample 322Cmetagenome_3_FD_203706 | JGI IMG/M metagenome (GOLD analysis project Ga0307406, IMG submission 203706) | Maize rhizosphere microbial communities from greenhouse at UC Davis, California, United States - 322HYB-C-2 | ecosystem: Host-associated > Plants > Roots > Rhizosphere > Soil | place...
CTCCCGGATTCGGCGCTTCCCGCGCCTTCGGGAGCGGCGGCGGGCGCGCCCGTGCGGGCGGGTTCGTCGGGCGAGGCGCTCATGGTCGTCAGCTTACGGCGAAGCCTCATGGAATGACCGCGAGACGTCGATCATCGCCCTGGCGCGATCACAAACGGAGGCTGAGATCACAGATGCAGGCGAGATGCGCCGATCTCGACCTGCATCCGTGTTCCGAACGTGCATCCGTGCGCACGCGAACTCCGGTCAGACCTCCGCGAGCAGTCGGAAGACCTTGGAGGCGGCGTCGATCTCGTCCTGCGTCAGCCCCGCCACGACCGTGCGCAGGCGTGTGGCGTGGTCACGGCGCAGCTCGGCGAGGGCGGCGCGGGCCGACGGCGTGGCCGTCAAGACCCGAAGCCGCCCGTCGCGCTCGTCCGGGCGGGATTCGATCAGACCGAGCTCCTCCAGCATCCGCACCTGGCGGCTGATCACGGACTTGTCCATCTCGAAGCGCTCGGCGAGCTCGTGCGCGTTCGCGGTGTCGGCCCGCTCGATGAACGTCAGCAGCTTGTAACCGCCTACCTGCAGTACGGGGTCGATGCGCGCCGCCGACTCCTTCCAGAGCGTCCGGGTCCTCGCGAAGATGAGGTTCAGATGCGTCTGGAGGTCGCCGAGAGCGCTGTCCACGTCCTGAGACGTCGCCGCTTCCGTGGTGACCATGTCAGCGCCTCGGCTCCTCGTCCTCGCGCTCGAGCACGGTCACCGATCCGGTGGTCGGCGACGCGGACTCGGCGCCCGCGATCCGGATGGTCCCGGTCGAGAGCGATGCGCCCACCTCGGCTTCGGCGACCTCGATCACCGATTCCTCGGCCTGGTCGCGCAGCTGCTCCGCGGCGTTCTTCGTCGAGAGCGGCTTGTTCCTGATGAACGCGATCGCGATGATGGCGATCACGGCGAGCGGGATCGCGATGATGAACGCATCCGCGATGCCGTGGCCGTAGGCGCCCTCGACGATCGCGCGGATCGTGTCGGGGAGCTGCCCGACCTTCGGGACGTCGCCCGACGCGAGGTGCTCCAGCGCGCCGACCTCCTCCGGCGTGGTCGGCACGAAGCCGTCGAGGCCGTCGGTGATGTAGCTCGCGACGCTGGTCGACAGGAGCGAGCCCATCACCGTGACGCCGATGGTGCCGGCGATCGTGCGGAAGAAGTTGACGTTCGAGGATGCCGCGCCCAGCTGCTGCGGGGCGGTGTCGTTCTGCACGATGAGCGTGAGGTTCTGCATGACCATGCCGAGACCGGCGCCGAGGACGAACATGTAGACGGCCACCAGCGGGAACGGGGTGTCGTAGCGCAGCGTCGCCATCAGGCTGACGCCGATCGTCGTCAGGACCGCCCCGGTCAGCATCCAGCCCTTCCACTTACCGAAGCGGCTCACGAGCTGGCCGATGATGATCGACGCCCCCATCTGGCCGATGATCATCGGGATGGTCATCAGGCCCGACTCCGTCGGCGTGGCGCCGCGGGCGAGCTGGAAGTACTGCGCGAGGAACACGGACGTCGCGAACATCGAGACGCCGATGGCGATCGACGCGATGACCGAGAGCGTGAAGGTGCGGTTGCGGAAGAGCGACATCGGCACGATCGGCTCCTTGACGAAGAACTCGACCGTGATGAATGCGGCGATCGCGACGCCGGCGGTCACGGCGAGCATGATGCTCGTCGAGGAGTCCCAGTCGAACTGGCTGCCGCCCATCGACACCCAGATGAGGAGGGTGGAGACGCCGACGGCGAGGAGGACGATGCCGAAGTAGTCGATCGAGACCTTGGTGTCGCGCTGGGGCTTCGGCAGGTGCAGCGTGAACTGCAGCAGCACGAGGGCGAGGATCGCGAACGGCACACCGACGAAGAAGTTGGAGCGCCAGCCCCAGACGTCGGTGAGGAGGCCGCCGAGCAGCGGGCCGCCGATGGTGCCGAGGGCCATGATGCCGCCGACGACGCCCATGTACTTGCCGCGTTCGCGCGGCGAGATGATGAGCGCGACGGCGATCATGACGAGCGACATCAGGCCGCCGACGCCGATGCCCTGCACGACGCGCACGGCGATCAGCATGTTCGTGTCGGTCGAGAAGCCCGCGATCACGGTGCCGACGGTGAAGAGGATGAGGGAGATCTGGACGAGGATCTTGCGGTCGACCAGGTCGGCCAGCTTGCCCCAGATGGGCGTCGATACGGCGGTCGCCAGCAGGCTCGCGGTGATGACCCAGGTGTACTGGGACTGCGTGCCGCCGAGGTCGGCGATGATGACCGGCATCGAGGTCGACACCACGGTGCCCGAGAGCACGGCGACGAACATGCCGACGACGAGGCCGGAGATCGCGGTGAAGACCTCGCGCGGTGAGCGCACGGCCTCGGTCGCGGAGGAAGGTGAGGCGTTAGTCACGGGGTGAATGCTCCTGGTTTGAAAGTTGACAAGGGTCAACTATACGTCTTTTGGTTGCGTAAGCGCAACTATCGACCTGGAGCAACGATCGTGCGCGGGCCGGAAGGATCCGATGTCCCCGGTTCGTGCGACGATCCTCCCGTCGACGGGAGACGCGATGCGGGACGAAGCCACCGTGCTGCATGCCGATCTCGATGCCTTCTACGCCTCGGTCGAGCAACGGGACGCACCGGCGCTGCGCGGGAAGCCGGTGATCGTCGGGGGCGGAGTCGTCCTGGCCGCGAGCTACGAGGCCAAGGCCCGCGGCGTCCGCACCGCGATGGGCGGACGGCAGGCACTCCGACTCTGCCCGGATGCCGTCGTCGTCCCGCCGAGGATGGACGCGTACTCCGCGGCGAGCAGAGACGTGTTCGTGATCTTCCGCGACACGACCCCGCTGGTCGAGGGTCTCTCCATCGACGAGGCGTTCCTCGAGGTCGGCGGACTCCGGCGCATCGCGGGCGCACCCGAGCAGATCGCGATGCGGCTGCGGGAGCGCGTGCGCACCGAGGTCGGTCTGGCCATCTCGGTCGGTGTCGCGAGGACCAAGTTCCTGGCGAAGGTCGCCAGCGCCGTCAGCAAACCCGACGGCCTCCTCGTGGTCGAGCCCGACCGCGAGGAGGAGTTCCTGCTCCCCCTGCCGGTCGAGCGGCTGTGGGGTGTCGGCGCCGTGACGGCCGAGAAGCTGCACAGGCTCGGCATCCGCACCGTCGGACAGCTCGCCGAGCTCGAGGCGTCCGCGGCCCAGCGGCTCCTCGGCAAGGCGACCGGCGCCCACGTGCACGCGCTGGCGCGGCTGCGAGATCCGCGACCTGTCGACACGACGCGGCGCCGCGGCTCCATCGGCTCGCAGCGCGCCCTCGGCAGCCGCCCGCGATCGGCCGAGGAGCTCGACCTCATCCTCACGCAGATCGTCGATCGACTCGGCCGGCGCCTCCGCGACGGCGACCGCGTCTGCCGCACCGTCGTGCTGCGCCTGCGCTTCGGCGACTTCGCGAAGGCGACCCGCTCGCGCTCACTCGGCGCCCCGACCGACCGCAGTGCCAGACTGCTCACCGTTGCCCGGATGCTGCTCGTCGCGGCGCAGCCCGAGATCGCCGAGCGCGGCATCACCCTCATCGGCATCTCGCTCTCGCAGCTCGACCATGCCGACCGCGTGCAGCCGGAGCTTCCCCTCGACGAGCTCGGATTCAGCGACGACGGGGAGCGCCTCGACACGGTGCTCGACGCGGTCCGCGATCGCTACGGCGCGACGTCGGTCGCCCGCGCCGCGCAGCTCGGTCGTGATCCGGGCTGGTCCGCGCCGCTGCTGCCCGAGCACGAATGATCCGCGCGCGGGAGTGGGACTTGCTCCTCTCACAGTGTCAAGAGGAAGACTGGCCAATCATGTACACCATCGGAGAGTTCGCCGCATTCGGACGCATCAGTCCGCGGATGCTGCGCCACTATGACGCCATCGGGCTGCTGACACCTGCCCACACCGACGACCAGACAGGACGCCGGCAGTACGCGGCCCGGCAGCTGCCCGACCTCTACCGCATAGCGACACTGCGGGACCTCGGGATCGGCCTGCCGGCCATCGGCCGCGTCCTGGCGTCGGATGATCCGGAGAGATCACTGCGCGCGGTCCTGCGGGAGCGTCGCGCGGAGCTTGTGGCCTCCCTCGACGCCGACGCGGCGCGGCTGCAGCGCCTCGACCGACAGCTCAGCGAGACGGAAAGGGAATCCACGGACGCCGTCGAGTACTCCGCGTCCCAAGCGGTCACCGTCTATGCCACCGTGGCCATGGCTGTCGGCGGCGGGTCCGAGGCCATCGGCCAGGTCATCGGGGACCTGATCCCGCGGCTGGACGACGCTCTCGAGGCCGCCGGCCGCCCGCTGATCGAACCGGGTATCTTCTGGTACGTCCCGCGCGAAGAGTCGGATGACATCGATGTGCACATCTCCTACACCGCGGAACCGGTGCCGGTGCCGGGCAACGGGTACGAAGTCGTGCGACTCCCGGCCGCTCCGATGATGGCACGGCTCCGCCATCGCGGCGACATGACGAGCATCCACGAGTCGTGGGGCGCGCTCATGACGCGGATCGTCGCGGACGGATACTCGATGATCGGTCCGTGCCGGGAGGTCTACCTCGAAGCCCCCGGCCATGTCCCGGGCGACGGCTGGGTCACGGAGCTTCAGGTTCCGATCGACCTCACCCCTGCGTCATGACGTCGTGGCGGAACGAGGATCCCGCTCGGCGAGCACCGCGCGCGCGGCCAGTCCGATGATCGCGCTGTACGTCGGATAGGCGAACCGGACGCCGGCGAGCGTCGACACGTCGACGCCGGCCGCCATGGCCGTGGTGACCGACTGGATGACCTCGATCGCGTTCTCTCCGACCGCGTGGGCACCGAGGATGAGCTGGCGACGTCGATCGGCGATGAGCTTCAGGAAGCCGACCTCACGGTCGTCGATCACCGCGCGTTCGAGGCTCGCGTACGGCACGGTGGCGACCACGCAGGCGGTGTCGCGCTCCCTCGCCTGCTCCTCGGTGAGCCCGACTCCGGCGTAATCCGGGTCGGTGAATCCGCCCGCCGGCAGCAGGTGGTGCGGCGTGCGACGGTTCGCGCCCAGCACCGCGTTCTCCGCTGCGGCCTCACCCTCGAACTGGGCTGCCTGTACGAGCATGTCGCGTCCGTTCGCGTCGCCGACCGCGAAGATGTGCGGCACGACGGTGCGGAAGTAGCGGTCGGCGGGGATCGAGGATCGTTCGATCGCGATGCCGGCATTCTCGAGGCCGAGATCCTCGACATCGGCGGGCCACCCCGTCGCCATGATGACCGCGTCGAAGCTCGACGCACTCTCCTCCCCCGCCGCTCGCCACGTGAGCCGGATGGCGCCGTCGTCCGTTCGCTCCAGACCCACGACCGTCTCGATCCCGGTGCGCACGTCGACGCCCTGCTCGGCGAACGCGGCGCTGACGGTCGCGGCGATCGCGGCATCCGAGGCCATCAGCACCCGCGGAGCCACATCGAGGAGGGTCACCTCGGAGCCGAAGGACGAGAAGACCGTGACGAGCTGCGCGCCTGTGTTGCCCGCTCCGATCACCGCGACTCGGCGCGGCAGAGTCGGGAGCGACAGGACGTCTTCCGGCACGGTGGCGAGCTCGGCGCCCGGAACCGGCAGCCGTTTCGAGTGTCCGCCGACGCAGATGAGGATCGACCCGGCGGTGAGGCGCCGACCGCTGTCGAGCACGAGGGTGCGGTCGTCGGCGAAACGTGCACGACCCTCGTGGATCAGATCGACTCCGGCCGCGGCGAAGCGCTCCGCCTCTCGCTTGATCGAACGCACCCGGTCGACGCGTTCGTGGACCCGCTCCACCGTGGTGGCCCAGTCGATCTCGGGAGCGCCGGCTCGCACGCCGTAGTCATCGGCATGGCGTGACTCGCGGATGAGACGCGCCGTCTTGGCGAGCACGCGGGTGGGCACGCAGCCCGTGTTCACGCACGTCCCACCGGTGCGCCCGGCCTCCAGCACGACGACGCTCGCTCCCAGCTCGGATGCCCGCAGCGCCGCGGCCGTGCCGGCCGGCCCCGCTCCGATCACGGCGACGTCGTAGTGCTCTTCGAACTCTGCCATGCGCCGAGAGTATCGCGGGAGGACCGTCGCGACCTCGGGGACGAACAGTCAGTCGGCGTCGTACGCGTTCTCGCCGGAGATTTCCAGCAGCGGGCCCGTCGGAGACTCCACGCCCCGCGTGAGATCCTTCAGACGACCCACCAGCGCGTCGTCCTGCAGTTCCGGCCCCCGATCGTGGACGGTCTTCGACACGATCTGACTCGCCGGGCCGATCAGGAACTTCGCCGAGACGACAGATCCGTCGTCCTCGCGGACCGGGATCTCGATGATCTCCGCACGTTCTTCGTCGCCCAGCGCGCGGCCGTAGGCCAGCAGGGCATCGGCGATCTCGTCGCCTGTGAGGAACTCTTCGCCGCCGTACATGATCAACCGCATGAGGCCGTTCTACGGCATCGACGGTCAAATCCCGCGCCCCTTGCCGGGGCGCGGAACTGCTGGTAGACAGCGCGAGGAGCGCTCAGGCGAGTAGCGTTGGCGCATGCCGGAACGTTCACAGGACACGAAGCGGCGATCGTCGGCCGGGCGGCTCAACCGGGATCTGATCGTCACGACGGCTCTCGCGCAGATCGACCGCGACGGGGCGTCGATTCTGTCCATGCGCTCACTGGCGCAGGAGCTGGGTGTCGAGGCGATGTCCCTGTACCGATACGTGCACGGCCGAGAGGATCTGCTGGAGGGCGTCGTCGCGCTGCTTATGGACGACCTCACGGCGAGTCTCGATGACGAGCTGAACGACCACTGGCAGGGCTTCCTGCAGACGGTGGCGCACCGGGTGCGGCAGATCGCGATCGACCATCCGAGGGCGTTCCCTCTCATCGCCTCGCGCCACCCGGCGGCACCGTGGCTGCGGCCGCCGCTGCGCAGCGTCGAGGTGGTCGAGCTGTTCCTCAGCACGCTGATCGACCAGGGGTTCTCCGACCAGCAGGCCGTCGACACCTATCGTTCCTTCAGCAGCTTCCTCCTCGGCCAGCTGCTGCTCGAGGCCGCCGTGCGGGGCGCCGAGATCAGTCCGCTCGATGAGCCGCTCGACGAGGGCGGCGCCGACGTCCCGGAGGGCGACGGGCAGGAGGACGTGGACGACGATGCACAGATCGTGCGGCTGCGACCCCTGCTGAGCGAGGACCGCAGCGACGAGGAGTTCGAGGCCTCGCTCGAGAGCCTGCTCGATCGTCTCAGCGGGGAACTCTCGCAGTAGGCTTACACTGTCATCACACTTACGGTGTAAGCCTACGAAGCAGGAGCCGATACGCACGATGGGGCGATTCATCTACGAGGGCAGCGTCAAGACGGAGATCGAGGACCGCGCACTGACCCACCTTCAGCTGGTCATGACCGCCAAGCTCCGACGAGCGGAGCCGTTCAACTTCACCTGGCGCGAGGACCTCAGCGTCGGCGGCGGGCGCACGACCGTCTGGGTGCATGCGCGGAGCTCCCTCGTCTTCAAGTACAGCGGCAGCCGGCAGCCGGCGATCAACCGGGAGTGGATCGAGGCTCTCGCCTTCACCGCGAACGCGCCGAGCGGCCTGTACCTGGTGCCCGAGCCCGCGGAGCAGAGCGCGGCAGGTCGCGTCGACGTCCCGACCTGAGCTGCGATGCTTGTAGTAATTTAGCTATAATGCTAAATTCGCGAGATGGTGATCATCCGTGGTGTCCGAGCGCAGCTCCGCAGGCGGCTTCTCATCAGCTATCGCCTCGATCCCGCGGTGGCCGCCGCGCTGCTGCCGGATGGCTTCCGCCCGCAGATCATCGACGGATCGGCGATCGCCGGCATCTGCGTCCTCGGGCTGGAATCTATCCGTCCTCTATGGTCTCCGCGACGGTGGGGCCTTCGCTCTGAGAACGCCGCCCATCGCATGGCGGTCGAGTGGGACGGTCCTGATGGCCGCGCTCGTGGAGTCTTCGTGTTCGAGCGGCACACTTCCGCATGGCATCCGGTTCTCTTCGGTGGACGGCTCTTCCCCGGCGTGCACCGCAAGGCGCGGTTCCGGATCAAGGAGGCGAACGGGCGCTACGCCGTCGCGATGTCGGCCGACGGACACAACATCGATGCCGACGTCGAAGTGGGTGGTGAATGGTCGAGCGGCGTCTTCGCGTCGATTGACGAGGCTTCGGACTTCTATCGCGCCGGTCGAGTCGGATGGTCGCTGGCGCACGACCGACGCACCGTCGAACCGGTCACCCTCGCGTCCGAGGAGTGGAAGGTCGAGCCTGCACGTCTGCACCGCCTCCGGTCCACGTTCTTCGATGCTCTCCCCCGAGGGTCGGCGGTGTTCGACAGCGTCGTCGTGATGCGCGACCTGCCGCTGATCCTGTCGGATGCGCGGCGTCCCGGGCGGGATCGCACCGACGCCGTGCTACGGACGCCCTACCAGGCGTAAGCCTCCGGGGCCTGGCCGCCGGGACCGGGGAAGATCTCGTCGAGTGCTCGGAGATCGTCTGCGCTGAGCGTGATCTCGAGCGCCGACGCCGCGGACTCGAGCTGTGCGACCGTGCGAGGGCCGATGATCGGTCCGGTGACGCCGGGCTGGTGCAGCAGCCAGGCAAGGCCGAGCGCCGAAGGAGCCCAGCCGCGCTCCTTCGCGAAGAGCTCGTACGCATCGACCTGATCGCGGTGCTGGGCGCGCATCTCCGCTGCCCGTCCGGTGTTCGATCGGGCGTTGGCATCCGATGATCCGCCGCTCAACAGCCCGCCCGACAGCGGCGACCACGGGAGGATTCCGAGGCCGTAGTTCTGTGCCGCGGGAATGACCTCGAGCTCGATGGAGCGCTGGGCCAGGTTGTACAGCGACTGCTCGCTCACGAGGCCGAGGAAGTGGCGCTGCCGCGCGATCTCGTTCGCCTGTGCGATGTTCCACGCCGCGAAGTTCGAACTGCCGGTGTAGACCACCTCGCCTCGAGCCACGAGCACCTCCATCGCCTGCCACAGCTCCGGCCAGGAGATATGGCGGTCGATGTGGTGGAACTGGTACAGGTCGATCCGGTCGGTCTGCAGTCGGCGCAGCGACCCGATTGCTTCCCGCCGCACCTGCCAGGCGGATGCGCCGCGAGCGTTGGGCCGGTCACCCTCCGCGGTCGGGGCGACCATCGGGGAATGAACCTTGGTCGCCAGGACGATGTCGTCCCGCACGCCGGGGCGAGCCGCGAACCATCGACCGATGATCTCCTCGGTCGCGCCGCGTCCCGCCGACCCGCCGTAGGCGTTCGCGGTGTCGAAGAAGTTCACCCCCAGCTCGAGGGCACGATCCATGATCGCGAACGACTCCTCCTCCGAGGTGCGGTCCCCGAAGTTCATCGTGCCGAGCACGATCCGCGAAACCGACGTGCCCGTGCGACCCAGCTGCGTGTAGTCCATGGTTCACGAGCCTATTCAGGATCGGAGACGATAGCGATGACCGCTCTGAGAGGATGATCGGATGATCACCGTTCACCTGCGCTATGAGATCGACCCCGACAAGCTCGACGACTTCACCGAGTACGGACGCGCGTGGATCCGACTGGTGGCGAAGCACGGCGGAACCCACCACGGCTACTTCCTGCCGAGCGAAGGCGACAGCGACGAGGCCTTCGCGCTGTTCACGTTCCCTTCGCTCGCCGAGTACGAGGTCTACCGGAACGCCTCGAAGACCGACCCCGAGTGCGTGGAGGCGTTCGAATTCGCGCGCAGGACGCAGTGCATCCGCCGCTACGAGCGCCGCTTCCTCAGCCCCGTCTTCGACTGAGCCTGCTGACGGTCGACCGTGGACGCCTGGCGGGAGTTGCGCTCCGATCAAGACGCCTGGCTCTCCTCTAGCCCCAGGGCCATGAACCCGACGCGTTCATCGTCCACAGAGACTGCCCAGCGTGGTCGTCTCGGCATTCAGGTCCGAGCGCGACCTGCTTGACGCCAGATGAAATAGTTCATGCACCAGAAGATGACGTTGATCACGAGAACGAAGATCATCGATCCCGACATGGTCCAGACGCCCGTCGCCAGCAGGATGAGTTCGAGGACCACGATCGGCGCCACGACGATCGTCGCGAACACTGCGGGGCTGATCCGCTTCTTCGTCATCGTTGGCAGCTGAATCCCGTCGGCCCCGCCAGGGGGTATATGCGCATCTCACGATTGTTGGCACAGACGCCTTTCGCAAGGATGATACCCACGATCATCGCGATGACGGCGGCGCCGACACCGCATCCGACACCTGATGCGAGAAGTTGATCGCGGAGCTCGACGAAGGCCTCTTCGAGCTCGGAAGAACTCCGACCCGAAGTGATGCCTCGAGCAGTTCCTGACACTCGTGCCCCTGGCGGGTACCATCATTGGCGTTGTCCGCGATCCCGCTGCTTGCGTTCGCCGCCTGGACCATCGCAACTGACTACTCACATCGCGCAGAGAGAAGACTCAGACGCGGTAGCGCCACATCCTCTCGCGGCAACGATCGGTGTTCGCGCCTAGGCGCCGCGCCTGACCGCCACCACCATCTCCTCGCCGCCTTCCAGGCTGGACCAGGAGGAAGCATCGAGGTGAAGACCGAAATGAGCGACAACCTCGGTGATCATCCGCTGCACCCGCAAGGTGCCGCTCTCTGTGAAGACCTCGTCGATATCCACCTCGAACGCATCGTAGGAGAGCGGTGCGTGCAGCGACTGGGCGTCCGCGGCGCCGATCAACTGCATCTGGCGCCGACCGGAGGCGCCGTTCTGGGCGAGCTCGCCGATCATCACGCGGAAGTAGTTGATGGCACGCTTGGCTGAGCCGCGCACGTCCTGCAGCATGGGAGCCGGCGCATTGCCCTGGCTCGGGAACATCGGGTCCATGGCCGTGCCTTTCGGTGTCAATTCAGGATGCCATGTCCTGGCACGCCCGCGGAGCGTCGCGAGCAGCGGCTGACCAGAGATATTCGCTGTGCTGGATCAGCTCCCGAAGGTGGCGTCCAGTGCCGCTCGCAGGTCGGCGAGAAGGTCGTCCGCGTCCTCGAGCCCGACGGACAACCGCAGGTGCCCGAATTTCCGGAACGGCTCGGGGTACGTGGCGACGCGCCCCCCTTCGGTCCCCGTGTGCACGATCAGCGAGTCGTCGTGCCCGAGGGAGAATCCGGAGGTGATCAGCCTCAGGTTCGCCACGAACTGATTCTGAACGTCGGGAGACCCCTTCACGGCGAACGCCATCATGCCGCCGAAACCGCGCCCGCCGAACTGACGCAGAGCGAGGTCGTGGTCCGGATGGGATTCGAGGCCGGGGTAGGCCACGTACTCCACACGCGGGTCGCCGTCCAGCATCTCGGCGATGCGCATCGCCGAGGAGAAGTGCTGGCGCAGCCGAAGGGGCAGCGTCACCGTGCCGCGCTGTATCTGCCAGGCGTTGAACGGCGAGATGATCCCTCCGACATCGACCATCGCATCGGCCTTGATGGATTCGATGAGGTCGTGGCGACCGGCCACCGATCCGCCCATCGCATCGCCGTGGCCGTTGAGGTACTTCGTCAGCGAGTGCACGACCAGATCCGCGCCGTCCTGGATCGGCCGGTAGAACGGCGGTGGCGAGAACGTGGAGTCGACCATCAGGATGGCGCCCGCGGCGTGCGCGATCTCGGCGACCGCGCTCACGTCGGCGACCTTCGTGGTCGGATTCGCGATGGCCTCGATGCAGACGAGTCTCGTCTCGGGCCGGATGGCGGCGCGCACCGCGTCGAGGTCGCCGATGTCGACGAAGGTGGCTTCCAGCCCGTAGCGCTGGGGCAGCAGCTCGGTCCACAGGCGCCAGGTGGCCTCGTAGACCACATCGCTCACGATGACATGGTCGCCGACGCGCACGTGGGTGAAGAAGACGGCGTGCAGGGCGGCGACTCCGGAGGCGAGCGCGACCGCGTCCTCGGCGCCGTCGAGGGCGGCGAGCTTCTGTTCGAGTGCGGCTTGGTTGACGCCGGTGTTGCGGGTGTACAGCCCCGGCGCGGTCGCCGACCAGCTGATCTCGCTCGGGTCGTCGGGCAGCTGGTACGAGTTCGCCATGACGAGGGGCGTGCGCAGCGCGAGCGTCGAGTCGAGCTGGTTGCCCGCATGCACGGCCAGGCTGAGATCGGACAGCGTGTGCAGATCCTTGCGGTCGGGTCGAGCGCCCATCGTGTCTCCTTCGTTCCGCGCCGACGTCGACGCCACATCCACTCTAAGGTGCATAATAGACACACGCAATTGTGAATAATGCACAGCAAGTGCACTGTCTCAGGAGGTCTCGATGGAGCGGCTTCATCTCGATCAGATCGATCGCCAGATCCTCGCGGCGCTCACCGAGGACGCCCGCGTCCCTCTGGTCTCCCTCGCCTCCCAGGTGCATCTGTCGCGGAATGCCGTGAAACAGCGGATGGAGCGCATGGAGAGGCAGGGCGTGATCGGCGGCTACAGCGTCGTCCCCGGACGCGCAGGCGCTTCCCCCGTGTCCGCCATCGTGCTGGTCTACCGCAGCGATCGGATGCGCGGCGGCGGCGTGGTCACCGAGATCGCCCGGATTCCCGAGGTGCGCAGGTGCGACGTCCTCTCGGGCGACTTCGATCTGCTCGTGACGCTGGAGGCCGAGTCGATGGACCGGATCGGCGAGATCTGGGAGCTGCTCGCCGCCGTGCCCGGCGTCGCGAACACCGTGACGGCGGTTTCGCTGACGCGGGTGATCGACCGGGCATGACCTCACGGAGGGGCGGGGCATCCCCCACGGACCCCCGCCCCGCCGTGAGGAGACTTCATGTGGTGATGCAGGTGACCTTGGGCTGCGTCATCTCCTCGTAGGCGAAGCGCACTCCCTCGCGCCCCATGCTCCCGTACTTCGATCCGCCGAACGGCATGCTGTCGATGCGGTAGTCGGAGGAGTCGTTGATCATCACGCCGCCGGCGTCGAGCGCCTCGGCCACTCGCAGCGCACGGGTGATGTCCGATGTGAACGCTGCGGCGTGGAGGGCGTAGTCGATGCTGTTGGCCTTGGCCACCGCCTGCTCCTCGGTGTCGAACGGGCTCAGCACGACGACAGGCGCGAACGCCTCCTCGCTCCAGACCTCGCAGGTGAGCGCGACGTTCTCGAGAGCCGTCGGCCAGTACACCGCACCCTCTCGCCGATGCCCGGCGAGCACCCGCGCACCCGACCGCACCGCGTCGTCGACCACCCGCTCCGCCTGCGTCGCCGCCGCGACCGAGATCATCGGGCCGACATCGGTCGCCGGGTTGACGGGATCCCCGGCGCGAAGCGTGGAGGTGCGAGCCGCGAAGCGGTCGCGGAACTCGGCGTACACGGCGCGCTCGATGAGGATGCGCTGCGCACCGACGCAGTTCTGACCTGCCGCCCAGAAGGCACCGGACACGCACGCCTCCACCGCCGCGGTGATGTCGGCATCCGCGAAGACCAGCACCGGGGCGTTGCCTCCGAGCTCCATCGCGAGCTTCTTGAGGCCCGCCGTGCGGGCGATCGCCTCACCGGTCGCGAAACCTCCGGTGAACGACACCATGCGGATGTCGCGCACCGCCACGAGAGCCTGTGCGACGTGCCGATCCCCGTGGACGATCGTGATGATCTCATCGGGCAGGCCCGCCTCGAGCAGCACGTCGACGAGGAATCGCGCCGTGAGCGGAGTGAACTGCGACGGCTTGAGGATCACGCCGTTGCCCCCGGCGATCGCCGGGCCGAGCTTGTGCGCCACGAGGTTGAGCGCATCGTTGTACGGCGTGATCGCGAGGATCACTCCGAGCGGCTCCCGCGTGTACCAGCCACGTCGGTTCGCGGACCCTTCGTACGCGTCGAAGGGGATGACCTCGCCGTCGTACGCCCGCGCGGTCTCGGCCGACAGCGAGATCGTCGTCACCGCCCGCCGCACCTCCTTGCGCGCCTGGGTGATGGTCTTCCCCGCCTCGCGAACGATGAGTGTCGCAGCCTCTTCCGCTCGACCCTCGAGGATCCGAGCCGCGCGGTCCAGGATCCGGTGCCGCTCGAACCGGGACAGATCGCGGGAGAGCGTCGCGCCGAGCCGTGCGCGCGACATGATGGCGTCGACGTCGTCGACCGAGTGTTGTTCGAGGCGGGCGATGACCTCCCCGTTGTACGGGTCGAGCACATCGAGAAGGGATGCCGGCGCCACCGGGGCCTCCACAGCGGGCGCGCTCACCGGAGCGCCCCGGCGAGCGTCGCCTGGTGGTTGTCGATCGCGATGATGTCCGAGAGCAGTGCGTAGGCGGTCTCGAGGCGTCCGGCACCGGGGCCCGACATCGTGACGGTGCCGAGCAGATCGGTCGTGAAGGCGATCGCGTTGGTCGCGCCGGAGATGCCCGCGAGCGGGTGATCGGCGGCCAGCGACAGCGGCTGGACGGATGCCGTCACCGCTCCGGCCTCGTCGCGTTCGACCGTGCCGATGAGCTTCCAGTGCTCGCCGGCCGCCGCTGCCGCGATCACGTCGGTGGCAGTGATCCCGCTGATGCCGACGCGGGACACGTCGGCGGTCGTGATCTCCGCGCCGAGCAGTTCGTTGGCGAGGATCACGACCTTCAGCTGCACGTCGGACCCCTCGATGTCGGCCGTGGGGTCGGCCTCGGCGTAGCCGAGTGCCTGCGCCTCGGCTACGGCCTCCTCGAGCGACTTGCCGGATTCCATCTGACCGAGGACGAAGTTGCTCGTGCCGTTGAGGATCCCCTGGATGCCGGTGATGCGGAGTCCCCGGAGAGCCTGCTGCGCGAGTCGCAGCACCGGCGTACCGCTCATCACGGATCCCTCGTATTCGAACCGGGCGCCGTTCACCGCGGCGAGGCGGTTGAGCTCGGCGCTCGCGAGTGCGACAGGTCCCTTGTTCGTGGTGGTGACGCTCTTGCCACTCTCGAGGGCGGCACGGACGTGCGAGATCGCGGGTTCGCCGTCGACCGGGTTCGTGAAGGTCGCCTCGACCACGACATCGGCGGTGGTGTGGCGGATGACGTAGTCGTTGCGAGGCTGCGCATCTCCGCCGGGCATCCCGGCGAAGGTGTCGGCCCCGGTCATGGCGAGCACGGCGTCGAGGTCGATGCCGTCGCTCTGCATGAGCGATCCGAGTCGGAGGTCGGTGATCGCGACGACCCGCAGGCCGAAGCCGAGGTCGGCGGCGAGGTCATCGCCCCGGTCGCGGATGATCTCGGCGAGGGCGCGATTGACGCCTCCGAAGCCGATGAGGGCGAGGTCGTGGTGAGTCACCGGGGTTCTCCTTCTTCCGTGGGCTGTCGCCGGCATCGCCGCGCTGACACCTGTCCATCCTCGGCACGGTAGGCGTCCGTGTGCGCCTGGCAGAACGGCAGCGAGAGCTGACGGATTGTCGGCGTCTCGGCCGGATCGTCCGCAGTCCGGACTGCGTGGCCTCTTCCGACGATGCCCTCTTGCGGTCCTGATCCCGGAGGGGATAGTGTCCCCGGCAGATCACTCCAGAATGCGTCATTGGCACATAGATGTGAATATGATGCACAAACACACCCGATTGAGAGTTCCGATGACGCCTCTTCCCGGCGCGAAGCCCCTCCCCAACGTCCTGCCGAACACCACGGCCACCCAGGTGCCGCTGCGTCGACTCCAGCGCACCATGGACGCTCGCCACCTGATCATGATCGCGCTCGGCGGGGTGATCGGATCGGGCCTCTTCCTGAGCTCCGGGTACACGATCTCGCAGGCGGGTCCGCTCGGCGCGATCGTCGCGTACCTGATCGGCGCGTTCGTCGTCTACCTCGTCATGGCATGCCTGGGTGAGCTGGCCGTCGCCTACCCCGTCTCGGGGGCCTTCCACATCTATGCGTCGCGGTCGATCGGCCCCGCGACGGGCTTCACCACCGCCTGGCTCTACTGGCTCTGCTGGGTCGTCGCTCTGGGGTCGGAGTTCACGGCATCCGGCATCCTCATGCAGCGCTGGTTCCCCGGGGTGCCAGTGTGGGCCTGGTGCCTGATCTTCGCCTCGGTGCTGTTCGTGCTCAATGCGATCTCGGCTCGCGTGTTCGGTGAGGCGGAGTTCTGGTTCTCGCTGGTCAAGGTCGTCGCGATCGTCGGGCTCATCGTGCTCGGCGGCGCGGCGATCTTCGGCTTCACGCCGCTGTCGGCCGAGCATCCGCCCGCCGTCCTGCTCTCCAACTTCGACACTCCCGGCGGCCTGTTCCCGAACGGCTTCAGCGGTGTGATCGTCACGGCTCTCGCCGTCTTCTACGCGTTCAGCGGGTCCGAGCTGATCGGCGTCGCCGCCGGCGAGACGAAGGACCCGGCGAAGAACATCCCGCGGGCTCTGCGCTCGACGGTGCTGCGTCTCGTCGTGCTCTTCGTCGGCGCGATCGCGGTCATCGCGGCGATCCTCCCGTACGAGAAGGCCAGCGTCACAAGCAGCCCGTTCGTGGACGTCTTCCAGTACGTGGGGGTGCCGTTCGCCGCCGACATCATGAACTTCGTGATCATCACCGCTCTCCTCTCGGCGGGCAACAGCGGACTCTTCTCGTGCGCGCGCATGCTGTTCTCTCTCGCCGAGGAAGGTCATGCACCGAAGGCGTTCACGCGCCTCACGCGCCGCGGTGTGCCACTCATCGCCCTCAGCGTCAGCATCCTCATCGGACTCGTCTCGCTGCTCACCAGCGTGATCGCCGCCGGCACCGTCTACCTGGTGCTCGTGTCGATCGCCGGATTCGCCGTGGTGGCCGTGTGGATGTCGATCGTCGCCTCGCAGTTCTTCCATCGCCGGAAGTTCCTCCGCGAAGGCGGTCGCGTGCAGGACCTCGCCTACCGGACGCCGCTCTACCCGGCGCTGCCGATCGTCGCGTTCTCGCTTCTGCTCATCTCGATCGTCGCGATCGCGTTCGACCCGAATCAGGTGGCCGCGCTCTACTTCGGCATCCCCTTCGTCGGAGCGTGCTACCTCTACTTCTGGTGGCGCCACGGACGCAAGGGCGTGCGGGCCGCCGGATAAGATGAGCGTGATCGCGTACCCAGGGGAGGTCGGCCGGTGGCGTCATCCTCGCTCGCACAGGGACTGAGCCTTCTCGACGCGGCGATCGAACAGGAACGCCGCGCACGACCCGGGCTGAACGCGTCCCGTCTCGCCGAGCACACCGACATCGAGCGCAGCAGGGTGTCCCGGCTCACCCAGGAACTGCGGGCGCGAGACTTCCTCCGCAGAGACGATGACGCCCGCTTCTCGGCAGGACCCGAGTTCTTCCACACGGCTGCCGCGCTCAACGTGGCATGGCTGCGCGCCTCTCGGACCGCCCTGCGCGCCCTCGCCTCCCAGCTCGGGGTGAACGCGCTGGTCACGGTCGCCGACGGCCCACGAGGTGTCCTGCTGCGCTTCGAGCGGTCGGCCGACGGATCGGACAGATCGGTCCGCGAAGGACTGGTGACGCCGATCTGGTGCACCGGCGCGGGACGGGCACTGCTCTGGGACCACAGCGCCGAACAGCTCGAGGCCCTTCTCGAGAATGTCCAGTTCATCGGCGTCGGCGGGCCGACAGCGGGGCGTTCGATCGAGGACGTGCGCGGGCTACTGGCACGTGATCGCGCCGACGGTCTGATCTCGGCATCCGAGGAGTATGACGAGGGCATCGACGAGTTCGCTCTGCCGATCCGGCGCGGAGGCGAGGTGATCGCGTCGCTCGCGGTGCGCGGTCGGCATCGCCCGAAGGGCGCGACGCGCGAGACCCGCGCGCTGCTCACGCACTTCGCTCGAGAGCTGACGACTGCCGCCGACGCCCTCTAACCCGAGATCGTCGGGGAAGCCGGAGCTCCGAGCTGTCGCGACAGGTCCGCTGCCGCGGCCGCACATGCGGCTCCGCACTCGGCGGTCCGCGGGTGGAGCGAATCGCGGGTTCCCACGACCTGTACGGCACCGACGACCTCGCCCCGGAAGTCCCACACGGGCGCGGCCACCGAGTAGAGGCCCGGCTCGGCTTCCTGATCCACGACGGCGAATCCTCGCCGCCTGTCCGCGTCGAGCCGGTCGAGGAAGTCGTCGACCGAGCTCGGCGTGTTCGGCCCCTGTCGGGAGAAGTCCGTCGCGGCGAAGATCGCACGCACCTCTTCCGCCGAGGCGTCCCACAGCGCGGCGCGTCCGGCGTCGCTGCAGTACGCCGGATACGCGCGGCCGATCCAGGAGCCGATCATGCGCGATCCGGAAGGCAGGCTCTCGAGCGTCGTGAGGGTCGCGTCCCCCTGGAGCACGCTGAGGAACGTCGCTTCGCCGAGAAGGGAGGAGAGATCCTCCAGCACGGCGAGACCGTGTGCGGCGATGCGCTTGGACACAAGATCCTGAGCCGCCGCGTACCACCCCCAGGCGAGCGTGAACGAGCGGTCCTCCGCTCTGACCACGAGCCCTGACGCTTCGTAGGCCGCGAGCGAGCGCGACACCTGGGAACGCTCGCGATCGAGCGATCGTGCGATCTCGACGACCGTTGCCTTGCGCCCCTCGCGAAGGCAGGTCGTGAGCGCGGCGAGCACGTCCAGACCGCGACCCATGCTGCTCGACTTCGCAGTCGGCAGCGGCGTCGGGGTCATAAGAGGAGGTTACCGCGGAGGTGTGCAGACGGTTCGCGAACGCAGGTCAGAGCTGCACGGCGGCGAGCTCGTCGCGAAGCAGGGCGGCACCGGCGCTGAGCGCTCGCAGCTTGCCGCGTGCGACGTCACGAGACAACGGCGCCAAGCCGCAGTTCGTGCTCGGGATGAGCTTGTCGGCGTCGACGAAACGGAGCGCGTTCCGAAGAGTGTCCGCGACTTCTTCCGGGGTCTCGATGGTGTCGCTGGCGACGTCGATGGCCCCGAGCATCACCTTCTTGCCCCGGATGAGCTCGATGAGATCCAGAGGCACGTGAGAGTGATGGCTCTCCAGCGAGATCGTGTCGATGCTCGAGCTCTGGAGCAGCGGGAAGGACTTCTCGTACTGGCGCCACTCCGCCCCGAGGGTCGCCTTCCAATCGGTGTTCGCCTTGATGCCGTAGCCGTAGCAGATGTGCACCACGGTCTCCGCGCGCAGCCCTTCGGCCGCCCGCTCCAGCACCGCCACCCCCCAGTCCTGCACGTCATCGAAGAAGACGTTGAAGGCGGGCTCATCGAACTGGATGATGTCGACCCCGGCCGCCTCGAGCTCCTTCGCCTCCTGATTGAGGATCGTCGCGAACTCCCAGGCCAGCTTCTCGCGGCTCTTGTAGTGGCGGTCATAGAGCGTGTCGATCATCGTCATCGGACCGGGCAGCGCCCATTTGATGGGCTGATCGGTCTGCTGGCGGAGGAACTTCGCGTCTTCGACGAACACGGGCTTCTCGCGGCTCACGGCGCCGACGACCGTCGGGACGCTGGCGTCGTACCGGTCGCGGATCCGGACGGTCTCGCGCTGGTCGAAATCGACTCCGGAGAGATGCTCGATGAAGGTGGTGACGAAGTGCTGCCGCGACTGCTCGCCGTCGCTGATGATGTCGAGGCCCGCCTGACGCTGCTCCTCGACGGTGAGACGCAGCGCATCCTGGGTGCCCTCGACCAGGGCATCACCCTCCAGTTTCCACGGAGCCCAGAGAGTCTCGGGCGAAGCCAGCCAGGACGGTTTCGGCAGGCTGCCGACGATCGACGTGGGAAAGAGCGTGTTCATGATCGGTGATTCTCCGTTGGTCATCCGACAGGAACGAGGGAGTCGGCGGCCCACCGCTCGAGGAGGTCTCCGTGCGGCTTCATGAGGTGTTCGTGCGCATACTTCCCCTGCTCGGCCGCGAGCCGGCTGCGCTCGTCGCGGTCGTAGGCGATCTTCGTCACCGAGTAGTCCTGCTGGTCGAGGGTCGGCTGGTAGACGCTCGCGGCGGCCGAGTTCGCGTTGTAGATCTCCGGTCGGTAGATCTTCTGGAACGTCTCCATCGTGCTGATCGTGCCGATGAGCTGGAGGTTCGTGTAGTCGCCGAGCAGATCGCCGCGGAAGTAGAACGCCAGCGGCGCGACGCTGCCGCGCGGCATGAAGTAGCGGACCGAGAGCCCCATCTTCCCGAAGTACTCGTCGGTCAGCGAGGGATCCTTCTGCTCGTACTCGACACCGAGGATCGGGTGGTGATTCTCGGTGCGACGGTAGACCTTGCTCGTCGAGACGCTGATGCAGATCACCGGCGACACCGAGAAGCGCTCCTGGTAGGTGTCCGAGTCGAGGAAGTGCTGGAAGAGCTTGCCGTGCAGGTCGCCGAAGTCCGCGGGAACGGTGAACCCGCCCGCGGCTTCACTGGCCGCCGGCAGCCGGACGCTGAAGTCGAAGTCGCGGACGTAGGACGAGAAGTTGTTCCCGACGATCCCCTGGCTGCGCTTTCCGGTGAGACGGTCGACGATGCGGATGTCCAGAACCTCGAGCAGAGGGAACTCCTGATCCTCACCCTCGGCAGCGAACTGCACCGCGACGGAGATGATCTCGAGTTCGACGGTGTAGCGGTCCCGGTTCGGGTTGTCCCAGTCCGCCAGATCGTTGAACCGCCGGTCGATCATCGTCAGCGCGTTGCGGAGGTTCTCCTGACGATGCTCGCCCCGCGCCAGGTTGGCGAAGTTCGTAGTGATCCGGGAACTGTCGGAGGGCGAATAGTCCTCGTCGAAGCGGGTCGTCGTGATGCGGAAGAGGAAATCGTGTGCCATGAGGTGCCAATCGGGGAGCTGATCGGCCGGGCTCGGCCTCGCGAAAGTGGGATCCCTCCATGGTGCGGCCTGAGTGCTCCTATCGAGTAATGTCCTGTGACTATGGCATGTCATAGTCTTCAGCTATGGCAAAGCGGTCCAGCGGCATCACCCTCCAGCAGCTCACCTACTACATCGAGGTCGCGGCGGAGGGCTCCATCAGTGCCGCCGCCGACCTGCTCTACGTCGCCCAGCCCACCATGTCGGCAGCGATGAAAGACCTCGAGAGCCGGGTGGGGCGAGTCCTCCTCCTCCGCTCCGCCCGAGGCGTGACGCTCACCACGGACGGCGTGGAGTTCCTCGGATATGCCAGGCAGGTCGTCGAGCAGGTCGCGCTCCTCGAACAGCGCTACCTCGACCGACCGCCGTCACGACGCCTGCTCGGGGTGTCGACGCAGCACTACTCGTTCGCTGTCGACGCTTTGGTCCGCATGGTGAAGGCGAGCTCGGCGACCGAGTACGAGTTCTCCCTGCGTGAGACACGCACGTGGGACATCATCGAAGACGTCCGCACTCTCCGCAGCGAGCTGGGGATCCTCTACCGCAACGACTTCAACCGGAACGTCATCGACAAGCTGCTCCGGGACTCCGGGCTCGCGTTCCGCCCGCTCTTCGTCGCCGAGCCGCACATCTTCATCTCCCGCAAGAACCCCCTCGCCGCCCGAGACCGCGTGACCCTCGACGACCTCGCCGACGTACCGCGGCTCACTTTCGACCAGGGTGCGAACAACTCCTTCTACTTCGCCGAGGAGATCCTCTCCACCCTTTCCAGCCCGCAAGAGATCCGGGTCTCCGACCGCGCGACCATCTTCAACCTCATGATCGGACTCGACGGCTACACCATCTCGACAGGCATCATCAGCGACGACCTCGACCCCGAGATCGTCGCGATCCCGCTCGACGTCGACGAACGCATCGAGATCGGGTGGATCGCCCACTCCGCGATACCGCTCACCGAGCAGGCGCAGCGCTATCTGTCCGAGCTGAGAACGGTCGTCGCAGGATTCGGCGTGACGCTGCTCGGGTGAAAAGGCCGGGACCCGGACGGCAACATGTTCGCGCGGGGAAGGGACGACTGATCCACGCGGAAGGCGCGCACCCGAGCCTATGGAGATTCAGTGCTCCGCGCGCCCCCGGTTGCCTCTTTCTCCAGCTCTTTCACGATCGCGGAATCCGCGCCCAGAGTCTGTTCGAGCTCGTGCGCCAGCGAATCGAGTTCGGCGCCACCGGCCATGAGGCTCGTGAGCTCGGCGAGGTCGATGTCCGCCTTCTCGTAATTGCCCAGGCTCGTCCCGCGGTTCAGCAGCAGGAACCGGTCGCCCACGGGGAACGCGTGATGCGGGTTGTGCGTGATGAAGACCACGCCGAGGCCGCGGTCGCGCGACCGCGCGATGTACTTCAGGACGACACCCGACTGCTTGACGCCGAGCGCGGCCGTCGGCTCGTCGAGGATCAGCACCCGCGCGCCGAAGTACACGGCTCGAGCGATGGCGACGCACTGGCGCTCACCTCCCGAGAGTGTTCCGATGGGCTGATCCACGTCGCGCAGGTCGATGCCCATGTTCGCGAGCTCGGTATAGGTGACCTCCTTCATCCGCTTCACGTCGAGGCGGCGGAAAGGTCCTCGCCCCTTCGTGAGCTCGGAGCCGAGGAAGAAGTTCCGCCACACCGGCATCAGCGGAACGACGGCGAGATCCTGATACACCGTGGCGATTCCGGCATCCAGGGCGGCTCGCGGAGAGGAGAAGCTGACGGGCTCGCCGTCGAGGAGCATCTCGCCCTCGCTCGGCGTGTGAGCGCCGGCGAGCATCTTGATGAACGTCGACTTCCCCGCACCGTTGTCGCCGAGGACGCAGGTGACCTGGCCGGCGTTCACCGTCGTCGAAACACCGCTGAGGGCGTTGATCGCACCGTAGCTCTTGCCGACATTGCGGACTTCGACGACGGGCACCGCCGTCGCTGTGGTCGTGGTCATTTCGTTCCTCCTGCTCGAAGGCGCACCCAATGGTTGAGGAAGACGGCGAGCAGGAGCATCGCGCCCAGGAAGGTGCGAAGCCAGTTCGTGTCCCACTGCGCGAAGGTGATGCCCTGGAAGACCATCCCGTAGATGAGCGCGCCGAGTGCCGCGCCGATCGCCGAGCCGAAGCCGCCGGTCATCAGGCAGCCGCCGACGACGGCGCAGATGATGTAGATGAACTCCTGGCCCACGCCCGTGTTGGCTTGAACCGTCGAGGTGCGGAACAGCGAGATCATGCCGACGAGCCAGGCCGCGCCCGCCGTCACCATGAACAGGCCGATCTTGGTCTTGAGAACCGGCACGCCCACTTGGCGCGACGAGTTCAGCGCGCCGCCGACGGCGAAGATCCAGTTCCCGGAGCGGGTGCGCAGGAGAACCCAGGTCGCGAGCGCCGCGACGAGGAACCACCACAGCACGGAGACGTAGAACGTGCCCCCGCCGATCTGCATCGATGACCCGAACACGGGCTGGATCGTGTCATAGAACGGTACCTTCGTCATGCCCTGGATGGCGACCTGTCCGGTGATGAGCTTCGTCACGGCCAAGTCGATGCCGGCCAGCACGAAGAAGGTGCCGAGGGTGATGATGAAGCTGGGCAAGCCCGTCTTCATCACGAGGAACCCGTTCAGCGCGCCGATCGCGAGTGCCGCAGCGAGCGAGATCAGGACGGCGACCCAGATGTTCAGGCCGTAGTGCGTGGTCAGGACTCCGACGATGAGAGCGGTGAAGCCCGTCATGACGCCCGCCGAGAGATCGAACTCCCCGCCGATCATGAGGAGAGCCACCGCGACCGCCATGATGCCGAAGGTCGAGGCCGACTCGAGCCAGACGCCCGCACCCGCCATCGTCATGAAGGTGTCGGTGTACACGGAGAAGAAGATCATCACCGCCAGTGCGGCGACGAGTGCTCCGATCTCGGGTCGTGCCAGCAGTCGTCGTACCGGCTGACGCTCCAGTCGTGGCCGCGTCGCGATTGTCACTATGTCCGTCGTGGTCATCGTCGGCTCCTTTCGTGTCGCGGAGCCGGAGGCGTGACCTCCGGCTCCGCGGGGATGATCAGCGCGTGCCGTTCTTCGCGAACTCGGCGACCTCGGCCGCGTTGTCCTTCGTGACGAACGCCGGACCGGAGTAGACCGGCTGACCGCCGCCGATGTCATTCCCGTTCAGACTCTTCAGGTAGAGAGCGGTCACGCCCAGGAAGCCCTGCACGTAAGGCTGCTGGTCGACCGCGAACAGGATGCTGCCGGCCTCGAGGGCGCTGACGACATCCTCGGAAAGGTCGAAGGTCGCGACCTGTGCAGAGCTGCCGGACTCGTCCACCGCGCCGACGGCGTCGATCGCGTACTGTCCGCCGAGCGTGAGAACGGCGTCGATCGAGGGATCGGCCTGGAGCTTCGACTTGATGGTCGCCTTGACCTCGGCGTCGTTGGTGCCGTCGACCTGGAGGTTCTCCATCGACCCGCTGAAGGCCTCAGCGGCAGCCGCGCATCGCTCCTCCAGTCCGATGTTGCCGGCTTCCTGGATGACACACAGCGCCTTGGTCGCGCCTTCCGCGCCGAGCCGTTCACCAACCGCCGCCCCGGCGATCGACTCGCTCTGTCCGATGTGGGTGATCGCTCCGAACTCCTTGAACTTCTCGAGTCCGGAGTTGATGGTCACGACGGAGATCCCCGCCTCCACTGCCCGCTCCACGCTGTCTTTGACACCGTCCGGGTTGGCCATCGAGACGACGATCCCGTCCACGCCCTGCGCGATCGCGTTGTCGATGAGCTGCGACTGCTTCGCGGGGTCGGGGTCGGAGTTGTAGGTCACGTCGACGCCGTAGTCGCTTCCGGCCTGTTCTGCGCCCGACTTGACTCGGTCCCAGAAGGAGTCGCCGGGGGCGGAGTGGGTCACGACGGCGTAAGTGAAGCCTTTCGACTCGGTGTCTCCGGTTCCACCGCCGTCGCCGTCGGTCGTTTCCTGGCCGGTGCCCGAGCAGGCCGACAGCAGCAGGACCGCTGATACCGCGAGTCCCAGGCCGCCGAGGAGGCGCTTGTTCATGTGATTTCCCTTTCGGTGAGGACGCAGTCGACATCGACTGATCGCATCCTGTGACGTCGGTGTCGGGGAGATTCTGACATCGACGACGAATGTTTGTCAAGACATTCTGTCAATGGGTACTGTAGAGGTACATCTTCGCTGAAAGGACAGCCATGACCAACAGGGCGCACATCGGTGTGGGGCTCATCTCCGTCGGATGGATGGGGCGGCTCCACTCCCGGGCGTATCTGGCAGCGCCCCGGCACTATCCCGATCTTCCGGTGACCTGCGAACTCGTCGTCGCGGCGGATCCCGATCCGCACAGCCGCGCGCATGCCACCGAGATCCTCGGGTACCGCGAGGCGGTCGCCGACTACGCGCAGGTGCTCGATCGAGACGACGTCGATGTGGTCTCGATCTGCTCACCGAACTTCCTCCATCACGAGATCGCTCTGGCCGCCATCGCGGCCGGTAAGCCGTTCTGGATCGAGAAGCCGATGGGTCGAAGCGTTGCGGAGTCGAGCGAGATCGCCCGCGGAGCGGCGGCGGCCGGGTTGATGACCGCCGTGGGCTTCAACTACCGTCATGCCCCCGCGGTCGCGCACGCGAGGAAACTCGTGAGCGAAGGGGCCCTGGGAACGATCACCAACGTGCGCGTCGCGCTCATCGCCGACTACTCGGCCGACCCCGACGGCGCACTCACCTGGCGGTTCCAGCGCGAGAGGGCCGGGACCGGCGTGCTGGGCGATCTGCTCTCGCACGGCGCCGACCTCGCGCAGTACGTCGTCGGCCGAATCGCCTCGGTCAGCGGCATGACCGAGACCTTCATCCGCGAACGCCCGCTCCCCGCTTCGGGCGCGGCCAGCCACTTCAGCAAGGGCGCGAGCGACGCACCCCGGGGACACGTGGAGAACGAAGACTACGCCGCCGTCCTCGCGCGCTTCGACTCGGGGGCGGTCGGCGTTCTCGAATCGAGCCGCGTCGCCATCGGCCCGCGCGCCGAATACCGCCTCGAGGTCTACGGCACCAAGGGGTCACTGCGCTGGGACTTCCAGCGGCTCAACGAGCTCCAGCTCGCCGATGACACTGCCGGATACCGCGCGATCATGGTCGGGCCGGGATACGGAGACTTCGCGAACTTCCAGCCCGGCGCGGGGACGAGCATGGGCTTCGACGACCTCAAGACGATCGAGGCGTCGCTGTTCCTGCGCTCGGTGGGGGAAGGGCGGCAGCTCGCGCCATCCGCGGCAGACGCGTGGTCGGCATCCGAGATCGTCGACTCTGCGGTGCGCAGCGCCGCCTCCGGCGCCTGGACCCCGGTCGCCGCCGTGGAGGGAACGACGACCTACGACGCCTGACGGGAAGGGGCGAGCGATCCCCATCGCCCGCCCCCGCCCCCGCCCCGTTCGCCGGTCAGCCGGCGAAAGCCGCTCGGAAGGCACGGAGCGCAGCTTCCGAGTCGGACGCTGCCCAGGCTTCCAAGCCCACCACGCCGTCGTATCCGAGGTCACGCAGCGCAGCGGCGACCGCCTCGTAGCGGATCTCCCCCGTGCCGGGCTCGCAGCGCCCTGGCACGTCGGCGACCTGGATCTCGCCGATCCAGGGCCGCGCCTCTCGCACGAGCTCGATGAGGTTCCCCTCCCCGATCTGTGCGTGATACAGGTCGAGATTGAGGCGCAGTGCCGGCGAGTCGACCGATCGCACGAGAGCCAGTGTGTCGGCCGCGCGGGCGAAAGGTGTGCCTGGATGGTCGACCGCGGTGTTCAGGTTCTCCAACGTGAACACCCTGCCGGCTCGAGCACCGAGTTCTGCCAGCCTGCCGAGAGTGCCGGCCGCCGTGACCCAGTCGGCCTCGCTCACGCTCTCCCGCGGCCGCACCGGGAGGCCGTTCGAGTCCAAGCCGGTGCCGTGCAGATTCAACCGCGGAGAATCGATGACGTCCGCCATCCGCAGCGACTCCTCGGCGGTGGCCAGGAGTTCCGCGATGCCGTCCTCTGTGGTGAGGTCGCCGCGGAGATAACCCGTCATCGATGAGAAGACGGCTCCCGTCGCCGCCAGGGCGGGAAGGTCTTTGGTGCTCCAATCCCAGATCTCCACCTCGAAGTCGAGGTCGTGCAGTCGGCGCACGCGGTCGACGAACGGAAGCTCGGTGAAGAGCATCTCGGCCGATGCGGCGAGGCGGAACGCTCCTGGTGTGGTCATCAGCACCCCCGGATCAACCGAGCGCCACGGGCACGACGACGCGCTCGGTCGCCGAACGCTGCGCCGCGTCCGCGAGCACGAGTGCGGCGCGGCCGTCCTCGAACGTGGGGCTCGTCGACGCTTCGCCGCGTGCGAGCTTGATGAACTCGCGCAGCTCGGCCGCATAGGCCACGGCGTACCGCTCGAGGAAGAACTGCTCGTACGGCGGCTTCGCCTCGACGGCATCGGCGGTCGACAGGCTCACCAGGCTCGAGGGGGCGTTGGCGACGTGCAGCACCCCTCGCCCGCCGAAAGCCTCGATGCGCTGGTCGTAGCCGACGGAGCTGTGCCGAGAGTTGACGATCGTCACGATCGCGCCGGATGCCGCGCGAAGCGTCGTCACGGCGGTGTCGAAGTCGCCGTGCTCGCGCGCGCCGTCGTCGAACGTCGTGGAGCCCACCGCCGAGACCTCCACGATCTCGGGAAGGAAGAAGCGCGCCATGTCGAAATCGTGGATCGTCATGTCGCGGAAGATCCCCCCTGACACCGCCACATAGGCCGCGGGCGGGGCAGAGGGATCGCGGCTGATGATCGTCAGCTGCTCCAGCGTGCCGATCTCGCCGGCGGCGACGCGTGCCCGCGCGCTGGCGAAAGAGGGGTCGAAGCGCCGGTTGAACCCCAGCGCCACCGGAACACCCGCCGCGGCGACCTTCGACCGCAGCGCATCGACGCGCGCGATGTCGAGATCGATCGGCTTCTCGCAGAGCACGGGGATGCCGGCATCCACCGCCTGTGCGATGAGGTCGACGTGCGTCGGCGTCGGCGAAGCGACCAGCACGGCGTCGACGCCGCCCGAGGCGAAGAGCTCATCGGCGTTGTCGGTCGCCGTGCCTCCGTAGGTCTCGGCCACGGCCCGGGCGCCGGCGACGAAGGGATCGGCGACCCAGCTGAGGACCGCCTCTGGATCTGCGGCGATGCTCGCGGCGTGGACCTGGCCGATGCGGCCGGTGCCGATCAGGCCGAAGCGGAGGGGTTTCTGAGTCATCGGTGTTCCTTGTCGTGATCGAGTCGAGGGGTGGATGAACGGGCGTTCAGGCCCAGGCGCTGAGGACATCGCGATTGCGAACCTGGTCCGCGGCCCGCTCGGCAAGGAAGTCGGCGAGGGAGATGTCGGGCCCGTTCAGCACGTCCTGCTCGACGACGATCCACCCGTCGAAACCGCGCTGCTCGACCGCGTCCATCACGGCGGTGAGGTCGATATCGCCTTGCCCGAAGGCGACGAAAGCGCCGGACGACCAGACCTCCGGCATGCCGCCGCCGGCGGCGAGCACCCCGCGCAGCGCCGTGAGATCGACGTCCTTGAGATGAAGGTGGTTGATCCGGTCGCCCCAGCGGGACACCGCCTCGAGCGGATCACCCCCCGCGATGAACAGGTGCCCGGTGTCGAGCGTCAGGTCGATGTCGACGTTCGCCAGGAAGCGGTCGATCTCGTCGGGCGACTCGACGAAGGTGCCGGCGTGATGGTGGAACGTCGGCTCGAGCCCGGCGGCGCGGACCAGCGCGGCGGCGCGCTCGGTGTTGGCGATCAGCCGGCCCCATGCGACCTCGGTGAGGGGATCGACGTCGCCGCCCCGGCCGGGAGACGCCCGACGGGCCGCCGAGCCGTCGTCAGCGAGGGTGGGAAGCGGCAGGCGCGAGGGGCCGTGCTCCGCCGCCTCAGAGAACACGCGCAGCGCGTCGCTCAGCTCGGGGAGCGCCGCCTCGAACGCCTCGTCGTCCGAGAACGGCAGCTGCACCCAGCCGCCCGCGAGGTCGAGGCCGTGATTCTCGAGCCGGGTGCGCAGCTGCCGTCCGCGTCCGAAGTACCCCAGCGGACCGAGATCGACGCCGCGGTAGCCCGCCTCGGCGAGGATGTCGAGCATGTCGTCCGGCTGCACGGTCTCGGCGCCCTCCGGGGTCATCTCGAACACGCCGAAGCTCACCGGCGCCCCTGCCACCGTCGCCTTCATTCGCCCGCCTCCGGTCCCACCAGTGGCCGCTGCGTGATGCGCAGCTGTTCGTACTCGACGCGCGCCCTCTGCGTCGACGGGAGGCTCGAGACTTCGGGGACCGGCACGTCCCACCAGCCTTCTCCTCCCGGCGAGTACAACCGCGGATCGCTCTCGATGTGGATGACGGTCGGGCCGTCGGACGCCTTCGCCGTCGCGACCGCGGCCGCGAGGTCGGTCACCGCACCCGGGCCGGGAGCGATCTCGATCACGTCGACGCCGTAGCTCCGGGCGTTCATGGCGAGATCGACAGGGAGCTTCGCCTCTCCCTGGAAATTGCGTGCCGCGGGGTCGTACTCGCGATACAGCGTGCCGAAGCGCTCCGACCCGACCGTCTCGGACAGATGCCCGATCGAGGCGTAGCCGTGATTCTGGATCAGGATGACGATGAGCTTGATGCCCTCGGCGACCGCTGTCACGAGTTCGGTGTTGAGCATGAGGTACGAGCCGTCACCGACCATGACGATGACGTCACGGTCGTCGCCGTCGGCGAGCAGTCCTCGCTTCGCACCGAGTCCTCCGGCGATCTCATAGCCCATGCAGGAGAACGCGTACTCGACGTGATAGCCGAGAGGGTCTCGCACTCTCCAGAGCTTGTGCAGGTCGCCGGGAAGCGAGCCCGCTGCCTGCACGATGACGTCCTTCGGCGCGCTGGCAGCCTGGACGGCCCCGATGATCTCGGACTGTCCGGGAAGAGCGCGTCCGCTGGGCGCGAATGCCTCGTCTACGAGCGAGTCCCAGCCTGCCTTCTCGCGTGCGGCACGCGCGGCGTGCTCCGCCGGCACCCGGTACCCCTCGAGCTCGGTCGACAGCGCGACGAGCGCCTCCCTGGCGTCGGCGACGACCGGGAGGTGCGTTCCGTGCTTGTAGGCGTCGAACGACGCGACATTGATGTTGACGAATGCGACGGCGGGGTTCTGGAAGGCCGTGCGCGATGCCGTCGTGAAGTCGCTGTAGCGGGTGCCGATGCCGATGACGACGTCGGCCTCGGCTGCGAGCCGGTTGGCGGCGAGCGTGCCGGTGGCCCCGATACCGCCGAGATTCTGCGGGTGGTCCCAATCGAGCGCTCCCCCACCGGCCTGCGACGTGGCGACGGGGATCCCGGTCGCTTCGACGAGCACGCGCAGCTGGTCCTCGGCGCTCGAGTAGATCACGCCCCCGCCGGCGACGATGAGCGGCTTCTTCGCTCCGCGGATCGCGGCGACCGCGCGGGCGAGCGGGCCGCGCTCCGGCAGCGGACGACGGATGTGCCACTCGCGATCCTGCAGGAACTCGACCGGCACGTCGATGGCCTCGGCCTGGACGTCTTCCGGAAGTGCGATCGTGACGGCGCCGGTGTCGGCGGGATCGGTGAGCACCCGCATTGCGGCGAGCGCGATCGAGTACAGCTGCTCTGGACGCTGGACACGGTCGAAGAACTTGGACAGCGGGCGGAAGGCGTCGTTGACGGTGAGCCCGATGTCCCACGGCTGCTCGAGCTGCTGCAGCACGGGGTCGGCGACTCTCGTCGCGAACGTGTCGCTGGGCAGCAGCAGCGCCGGCAGTCGGTTGGTGGTCGCGAGCGCGGCGCCGGTCAGCATGTTCGTGGCGCCCGGTCCGACGGATGCCGCAGAGGCGAGCGTCGCGCGACGGCGGTGCATGCGGGCGAAGCCGACCGATTGGTGCACCATCGCCTGCTCGTTGCGCGCCTGGTAGTAGGGCATCAGATCGGGCTGCTCGACGTTCACCTGCTTGAGAGCCTGCCCGATGCCCGCGACGTTGCCGTGGCCGAAGATGCCGAACATGCCGGGGATCGTGCGCTCGCGGATGTCGCCGTCGACGGTCCACTGGTGTCCGAGGAATTCCACGAGAGCCTGGCTGACCGTCATCCGCTTCGTCGCCATCACTGCTGTCCTTCTGTCTCGTTGCCGAAGGGCAGTCGAGAATCGATCTGCTGCCCCTTCCAGGTGTCGCGCACCCACGCGTGCGCGGGGTCGTCGCTGATGAGCCATTCGCGTTCGGGGTCGGGACCTGCCATCACGTTGAGGTAGTAGAGGTCGTAGCCCGGGGCTGCCACGGCGGGCCCGTGATAGCCGTAGGGCACCAGAGCGATGTCTCCGGAGCGCACCATCGCGTTGATGTCGATCTCGCCGGCGGGCGAGGAGTACGTGCTGAACATCCCGAAGGCCGCGTCGCCGACGGCATCCGCCCCCGCCACTGGAGCCGCCTCGAAGTAGTAGATCTCCTCGAGGCGCGACTCGCGGCCCGGCACGTGCTCGTCGTGCTTGTGCGGAGGATAGGACGACCAGTTCTCGGCGGGCGTGATGACCTCGCACACGATGAGGCGCGCGGCGTCGAGCGCGAGCGGAGTGCCGAAGTTGTGCACCTGCCGGCTGGAAGCACCGGCGCCCCGCAGTTCGACGGGGGTCTCGGCTGCCGGAATGCGCCGGCTCGGCTTGACGACCGTCGTCGGCGAGGTCGCGATGGCGACACGACCTTCGCCGGTCAGGCGCGCCGTGGAGTCGGAGGAGAGATAGAGGACATCGGTCGGACCGTCGAAGACGGATGCGCGGCCGGCGAGGTGCGTCGTGGTCGCGGCCCCGCCCGCCGTGTGGACGATGTCGAACGATCCCGAGAGCGGAACCACGATGCGCTCGATGCCGATGTCCGACAGCTCCAGCGTGGCACCAGGGGCGATCTCCGCCACGCGGATCCCGGTGTGCTCCCAGTCGGGAGTCCGCTCGTCGACGACGCTCTCCCATCTGCCGCGGGCGAGTGCGCCGCGCCGATGGAACCAACGCTGGTCCGTGGTGCTCATGTGTCTCTCTCGTGTGGGGGTTCGGATGCCGCAGCCCTCGGAGCGATCATGCCGGGCGGCGGCATCCGTTGTCATCAGTCGTTCTGGGGGAACCAGAGGTTGATGCCGCCGTGTGTGGAGTCGTTGCGGGTCGCGGGGTCGATCCACCGGGCCGTGATGGCCTTCTCACGGGTGAAGAAGTCGAAACCGTGCACACCGTACGCCTTCGCGTCACCGAACAGGGACTTCTTCCAGCCGCCGAACGAGTGGTACGCGACCGGCACCGGGATCGGGACGTTGATGCCGATCATGCCGACCTGGACCTCGTTCTGGAACCGGCGGGCCGCTCCCCCATCGTTGGTGAAGATCGCCGTACCGTTGCCGAACTCGCCCGAGTTGATCAAAGCGACACCTTCGTCATACGAGTCCACCCGGACGACCGAGAGCACCGGGCCGAAGATCTCCTCGGTGTACGCCCGCGACGTGGTCGGCAGTCCGTCGATCAGAGTCGGACCGAAGAAGAAGCCGTCCTCGTGCCCGTCGACCGTGAAGCCGCGACCGTCGACGACGATGGTCGCACCGTCCGCCTCCGCGATGTCGACATAGGACGACACCTTGTCGCGGTGCACGTCGGTGATCAGCGGCCCCATGTCGGGTTCCACGCCGTCGACGCCGGCGCCGTTCCCGATCTTCAGCGCGGCGATGCGCTCGGTGATCTTCGCGATCAGGTCGTCGGCGACGGGCTCGACGGCCAGCACCACGCTGATCGCCATGCACCGCTCACCGGCCGCACCGAACCCGGCGTTCACGGCCTGGTCGGCCACGAGGTCGAGATCGGCATCCGGAAGGACGAGCATGTGGTTCTTCGCCCCGCCGAGCGCCTGGACCCGCTTGCCGTTCCTCGACGC
>Ga0307406_10000250_pt1 | contig 32583 bp, 32 predicted proteins | sample 322Cmetagenome_3_FD_203706 | JGI IMG/M metagenome (GOLD analysis project Ga0307406, IMG submission 203706) | Maize rhizosphere microbial communities from greenhouse at UC Davis, California, United States - 322HYB-C-2 | ecosystem: Host-associated > Plants > Roots > Rhizosphere > Soil | place...
TCGGTGCGCCAGCAACGATCCCCGGTGTCCTGACAGTCGGCGGCGTCGACCAGACGGGCACCGCCAGCATCGAGGCGTCCACGCAGGGCATCACGATCGGCATCTCCGCTCCCAGCGAGGGGCTGCTGGGCGTGTCAGCGAACGGCGAGGTCGTCTCCTGGAGGGGCACCAGCGGGGCCGCCCCGATCGTGGCAGGCGTCGCGGCGCTGATCCGCTCGGCGCATCCCGACATCAAGGCGATCGACGTCATCAACCGGATCATCAAGACCGCGATGCCCGTCGCGGACGCCGTGAAGCCGAGGGATCCCCTGTACGGGTTCGGCCTCGTGGACGCGGCGGCGGCGATCTCCGCCGACATCGCCGCGGTGGACAAGAACCCGATGGGGGATCTCGCCGAGTGGATCCACTTCTTCCGCCGTGCGAAGACCGAGCCGCAGCCCGAACCGACGGTCACTCCGGTCGCCGTCGAGCCCCTTCCGGATGCCGACGCTCCCACCGAGGCGGGCTCACCGCTGCTTCCCAGCGCTGATTCGCTGCGCTACGGTACCCTGCCGCTCATCGCGCTCACAGTCCCTGGTATCCTGATAGCGCTTGGCGTCACCGCAGCTGCCCGGCGCATCCGATCGGCGCGCGTTTCTCGTACGCCACATTCCTGACTCCAAGGAGTTGTTCCCCTGTGCCTCAGAACAGCACTGTGCCCAAGATTCTGATCGTCGGTGGAGGCTACGCGGGCTTCTACAGCGCGTGGAAGCTCGAGAAGCACCTGCGCAAGGGCGAGGCGGAGGTGACCATGGTCGACCCGCTGCCGTACATGACGTACCAGCCGTTCCTGCCCGAGGTCGCTGCGGGCTCGATCGAGGCTCGGCACTCCGTGGTCGCGCATCGTCGTCACCTCAAGCGCACGAATGTGATCACCGCCAAGGTGACCAACATCAACCACGCGGAGAAGACCGCGACGATCACGCCGCCGCTGGGTGAGTCGTACGAGTTCGCGTACGACCAGATCGTCGTGACGGCCGGTGCCGTGTCGCGCACGTTCCCGATCCCCGGCATCGCCGACAACGCGATCGGCCTCAAGACGATCGAGGAGGCCGTCGCGATCCGCGACCGCCTGATGTCGAACTTCGACAAGGCGGCTTCCCTGCCCGCAGGCCCCGCACGCGATCGTCTGCTCACCGTCGTCGTCGTCGGTGGTGGGTTCGCCGGTATCGAGGTGTTCGCCGAGCTGCGTTCGCTCGCCTCGTCGCTGGTCTCCAAGTACCCGCAGCTGACGTTCGATGACACGCACTTCCACCTCATCGAGGCCATGGGCCGCATCATGCCCGAGGTCTCGCTGAAGACGAGCGAGTGGGTCCTCAAGGATCTCGCCAAGCGCGGCGCGAACGTGCACCTCGACACGCAGCTCACCAGCGCGGTCGACGGCGACGTCGAGCTCTCGACCGGCGAGGTCATCCCGACCGACCTGATCGTGTGGACCGCCGGTGTCATGGCGAACCCGACCGTCGTCCGCGGCGGCGACCTGCCCGTCGAGGAGCGCGGTCGTATCCAGACCCGCGCCGACCTGCGGGTCGGCACCCCGGAGGCCTTCGTCGAGGGCGCCTGGGCTGCCGGTGACGTCTCGGCCGTCCCCGACCTCTCGGGTGGTGGCGTCGGCGGCTTCTGCGTGCCGAACGCCCAGCACGCGGTCCGTCAGGCGAAGCTGCTGGCGAAGAACATCGTCGCCGTGCTCCGCGGCGAGAAGCCCCGCGAGTACTTCCACAAGAACATGGGCGCCGTGGCCGGTCTCGGCTTGTACAACGGTGTCTTCCAGTCCGGCAAGATCGCGCTTAAGGGCTTCGTCGCCTGGGTCGCCCACCGCGGCTACCACGGTCTCGCGATGCCGACGTGGGAGCGCAAGTTCCGTGTCGTCTGGGGCTGGTGGAACAACCTGTGGCTCGGCCGCGACCTGGTGAACCTCGAGACGGTGCAGAACCCGCGCTACGTCTTCGAGGAGTTCGCCGCGCGTCCGCGCGCTGCCGCTCCCGCGGCTCCCGCCGTTCCCGCCTCGCCGTCGTCGGATGCTGCGACGACTACCGCTGCCGTCGCGGGCAAGGTTCCCGACGACAACGCTCCGGTCGACGCCGCTCCGGCCGAGAAGGCTCCGGCTGCCGAGAAGGCTCCGGCCGCGAAGAAGGCACCCGCGAAGAAGGCTCCGGCCAAGAAGCCGGTCGCCGAGAAGGTCGCCGCCAAGTAATTCCACGGCTCCGCCCGTCCGAACAGCCCTCCCTTTCCGGGAGGGCTGTTCGCGTCTGAGGGCGCGGCATGGAGGTCACGCATAGCTCGGTTCCGTAGAGTCGAGCGCGCAAGGGGAGTACTCCCGTCTGCGGCGGAGTCGTCATTACGGACACGAGATCGTGTCCCGGCCCGTCGGCCCGAGAGGGTGGAGGAGACCTTGGCACCCGCTGTGCGGGCTGCCTCGACTCTTGCCGTCGTCCGACGTCGTGGAATCCCGGTGGTCAGCATCGCCCCACGAAAGGGACCACCATGGGAAAGCTCTCCCGCCTGATCGGCATCGCATCCGACGCACTGGAGAAGAACAGCGGCTCCGCCCGCAGCGGCGATCCCGCCGGCGGGTCCCGGTCGTCGACGGACTGGAGCGGCATGCTCCGCGGCGCCGTCGACGCCGTGCGAGGACCGTCGGACGCGTCACGCGCCGACGGGGCGAGCCCTGCCGCGCCGGCTGCACCGCCGGCATCCACCGATCCGTACGCACCGCCGCCCGCTCCCGGCGCCGGTGGGGCGACCCGAGCCGGCTCGGCGGCGAGCGGTGCGGGCCGCGCCGCGATCGCCCGCTACGACTACCTGCTCCAGACCGCCGATCCGCAGCGCATCGAGCAGATCCACCGTGACGCGTTCGCGCGCCTCACACCGCAGCAGCGGGAGCTCGTCGAGGAGCGGATGCGCGACGAACTCGCGCCAGGGGAGCGGCCGCGTTCGTCCTCGCCCGACGACCTCGCCCGCGCGGCGGGTCGAGCCGAGGCGATGCGCCCCGGACGGATGCGGGGACTGCTGTCCCGCGTGCGCGGGGGAGGCGTTGGTGGCGCGGCGGTCATGGCCGGCGGTGCGGCCGTCGGTGTGCTCGGCGCGGTCGCGGGTGGCGCGGTGCTGAGCTCCGTCGCCGGCCCGCTCCTGGAGCAGGCGTCGGGACTCGGAGTCGATTTCACCGCGCTGGCTGAGGGCGTCGACCTGGAGGCCCTCGCCTCGGGGGTCGACATCGGTGGCTTCACGGGCGGTGCGGAAGAGCTGATGGGCTCCGCCGGCGAGGCGGTGTCCGGTCTGGGGAAGACCGCGACCGGCTGGGGCGAGAAGCTCGGCGACCTCGGAATCCCGGGCATCGGCGATATCTTCGGCCGCTGAGAGGCGAGCATCGATGACTGCTGATCACGGCTTCACCGGCCTGACGGGGTTCGCAGCCGACGTCCTCACGTCTCTCGGCGACATCGGCGTCGGGGTGCTGGTCTTCCTCGAGGTGCTCGTCCCGCCGATCCCGAGCGAGGTGATCCTGCCGTTCGCCGGCTACCTCAGTCAGAGCGGTCAGCTGAACCTCGGCTGGCTGTTCCTCTGGAGCACGCTGGCATCCTGGCTCGGAGCGCTGCTCCTGTACGGGCTGGGATCCGCCATCGGCATGCAGCGGGCGATCCGACTGCTCGCCGCGACGCGGCTCGTCAGTCGAACCGACCTGGAACGCGGTGCGGACTGGTTCGCGCGGAGCGGCGCGTGGACCGTGCTGGTCGGCCGGATGGTGCCGGGCGTGCGCAGCCTCATCTCGCTCCCCGCCGGGGCCGCGCGGATGAATCTGCTGACGTTCAGCATCTACACGATCCTCGGCAGCGGTCTGTGGAATGCGCTGCTCCTGGGAGTCGGTGCCGCGCTCGGCACGCAGCACGAGCAGATCGAGCAGTACCTCGGGTACCTCGACTACATCGTCTATGGCGCGATCGCGATCGCACTGGTGGTCCTGGTCGTTCGTCGGCTGCGGGAGGGGTCGGCAGCCCGACGCGAGACCGTCCGGGTCGACGATTGAGGATCGTGGTGCCCCCGCTGGGACTCGAACCCAGACTGAAGCGATTTTAAGTCGCCTGCCTCTGCCATTGGGCTACGGGGGCCACGCCGTCAGCCTAGCGGCGACCACGCCGTGTGCGACGGGATGCCGCCAGACGTGATCCTGAGTCCGCGAAGCCATAAGGTGGGGGAGTGCTCGACCTCACCGAAGAACTGAGCCCCGTTCCGGGTGCCCTCGTGGTAGCTCCCGAGTGGCAGGACCCCGCTCGCTACTGGCCCCGCCTGTCTGCCGCGACCCAGCACCTGCCCGCCCCGGTCGCGGTGATCGACCGGGAGGCGCTGCGCTACAACGCGATGGACCTCCTGGTGCGCTCCGGCGGCCTGCCCATCCGCGTCGCATCCAAGTCGGTGCGCGTGCGTGCAGTCCTGGATGCCGTCCTGAAGCTCCCCGGATACCGCGGCATCCTCGCCTTCACGCTTGCGGAGGCCCTGTGGCTCGCCGAGACCCACGACGACATCGTGCTCGCGTACCCCACCGTCGACCGGGGGAGCCTCGAGGCCCTGTTCGCGGATGAGCAGGCCGCGCAGCGCATCACGCTCATGGTCGACGACCTGGCGCACCTCGACCTGATCGACAGCATCAAGGGTCCTGGCGAACGCCCGGAGATCCGCGTCGCGGTCGACGTGGACGCCTCGTGGAAGTCGTCCCTCCTGGGGCACATCGGCGTTCGTCGTTCCGCGCTCTTCACCGCGGGCGAGGTGGCCGGCTTCGCCCGGAAGGTCATCGCGCGTCCCGGGTTCCGGCTCGTCGGGCTGCAGATGTACGACGCGCAGATCGCCGGTCAGGGCGATGATGCCGGTTCCGATGCGCCGCTGATCCGCATGGTGCAGGCCCGGTCGCGCGCCGAGCTGCGCGAGCGCCGGGCGGCGATCGTCGAGGCCGTCACGGCCCTTGCGCCGATGGAGTTCCTCAACGGCGGAGGCACGGGGTCACTCGAGTTCACCGGCAGCGACGAGTCCCTCACCGAGGCGAGTGCCGGCAGCGGGCTCCTCGGCGGTCATCTGTTCGACGGCTATCGGTCGTTCCAGCCGGCCCCGGCATCCGCCTTCGCCTTCGACGTCGTCCGCCGCCCTGCGGCCGACATCGCGACCGTGCTCGGCGGCGGATGGATCGCCTCCGGCCCGCCGGTCGCCTCCCGTCAGCCGAAGCCGGTGTGGCCGGAGGGCCTCCGCGCCCTGCCGCGCGAGGCTGCCGGCGAGGTCCAGACTCCGCTGCAGGGGCCGGCGGCGACCGCTCTCGGCGTGGGGGACCGGGTCTGGTTCCGGCACGCGAAGAGCGGCGAGCCTGCCGAGCGGATCGAGAGGTACCACCTCGTGTCGGGCGACCAGATCATCGACGAGCTGCCGACCTACCGCGGCGAGGGGAAGGCGTTCCTGTGACGAGAATCGGCGGCACCTGGCAGAACTGGGCGCGGTCGGCGTCGGTCCGTCCCGTGCGCGTGGAGCGCCCGCGCAGCCCGGAGGGCGTGCAGCGGGCGGTGATCGCCGCCGTGCACCACGGGCTCACGGTCAAGGCCGTCGGTGCCGGTCACAGCTTCACGGGCATCGCCGTCGCGCCGGGCGTGCTGCTGGAGCTCGACGACATGCAGGGCCTGGTCTCGGCGGATGCCGCCACGGGGCGCGTGACCCTCCTCGCCGGCACGCGGCTGCATCGGATCCCCGCGCTCCTCGCCCCGTTCGGTCTGGCGATGGAGAACCTCGGAGACATCGATCGGCAGTCGATCTCCGGGGCGATCTCGACCGGCACTCACGGCACCGGCGCGGGGTACGGCGGTCTCGCCACCCAGGTCGTCGGCCTCACGATCATCACGGCCGCCGGCGAGTTCCTCCGCATCGACGAGCAGCAGAACAGTGAGCTGCTGCCTGCCGCCGCGCTCGGGCTCGGCGCCCTCGGGATCATCGTCGAGGTCACCCTGCAGTGCGTTCCGAGGTTCGTCATGCACGCGGTCGACGAGCCCCTGCCGCTGGAGGACGTGCTCGATCAGCTCGAGAGCCACGTCTCGGCATCCGACCATTTCGAGTTCTACTGGTTCCCGCACACCGATGTCGCGCTCACCAAGCGGCAGTCCCGTCTGCCCGAATCGGCCGTGCGCAAGCCGCTCCCGGTGGTGGGCAAGTGGATCGATGAGACCCTTCTGTCCAACGGCGTCTACCGGTTGGTCTGCGCGGCAGGACAGCTGGTCCCGGCCGTCACCCCGCCGTTCAGCCGACTCGCGGTGAAGCTCACCGGAGACCGCGAGTACACCGATCTCTCGAACCGCGTCCTCACGCAGAGCCGCACCGTGCGCTTCCGCGAGATGGAGTACGCGATCCCGGCCGAGAACGTCGTGCCCGCCTTCCGTGCCGTGCAAGAGCTCATCGAACGCCAGGGGTGGCGCATCGAGTTCCCCGTCGAGGTGCGCTTCGCCGCCGAGGACGACCGATGGCTCTCCACGGCGCACGGCAGGGCGAGCGCGTACATCGCGGCCCACCGCTACTGGCGTGCCGACCCGACCGAGTACTTCGGCGCGGTGGAGGCCATCATGCGGGAGCACGGCGGACGGCCGCACTGGGGCAAGCTCCACACGCAGTCCGCAGACACGCTGCGCGAGCGCTACCCGCGGTTCGACGACTTCCTCGCCGTGCGCGACCGCCTGGATCCGGAGCGTCGGTTCGGCAACCGGTACCTCGAGCGCGTGCTCGGCGATTGACACCGGATCGATGCACGGGCACCCGTGCATGCCCAGTGCACGTGCAGACAGCGCGTCTAGGATGAGAGAAACACGAGGAAGGGTGGGCCTCTGATGGAATGGCTCGTGCCAGTACTGATCGTCGTCGGAGTGATCCTGCTCGTCGGCATCTATCTCTGGGCCACGTACAACTCGCTGGTGCAGTTGAACGTTCGCGTCGACGAGGCGTGGAGCGGCATCACGGTGCAGCTCAAGCGACGAGCCGACCTCATTCCCAACCTCATCGAGACGGTGAAGGGGTACGCCTCCCACGAGAAGGCCGTCTTCGAGAACGTCACGCGTGCGCGCGCCGAGACACTGTCCGCCGGCGGTCCCGGTGAAGCCGGCATCGCCGAGGGGCACCTGCAGCAGGCGCTGCGCAGTCTCTTCGCCGTCGCCGAGGCGTACCCGCAGCTGCAGGCGAGCCAGAACTTCCTCCAGCTCCAGCAGGCGATCGTCGACACCGAGGACAAGATCCAGGCTGCGCGCCGGTTCTACAACGGCGGGGTGCGCGAGCTGAACACCAAGATCAAGGTGTTCCCCAACAACCTCTTCGCCAAGGGGCTCGGCTTCACCGAGCGGGAGTTCTTCGAGGTCGCTGACAGCGGCGCGATCTCGGAGCCGCCGCGCGTCCAGTTCTGATGCGCTCCGGCGCATCAGGGCCGAGCGAGCGCAGCGAGTCGGAACCCGCGTCCGGCGCATCTCTCACCACGCCGTGAGGACCAGCTCCTCCTCGGTGAACGCGATGTCGCCGCGGATGCTCCAGGTCTCGGTGCGATAGGTCGTCGTGCGCTCCGCGCCATCCGTGCCCGTGCCCGTGACGGTCGCGACGAGCACGCCCCCGTCGGCGACGAATCCGGTCGCGCCCAGCGTGATCGCGGGAGACTTCTCGATGCGGTACCGGATGTCGGCGACGGCGCGGAACTCGGTCCCCCAGGGAATGCGGATGCCGCAGCCGTCCGGCGGTGTGCCGGCCGTCGTCGTGCTGTCCGACGAGGTGCATTCGGCGAGGTGCTCGTCGAGCTGCTCCTGTGCCGCCGCGGTCGCCGCGGGCCGGGCCGTGGCCTCGACCGTGACCTCGGCATCCTCCCCCGGGAGCACGAGCAGGTTCGCTGAGCCCTCGAGGAGGGAGGAGGGGGCGGCGGAGACGGCGTACTCGGCAGGCAGCAGCTGCACCGCCTCGCCCACGGCGACGGTCTGCTCGCCGATGCCGACCGACGAACCCAGGTCGGCGGTCATGGTCGAGGTGCCGAACGCAGAGGATCCGACGATCCAGTGGCCGTCGACCTCGATGATGTCCAGTCGGGCGGTCCTGTCTTCGTCGCCGAGGCGGAAGGAGACGTCGGCCGTCGCCTCGGCGTCGCCGGTCTGCTCGATCGAGGCGACCTCGGCGTCCTCGATGAGATGACTCGCCCCGGCGAACGCCCCGAGCGCGGTCGCGGAGACGTCGATCCCGGTCGCCGTCACGGCCGCCGGGTCGCCGGACTCGAGCGCGCGCAGGTAGGCGGTCGCCGCTTCCTGGGGAGTGTCGGGGCGGGCGAGGGACTGCCAGACCAGCACACCGGCGACGGCGGCCGCGACCACGAGAACGGACACGACTCCGACGAGCCACCACCGACGCCGCGTCATGACGCGCTTTCCCTGGCGTGCAGGTGGCGCTGGACCGATGAGTCCGCGCGGTCGCGCAGGGCGTCGTGGATCGCGGCGGTCGCGTCGCCCCAGCCCGAGACCGAGATGTGCTCGAGCCCTTGCCAGGCTGCCGCGAGGACGAGCTCCTCGGCGATCCGTTCCGCGTCTTCCGGTCGCGCCTGCGGCTCCCACCACGCCGACTGCACCTGCAGCGTCGACGTCGCCCGCTCGGCCTTGAGGTCGACCCGCGCGACGATGCGATCGCCGACGAGGACGGGCAGGGAGTAATAGCCGAATCGCCGCTTCTCCGCGGGGACGTAGATCTCGATGCGGTAGTCGAGATCGAAGGTGCGAAGAGCCCGATCGCGGAACCAGACCACGGGATCGAAGGGAGTCAGCAGGGCCGCGGCGTCGATCCTGCGGGGGAGGACCGCGTCGCGGTGGCGCCAGGCGGGGATCGGTCGCCCGCCTCGCTCCCAGCCGCGGACGTGGACGGGCTCGAGCTCGCCCGCATCGACGAGGTCGGCGATCGACCGGGCCACCGTCGCCCTGTCCTTGATGCGGTAGTAGTCGGCGAGATCGGACTGGGTCGCGACTCCGCTCGACCGCGCGGCACGGCGCATCAGCTCGTGGATCGCCTCGGCGCGCGGGATCTCACGGGACAGGATGGCGTCGGGGATCACCTGCTCGGCGAGCGCGTAGGTGCGCTCGAATCCGCGGCGTCCGCTCACGGCGACGTCGCCCGTGCGCCAGAGGTGCTCGAGCGCGAGCTTGACCTCGTCCCAGTCCCACCACGTTCCCCGCTCCCGCGGGGCGTCGGCGCGCAGATCGGCCGGGCGCAGCGGGCCGCGCGTGCGCAGCTCGTCCTGCACCCACTGGACCGTGCGGGCGTTGGCGCTCAGCCACGAGTCCTCGCCGGCCCATCGTCGGCGGAAGTCGTCCATGCGGAAGCGCCACAGCGGCCAGTCCTCGATCGGGATGAACGTGGCCTCGTGGGCCAGGTACTCCACGTAGTGCGTGGTGCGGGCGAGGAAGACGCGGTCCAGCAGTGCGGGTTCGTAGGCACCGAGGCGCGAGAAGAGCGGCAGGTAGTGCGAACGCGCGAAGACGTTGACCGAGTCGATCTGCAGCACGCCGAGCCGCTCCATCACCCGATCCACGTGACGCCGGGAGACGGATGCCGGACGTGCGCGGGTGAATCCCTGAGCGGCCAGAGCGATGCGGCGTGCCTGGGCGGCGCTGAGGGTGTCGGTCACGTCGTCAGCGTATCGCCGGCCGCTGACATCGCGTCATGACCCGACGCGCCACCGCCGTAGACTTGGGCGATGAGCGAGGACCAGCGACCCCGGCTGCGAGACCTGTTCCGTCCGCGCCCGGTTTCCACAGACAGAACCGTGACGACAGAGGCCGACGAGGCCGTGCCCCCGAGACTGCGCATCACCGCCGCGTACGCGTGGCGTCTGCTGCTCATCGCGGCGGTCATCGGCGTCTTCGTCTGGCTCGTCATGCTGCTGAAGCTGCTCGTGATCCCGCTGATGGTCGCCATCCTCATCACGGCGTTGCTCTGGCCGGCGTTCGAATGGATGCTGCGCCACCGGTTCCCGCGCTGGGTGGCCATCGCCGTGTCCCTCATCGGGACGGCGGCGATCGTCACCGGGCTCGTCTGGCTCGTCGTGTGGCAGGTGCGAGCGGAGCTTCCCGCCGTGCAGGAGAGCACCGCGAAGGCGATCGACGGCTTCCAGGTCTGGCTGCACGAAGGACCCCTGCAGCTTTCCGACAGCCAGATCGCCGACTACATCGACCAGGGCTTCGCGATGATCGAGGAGCAGACGCAGGCGCTGCTCTCGGGCGCACTGGCGATCGGCACCACGCTCGGGCACGTCCTCACCGGAGCCCTCCTCGCGCTGTTCAGCCTCATCTGCCTCCTGGCCGACGGCGGCGGCATCTGGCGCTGGACCGTCAAGCTCTTCCCGCGCAACGCCCGCCCTGCGGTCGACGGCGCGGCTCGCAACGGCTGGCGCACGATCGTCAACTACGCGCGCACCCAGCTCTTCGTCGCGACGATCGATGCGATCGGCATCGGCCTCGGCGCCTTCCTCCTGCAGGTGCCGCTCGCACTGCCGGTCGCCGTGCTGGTGTTCCTCGGCTCCTTCATCCCGATCGTCGGTGCGGTCGCCACCGGCGCCGTCGCCGTGTTCCTCGCGCTCGTGTACAACGGGCCATGGATCGCGCTGTGGATGCTCGTGGTCGTGCTCGCGGTGCAGCAGATCGAGGGGCACATCCTGCAGCCCATCATGATGGGCTCCGCCGTCAAGGTGCACCCGCTGGCCGTCGTGCTCGTCGTCGCGGGCGGTGCGATGATCGCCGGCATCCCCGGCGCGCTGTTCGCGGTGCCGTTGGCGGCGTTCGTCAACGTCGCGGCGGTGACCCTGAGTTCGGGATCGTGGCGCACCGGCGCCGCTCCGAGCGGAGATCTGATCTGGAGCACAGTGCCGCGCGAGCGGCAACGGAGGAATCGATGAGCGCAGTCCCCAGCCTGTCCGAGTTCGAGTACGCGGCTCAGAGCCTGGCTGAGGTGATCTCGCACACGCCGACGCTGCCATCCCGCGCGCTCTCCGACGTGCTCGGCTCTCCGGTGCTGCTGAAGATGGAGAACCTGCAGCGCACCGGGTCCTTCAAGATCCGCGGCGCGGCCTATCGGCTCTCGAAGCTCAGCGCCGAGGAGCGCTCCCGCGGCGTGGTCGCGGCATCCGCCGGGAACCACGCGCAAGGCGTCGCGCTGGCCGCTCAGGCACTCGGGATCCCCGCCACCATCTTCATGCCGCTGGGTGTCCCGGTGCCCAAGCTCCTGGCCACCCGCGGCTACGGCGCGGAGGTCGTGCTGGAGGGCGAGACCGTGGCGACCTCGCTGCGCCTCGCCGCCGACTTCTCGGAGCGCACGGGCGCCGTGCTCATCCACCCGTTCGATCACCGCGACGTCGTGATCGGCCAGGGCACGCTCGGCCTCGAGCTCCTGGAAGACGCACCCGACGTCGACACCATCGTTCTCGGCATCGGCGGCGGAGGCCTCATCGCCGGCGTCGCCGCGGCGGTCAAGGCCCGCGCGGCCGAGCTCGGCCGCACCGTGCGCGTGATCGGCGTGCAGGCGGAGAACGCCGCAGCGATCCCGCCGTCGCTCGCGGCAGGAGAGCCCGTCGACATCGTCACGCGCCCGACCATCGCCGACGGCATCCTCGTCGCGCGCCCCGGTGCCATCCCGTTCGACATCATCAAAGACCTCGTGGACGAGGTCGTCACGGTCTCCGACGACGACCTGGCGCGGGCGATCCTCGTGCTGCTCGAGCAGGCGAAGGTCGTCGTGGAGCCCGCGGGCGCGGCTGGCGTCGCGGCGATCCTGGCCGGCAAGGTCACCGGATCGGGGACCACGATGGCCGTGCTCTCCGGCGGCAACATCGACCCGCTGCTGCTGCAGCGCGTCGTCTCGCACGGGCTCGCGGCCTCGGGGCGCTACCTCACGATCCGCGTGCCGCTTCCCGACCGTCCCGGTCAGCTGGCGCGCGTGTCCGAGCTCATCGCCGAGGCTGGCGCCAACGTCATGGAGGCGATGCACACGCGGCACGGCCATGGGCTGCAGATCAGCGATGTCATCCTCGAGCTCAGCGTCGAGACGCGCGGACCGGAGCATTCGGAGCACACGCTCGACACTCTGCGACGGGCCGGCTTTGAGCCGATCGTCGTCCCCGACTGATTCCCGACGCAGACGAAGCGCCCCGGCATCCGCAGGGACACCGGGGCGCGTGCGTGTGACCGGCGTCAGCCGGTGTACGTCTCGACGTTCACGATCTCGACGGCGATCGCCCGACCGTTCGGCGCCTCGTAGGACGACTTCTCGCCGACCTTGAGGCCGAGGATCGCCTGGCCGAGCGGGCTCGCCTCGCTGTACACGTCGAGGTCGCTGCCGGCGGCGATCTCGCGGCTGCCGAGGAGGAAGACCTCCTCGCCGCCCGCGACGACCGCGGTGACGACGGTGCCGGGCTCGACGATGCCGCGGCTGGCCGGAGCCTCGCCGACCTTCGCGGTCTTCAGGAGGCCCTCGAGGGTGCGGATGCGGGCTTCCTGCTTGCCCTGCTCGTCCTTCGCGGCGTGGTAGCCGCCGTTCTCCTTGAGGTCGCCCTCTTCACGGGCGGCCTCGATGCGCTTGGCGATCTCGTCGCGTCCCGTGGTCGAGAGGTGTTCCAGCTCGGCGACGAGCCGGTCGTACGCCTCCTGCGTGAGGAAGGGAACCTGAGCATCAGTCGACATGACGAAGCTCCTTCTATCCGGATCCCGGCCGCGAACCGCGGGGGATATGCCAAGACGCCCCGGCTCTGTGCCAGGGCGTCGTCTGTCTGCGATGAGTCTAGGCGACCCAGCAGGTGTTCACCAAACCTGTGGTGGCAGCTGAGACGGTCGGAACCGAGGCGGACACGGCCTGCGAGTGACTGTCTCCGGCCGGGATCTCGACGACCTTCCAGCCGACGACACCGAACTCCTCGTCGAGGGCCTCGACCACGCAGACGACGTCCTTGCCCTGCACGCCCGTGACCTGGAATCGCACGTCGACGATGTGCTCGTCGACGAGATCGAAGCCGAGATCATCGGCATCCACCGAGCTCATCGACTGCGCGACGATCATCCAGCCGAACGCTCCGACGACGATCAGTGCGACGATGCCGCCGATGATCCACGGCATCCGCCGCGCGCGGGTGCGGCCATAGCGTTCGTCGAGCTGTTCTGCGGTCGTCACGGGGCGGTCTTCCGGTCGTTAGGCTGGTGTTACCAGGTTATGCGACCTGCGTAGGAAAGGCCGACACACATGCGCTCTCTGTCCGAGACTCCGATGCCGACGCCCGTCATGACGGTGGCTCCGGAGGCTGTGACTCCCGGGTTCGTCGGCTTCGCCGCGATCGTCGTCATCCTCATCGCGGTGATCCTCCTCATCTGGGACATGAACCGGCGCATCCGCCGTGTCCGGTACCGCGAGGAGGTACGGGAGGAGCTCGACGCCGAAGAGGCGGCACGCGCCGCAGACGAGGCGACGGAGACCGATGCCGACCTGCCGATCACCCGCGAAGGCGACGACGACCCGCGCGCCACCTGAGCGGCCGTCAGCCGCCGAGCGACGGCGAGAGCGGCTCCAGCGTGATCAGCAGGCACGCGAACCAGTGGCAGAGGAACGCGAGAACCGTGCACACGTGGAAGATCTCGTGGAAGCCGAAGTGGCCGGGCCACGGATTGGGCTTCTTCAGTGCGTAGACGATCGCTCCGCCCGTGTAGAGCAGGCCTCCGACGATGACGAGAACCATCATCGTGGCGTTCGCCACGAACAGGTCCGCCATGAACATCACGGCCGCCCACCCCATCAGCAGGTACAGGGCCACGTAGAGCCAGCGCGGCGCGTGGATCCAGAAGACGCGGAAGAGGATGCCGACCACGGTTCCACCCCAGACCAGCGCGAGCAGCAGGGCGCCCTTCCCCGGGGGGAGAGCCAGGGTCGCGAGCGGCGTATAGGTCCCGGCGATCAGCAGGAAGATGTTGGCGTGGTCGATCCGCTTGAGGGTGAGCTTGACCTTCGGCGACCAGTCGAAGCGGTGGTACAGCGCGGAGTTCCCGAACAGGAGCAGCGAGCTCGTCATGAAGACGGCAGCCGCCCACTTCGCGGCACCGCCCTGCGCGACGACGATCAGCACCACGCCGGCCACGAGCGCGACGGGGAAGATGCCCGCGTGGATCCATCCGCGCCAGGTCGGCCTCATCTCGACCCCGGCCTCGGATTCTGCCTCCTCGACGAGCGGCAGCTGGGGGAGGTCGGGTTCGGATGACTCGGGAGTGCTCACGTGCTCACTCTAGGCGGCCCGCATGCCACCGATGGCACATATCCCCAGCATCCGTACACGGTTCAGGACGGCCCGACGCTGTAGCGTAGGTGGGTGATGTCACGCGAGAGTCCGGGGCGCGGACCGCTGTACCGGCTCTACACCAGCCGGCTGCGACGCCATCTCGATCCCGCGTCCGTGCCGCACCACGTCGCGATGATGATCGACGGCAACCGACGGTGGGCACGGCAGCTCGGATTCACCACTCCGGCGGAGGGGCACCGGGCCGGTGCCGCCAAGATGCGTGAGTTCCTCGGCTGGTGTGATGAGCTGGGCGTGCGGGTGGTGTCTCTCTACCTGCTGTCCAGCGACAATCTGCGCAAGCGGGATTCGGCCGAGCTCGCCGACCTCATCGAGATCATCGCGGAGCTCGCCGAGGCGGTCTCGCGCGAGGAGAACTGGCGCGTGCAGCACGTGGGGCGCTCCGACATCCTCCCGCCCGAGCTCGCCCGCGTGCTCTCCGACGCCGAAGAGCGCACGAAGGGGCACACCGGCCTGCACGTGAACCTGGCCGTCGGCTACGGCGGACGCCACGAGATCGTCGACGCGGTCCGCAGCATCATCACCAAGCACGAGGCGTCCGGCGGCACCCTCGAGGATCTCGCGGCGCACCTGACGCCCGAGATGATCGGCGAGCATCTCTACACGGGCGGCCAGCCCGATCCGGATCTCGTCATCCGCACCAGCGGGGAGCAGCGGCTCAGCGACTTCCTGCTCTGGCAGAGCGCGCACAGCGAGTTCTATTTCGTCGAGGCACTGGGTCCCGACCTGCGGCAGGTCGACTTCCTCCGCGCCATCCGCGACTACGCCGATCGCGACCGCCGCTTCGGACGCTGATCCGTCCGCGGGCTCAGGGACCGGCGTCCCATGACAGGCCGTGCCAGAATGACGCGGTGAGCACTATCGAGGACTACGTCGGGACGTTCGGCAACGAGTCCGGTTACCTGAACTGGGCCGCGTTCGGTCCGTTGTCGCCATCCGTGCGCGAGGAGATCTTCGCCGATGCCGATCTGCTGGGCAGCGGGCGCCCGTCGTCGCTGTCCCTGGTGGCGGACCGCATCGGGCAGGCGCGGGAACTGGTCGCCGAACTGCTCGGCGCCGAGGCGGACGACGTCACCCTGCAGCCGTCGTCCACACAAGGGCTCATGCATGCGCTGTACGGGATGACGGGCGCGGTGATCGCGAGCACGGCCGAGTTCCCCAGCGTGAGTCTGACGCTCGAACGCGCCGCGGCCGCGTCGAACCGCGCACTGACGCCGCGCTGGGTCACCCCGGCGGACGGCCGGATGACCCCGGATGCCGTCGCCGAGGCGCTGGACGGTGAGGTCACCGCGGTGGCTGTCAGCCACGTCGACTTCCGCACGGGCTTCCGCGCCGACCTCTCCGCGATTCGCGAGCTCATCGGACCGGACCGGCTGCTGATCGTCGACGCCGTGCAGTCGTTCGGCGTCGTGGACGTCGACTACTCGGCCGCCGACGTCGTGGTCGGCCACGGCTACAAGTGGCTGCGCGCCGGGCGAGGCAGCGCGTTCGCGTGGTTCTCGCCGCGCGCGAGGGAGCGGATCGCACCTGTTCTCTCCGGAATCACCGGCACCACGGCGACCGGTCTCGTCGTCGATGAGCTGCCTGCGCCCGCCGCATCCGCTCAGGCCTTCACGGTGAGTCAACCCGACACTCTCGCGGCCGGACGCCTCGCGATCGGCACGCGCGACATCCGCGACGCCGGAGTGGCGGCGATCGAGGAGCGCATCGCCTCGCACGTCGACGCCGTCCTCGAGATCGCCGACCGCCACGCCATCGCCGTGACCTCGCCGCGGGAACGCGCGTCCAGGGCCGGCATCGTCGCGCTCTCGCCCGAGGAGCCGGCCCGTCTTGCCGCCGCGCTGGCCAACGCCGGACTGGTCGTCACCGCCCGCGGGTCCTCGGTCCGCGTCGCCGCGCATGCCGGCACCGATGCCGCCACTCTCCGGCTGCTGGACGAGGCGCTCGCGGCCTTCGGTAACGAGACGTTCATCAGCGCGTAAAGAATCATGGCGTGTCGACGCGAGGTTAAGCCGTCGAAGGGTCGTACGTTCTAGGCATCGGGCAAGGAGCCCGGTCGAGTCGGCCTTCCGGTTGACGACTCGTGGCCCCAGGTCGACTCGTTCTCAGGCGGGGATCATCCCCGGGTCGGGAGTGGGTCGTGACCACACGTACAGCGCAGCAGTCCAGCACCACCGCGCAGCAGTCCACGCGTAAGACGACGAGGAGCGCCTCGTCGATCGAACCGGATCAGGACCTGCGCACCTATGTGCTCGACACGTCGGTGCTGCTGAGCGATCCGCAGGCCTTCTTCCGGTTCGCGGAGCACTCCGTCGTCGTCCCCGTGGTCGTGATCACGGAGCTCGAAGGCAAGCGTCACGATCCCGAGATCGGCTACTTCGCCCGGCAGGCGCTCCGGCACCTCGACGACCTGCGCATCGAGCACGGACGCCTGGACTTCCCGGTCGAGGTCGGCGAGGGCGGCACCCTGCGTGTCGAGCTCGCGAACACGGATCCGTCCGTGCTCCCCGCCGGCATCCGGCTCAGCGACAACGACACCCGTATCCTCTCGGTCGCCATGCACCTCGCGCAGGACGGCCAGGACGTCACGATCGTCTCGAAGGACCTGCCGATGCGCGTCAAGGCGGCGTCGCTCGGCATCCGCGCCGAGGAGTACCTCGCCGAGCAGGCCGTGGACTCCGGGTGGACCGGCATCTCCACGCTCGACCTCTCGGGTGACGAGATCAGCGACCTGTACGAGAGCGAGGTCGGCATCAGCGAGGACGCCAGGGGCATCCCCGTGAACACCGGCCTGATCATCCACTCGGAGCGCGGATCGGCCCTCGGCAGGGTCACCGGCGACGGCGAGTACCGGTTGGTGCGCGGCGACCGTGACATCTTCGGGATGCACGGACGCTCGGCGGAGCAGCGCATCGCGATCGACCTGCTGCTCGACCAGGAGGTCGGGATCGTCTCCCTCGGCGGCCGGGCCGGCACCGGCAAGTCGGCCCTCGCGCTGTGCGCCGGTCTTGAAGCCGTGCTGGAGCGGCAGCAGCAGAAGAAGATCATCGTGTTCCGGCCGCTCTTCGCCGTCGGAGGGCAGGAACTCGGGTACCTCCCCGGCGACCAGGGCGAGAAGATGGGCCCGTGGGGTCAGGCGGTGTTCGACACGCTCGGCTCTGTGGTCTCGGGCAACGTCGTCGAAGAGGTGATCGAGCGCGGACTGCTCGAGGTGCTCCCGCTCACGCACATCCGCGGACGCTCGCTCCACGACGCCTTCGTGATCGTCGACGAGGCGCAGTCGCTGGAGCGCAACGTGCTGCTGACCGTCCTCAGCCGCATGGGGCAGAACTCGCGGGTGATCCTCACGCACGACGTGGGTCAGCGCGACAACCTCCGGGTCGGTCGGCACGACGGCATCGCGAGCGTGATCGAGACCCTGAAGGGTCACGATCTGTTCGGACACGTGACGCTGATGCGCTCCGAGCGCTCGGCGATCGCCGCACTCGTCACTGAGCTCCTGGAGGGCGGAGAGCTCAGCTGACGGCAGTGGGGGAGCGGATGCCGCGACCACGGCATCCGCTCTTCTTTTGTTCCGCCCTGGGGGCCGACACGCCAGATGTCGGACCAAATGCGCACAGGTGTCCGACATCTGGCGTGTCGACCCCCGAGGCGAACGAGGAAGCGGTCGACAGGTGGCGGGATTCACCGGTGGTCCCGAGTCCGTTCGACGGCGGCGAGGATCGCGGCCTGCACCGACGGCCATTCATGGATCACCTGGGCGTAGTCGAAGCGAAGCGTCTCGATGCCCATGCGCGACGCCGCCGCATCCCGAGTCAGGTCGCGATGCCGTTCGGATGCTCCGTCATGATTCTCTCGACCATCGATCTCCAGGATCAGCCGCTTCTCGATGAGGAAGTCGACCCGCCCGATGTGGGGAAGCATGACCTGGCACGCCAGAAACAGACCGAGGATGTGCAGACGGAGACGCACCAGGGACTCCAACCCGCTGTCGGCATCCGGGCGCGCGAAGTCGACGAGCCAACGTGCGTAGGCGGGGAGAGCCGCGCGGATGCGCGAACGCGCGGCGGCGGACAGCTTGCGGAGACGCCAGGCGGACTCGAACGAGGCGAAGAACGCCTCATCTCCGGCGCAGCGATGAAGGTGAATGAGTGCGGTCTCGGCGTCGACCAGGCCGAGCCCAGGAACTCCTCGGAAGAAATGACTCGTGCATCGGCATCCGACGTGCGGATGAACGCGACCGCGCCGGCCGACCCACACGTGGGGAGGGCCTTCCGACTCGAGCACCCACACGCCGTGTCGGCGCAGGGCCTCCGCGCACGTGAGGGAACCGCCGTGCAGAGCTGCGCGATGCAGCGAATCGTGCAGGCCCTTCGTGGCGAAGAGTCCGGGGCGGACGCGGTCTATCCGCCCCTCGCGGACATCTTTCGTCAGCTGCATCCGGCTGATGCCGTACTGCTGGAGCTGCGCGCCGCTGGCCAGCCCACCGAGGCGCGTGAGGAGCGGCTGTGGATCGGGCATTTCTCCACCATGCCCGGGGCCTGCCGCGCGGGACCGGCGCCAGGGCGCCCGATTGCAGAAACCGGGGGAATGAAGCGCGGGAAGCCTTGCCGTGCAGGACAAGTCGTGGCGTTATTCCGGTGGCCGACGCGCCAGATGTCGGACCGAATCGGCACACGTGTCCGACATCTGGCGTGTCGGCCCCAGGGAAGTGGGCAACGGTCGTCATCAGCGGGTACGGACCACAGGCACGAGACGACGGATGCCGCGAGGACCAGATCCCCGCGGCATCCGCTCTTCTCTGCTTCGTCCGGGCTCAGCCGGGGTGCGTCATCGAGAGCAGGTCGAGCTTCTCGTCGAGCTGCTCGAGCGTGAGGTCGCCGCGCTCGACGTAGCCCAGGTCGATCACGGCGTCGCGAACCGTGATGCCCTTGGCGACCGAGTGCTTCGCGATCTTCGCCGCCGCCTCGTAGCCGATGAGCTTGTTCAGCGGCGTCACGATCGACGGGCTCATGCCGGCGAATGCGGCGGCGCGCTCGACGTTGGCCTGCAGGCCGTCGATCGTCTTGTCGGCGAGCACGCGGGAGGCGTTCGACAGCAGGCGGATCGACTCGAGCAGCGCCGTGCCCATGACGGGGATCGCGACGTTCAGCTCGAACGAACCGGATGCTCCGGCCCAGGCGACCGTCGCGTCGTTGCCGATCACGCGCGCGCAGACCATCAGCACGGCCTCCGGCACGACCGGGTTGACCTTGCCGGGCATGATCGATGATCCGGGCTGCAGGTCGGGGATGTGCAGCTCGCCGAGACCCGTGTTCGGGCCCGAGCCCATCCAGCGCAGGTCGTTGTTGATCTTGGTCAGCGAGACCGCGATCGTGCGCAGGGCGCCGGACGCCTCGACCAGACCGTCGCGGTTGGCCTGCGCCTCGAAGTGGTCCTTGGCCTCGGTGATCGGCAGCTCGGTCTCGGCCGCGAGCAGCGCGATGACCTTCTGCGGGAAGCCGAGCGGCGTGTTGATGCCCGTGCCGACGGCGGTGCCGCCGAGCGGGACCTCGGCGACGCGGGGGAGCGCCGACTGCACGCGCTCGATGCCGAGGCGCACCTGACGGGCGTAGCCGCCGAACTCCTGACCGAGCGTCACGGGCGTCGCATCCATGAGGTGCGTGCGGCCGGACTTCACTGCATCCTTCCACAGCTCCGCCTTCGCCTCGAGGGCGACGGCGAGGTGGTCGAGCGAGGGGATGAGCGTGTCGATGAGCGCCTGGGTGACGGCGATGTGCACCGAGGTCGGGAACACGTCGTTCGACGACTGCGAGGCGTTCACGTGGTCGTTGGGGTGCACGCTCGCGCCGAGGATGCCGGTCGCGAGGGTCGCGAGCACCTCGTTCATGTTCATGTTCGACGACGTGCCGGAACCGGTCTGGTACGTGTCGACCGGGAACTCGCCGTCATGCGCACCGGAGGCGACCTGGTCGGCCGCCTGGGCGATCGCGTCGGCGATGGCGCCGTCGAGGGTGCCGAGCTCCTTGTTCGCCAGAGCGGCGGCCTTCTTGATGCGCGCGAGGGCGGCGATCTGCGTCGACTCCAGCCCCTTGCCCGAGATCGGGAAGTTCTCCACGGCACGCTGCGTCTGGGCGCCGTAGAGCGCGTTCGCGGGAACACGCACCTCACCCATGGTGTCGTGCTCGATGCGGTAGTCGTACTCAGTCATTCCGAACCTTCCTTGGTTGCGGGGACGATCCCCTCGATGGCGACGTCCTCGGTGTCGATTCCGACCGTGATCACCGGCGAAGCGGTTCCCTCGGCCAGACGGTAGTTGGCGCCCACGATGCCCAGACGGCCCTCGGCGACGGCGCTGCTGATCAGCTCGGAGGACTGCAGCAGATCCTTCACCGTGTTGCGAAGGTGCTCTTCGCCGACGAGCTCGGCATCGATCTCGGCGACCGTGGTGCCGCCGTTCTCGGCCAGCACCTTCCGAGCCGCCGGCACGATCGGGGCGATCAGTCGCCAGATGTGAGGCGGAAGGGGAGCGGCGTCGATGGCGGTGCCGTCGATCGCCGCGCGCACCGCACCGCAGGAGTCGTGCGCGAGGACGACGATGAGCGGAACCTCCAGCACGGCGACGGCGTACTCGAGGCTCGCGACGATCGACTCGCCGAGAACCTGACCGGCGTTGCGCACGACGAAGAGGTCGCCCAGACCCAGGTCGAAGATGATCTCGGCCGCGAGACGCGAGTCGGAGCAGCCGAAAAGTGTGGCGACCGGATGCTGCGCGGCGGCGAGGTGCTGGCGCCTTGCGCCGTCCTGGTTGGGATGCTGAGGCTCGTCGCGCACGAAACGGGCGTTCCCCTCCTGCATCTGCTGCCAGGCTGCGGCCGGGGTGAGGGTGTTCGTCATGAAGCCTCCGAGAGAGCGCGGATCTGGGGCACGAGGGATTCGGCGAGGTCGGCGGTGGACGCCGCGGAGCGCGAGCCGTAGAGCAGCACGTAGTCGTCGCCGGCCTGCGTGCCGATCGCGTAGCTGACGTTGGCGTTCACGCCCGCGTCGCCGAGGTTGTAGACGTCCCAGTCGAGTCCGCCGATGCGCACCTCGTCGGTGGGGGCGTTGCCGTTCAGCCGCTGCGGAGCCCAGGAGGAGTCGGCATCGAACGCCTGGGCGACCTTGATGAAGCCGCGCTCGTCGTCGGCGGCCGGGGCGAGGGTGATCTCCCACACGACCGTGGCGCCGCTCTGCAGCTCGGCGGCGTTCACGCGCCAGAAGTCATCGAGTTCCGGGACGATCGCGGGGCTCTCCATGGTCGACTCCACGCCCGCGGCGATGCCCGCGACGTCGATCTCCTCGGCCTTCACCGGTTCGCCCCGGGGGACGGCGAAGATGATCACGGCGACGACGGCGACGGTGACGAGGAGGGCCGCGACGAGGTTCCGCACGGTCTGGCTGCCGCGGTACGCCTTGCTGGACGCGGCCTTGCGTGCCGCGGTCTCGTCCGGGGTCTCGGGGCGGCCGAGCTCGGCGACGATCGGCGGCTGCTTGCTCACGATGCGCCGCCGGGGGCTTCGGAGTCGGATGCCGCGGCCCGAGCGGCGTCGAGACGGCGCTTCGCGCCGAGGAGCCACTCCTCGCATCGGGCGGCGAGTGCTTCGCCGCGTTCCCAGAGGGCCAGGGAATGCTCGAGCGTGGGGGAGCCCTGCTCGAGCTCGGCGACGACGGTGACGAGCTCATCGCGGGCTGCCTCGAATGACAGCGTCTCGACCGGGATCTCGTTCAGGGCGCTCACTCCTCCATCTTACGGCGTGCGTCGTCGGTGCCCCGCTCAGGAACCTTCGGCGATCTCGCCCTCCGAGCGCGCGGCGAGCGAGCCGCGATCGACGGTGATCGTCATAGCGCTCCCGGCCGGAGCATCCGCCGCGTCGCGCAGGATCACGCCGCCCTCGAGGTGCGCGATCGCATAGCCGCGAGCCAGGGTCGCAGCCGGTGAAAGGGCTCGCAGGGAGGCGCGGAGCTCACTGGTGCGTCGACCGGCCGTGTCGAGCTGCCGGGCGATCGTGTCGCGGCCTCGCGACAGCAGCAGCCACAGCTCCTGAGACCGGGCGTCGATGATCGGCGCGGGGGAGCGCAGCACCGGACGGGACCGCAGCTGCTCGAGCTGGGCGATGTCGTGGGAGAGACGCTGGGTGAGCCGGGTGGTCGCCCGGGAACGCAGCTGTGCGATGAGCGCGCGCTGTTCGCCGACATCGGGCACGACGCGCTTCGCGGCGTCTGTCGGGGTCGATGCCCGCAGATCGGCGACGTCGTCGAGCAGGGGGTGGTCGTTCTCGTGCCCGATCGCGCTGACGATCGGAGTGGATGCCGCGGCCACGGCCCGCACGAGCCGCTCGTCGCTGAACCCGAGGAGCGTCTGCGGGTCGCCGCCGCCGCGCGCGATGATGATGACGTCGACCTCAGGATCGGCGTCGAGGCGCTTGAGCGCCGCAAGGGTGTCGGGGACGCAGCGGTCGCCCTGCACAGCCGCGTACTCGGTGCGGAATCGCACCTGCGGCCAACGCAGCTCGGCGTTGCGGTGCACGTCCTTCTCGGCATCGGAGCGCTCGCCGGTGATCAGGCCGATGACATGCGGGAGGAACGGCAGGCGCTTCTTGCGGGCGGCATCGAAAAGCCCCTCCTGGCGCAGCTGCAGCCGCAGCTTCTCCAGGCGCTCGAGCTGGTCGCCGAGGCCCACGTGCTTCATGGCCGAGACGGCGAAGCTGAAATCGCCGGACTTGACGAAGTAGTCGGCCTTCACCGCCGCGACCACGTGGTCGCCGACGCCGAGGTCGGAGGGGATGCGTCCGCGCACGCTCGACCAGATCCGGATCGAGATCTGCGCGTCGGACTGAGTGTCCTTCAGGCGAGCGAAGATGTTCCCGGCCCGCACGTTCCACGAGGTGATCTCGCCTTCCACCCACACTGTGTTCCAGCGTGCGATGAAGTCGCGGATCGTCGCGTTCAACCGCGCGACGGAGGTGGGCGCGTCGGAGGTGGAATCCCGCGGGGCGACGGCATCGGCCGGCGGCGTCTCGCCCGGACCCGCGGCCGCTTCGAAGACTGTCATCTGCTCCCGTTCCGTGCCGTCGCGTCGTGTGGCGGCATCCCGGCCTTCCACAGGCACACGCCGGTAGAATCATGGGGTGACTTCGACTGCCGTTCATCTCCCCGTCCCCCGCATCCCACGCGTGCGCGCGGCGGCAGGGCGGCTTCAGGATAACCCGATCGTCGGACACAAGCGGATTCTGCTCGCCGCTCCCCGCGGTTACTGCGCGGGTGTCGACCGTGCCGTGGTCGCGGTCGAGAAGGCCCTGGAGCGCTACGGCGCGCCGGTGTACGTGCGCAAGCAGATCGTGCACAACATCCACGTCGTCACCGAGCTCGAGGAGAAGGGCGCGATCTTCGTCGAAGAGGTCGACGAGGTCCCGGCCGGAGCCCACGTCGTCTTCAGCGCGCACGGCGTCTCGCCGGCCGTGGTGAATGCGGCATCCGATCGCGGACTTCATGCGATCGACGCCACCTGCCCGCTGGTGACGAAGGTGCACCGCGAGGCCGTGAGGTTCGCCCGGGACGACTTCGAGATCCTCCTGATCGGTCACGAGGGCCACGAAGAGGTCGAGGGCACCGCGGGCGAGGCGCCCGAGCACGTGACCATCGTGAACTCGCCGGCCGAGGCCGACACGGTGCAGGTGAAGGACCCGTCGAAGGTCGTGTGGCTCTCGCAGACCACGCTGTCGGTCGACGAGACCATGGAGACGGTCAACCGCCTGCGCCTCCGCTTCCCCGATCTGCAGAACCCGCCATCCGATGACATCTGCTACGCCACCCAGAACCGGCAGGTGGCGATCAAGAAGGTGGCGGCGAACGCGGATCTCGTCATCGTCGTCGGATCATCGAACTCGTCGAACTCGGTGCGCCTGGTCGAAGTCGCCCTCGAATACGGCGCCAAGGCGGCGTATCGTGTCGACTACGCCGAAGAGGTCAAGCAGGAATGGCTCGACGGCGTGGAGACCGTCGGCGTGACGAGTGGGGCATCCGTTCCCGAAGTGCTCGTCCGCGAGGTCCTCGATGCACTCGGTGACGCCGGATACCGCGACGTGGAAGAAGTGAAGACGGCTGAGGAGGATCTGATGTTCTCTCTGCCCAAGGAGCTGCGCCAGGACTCCACCGGCCAGCGCGACGCCCGGGCGCTCGGCGGTCGTGCCTCAGGAGGAGGCGCGTAGCGGTGAGCCCGACGGAGGGCGAGCCGACTCTCATCGGGTCGGTGCAGCGCGCACTCCGTCTCGTCGACATCGTCGCGAACTCGCCCCGTCCGCTGCCGGCGAAGATGCTGGCCACCGCCACCGGGCTGACCCCCGGCACGACGTACAACCTCATCCGAACTCTGATCCACGAGGGATATCTGTCCGCGGAGCCCGATGGCCTCGTGCTCGGCACCCGGTTCCCGTCCTTCCAGCAGGAGATCGACTCGCGAGGGGTCTTCCTCGCCCGCGTGCGCTCCGCCCTGCGGAAGGTGACGGAGGAGGTCGGTGCGACCGCCTATCTGTCTCGCTTCGACGACGGCGAGATGCACCTCGTCGACATCGTCGACGCCGTGCACAATCCGCGGGTCGAGCTCTGGGTCGGCCTGCAGTCGAGCGCCCACGCCACGGCCCTCGGCAAGCAGATCCTCGCGGAGCTTCCCGACGAGCACCGGCTCGACTACCTGGCGCGGCACCGCCTGGAGGAGCTGACGCCTCGCACCATCAGCGATCGCCACACGCTGCTGACGCAGCTCGAGCATTCTCCGGGCTGGGTGGTGGATCAGGAGGAGTACGTCATCGGCGCGACCTGCGTCGCCGTGCCGGTGATCGCTCCGAACATCACCGCCTCACTGGCGATCTCGCTGCCGTCGGAGCTCGCCGTCGTGGATCGAGCCCTGGTTTCCCGTCTCCAGGGCGTGGCGCGGAGGCTGTCTCTCCAGCTCGGAGCCGATGCGCTGGACGCGGGCACGCCCGATGTCGAGTTCACTATCTGAAGTTTCCGCTCTAGCGCGGGGGCGAGGGGCTTCCTATGATCAGAACTGTAGGCGTCTGTGCAAACGGCCCTGCAGATTCGCGGAGGGTCCCCAGCTCTGCGTGAATCCACTTGGATGACGAGCGTCCCCAGCGTTCCGAGTCCGCGGCCCCGAGGAGTCCCCAATTCTCCGGGGCCGCCATCATTTTCGGCGGTGTCCTGCTGTGAGCCGCTCGGAGCCGTGGCGATTACCATGGCGGGATGACCGATCAGCGTCCTCAGTACGGCGAACTCGCGACCCCCGAGGAGCAGCGGAGAGCGGCGGGTCTTCCGCCGCTGAGCGAGGTCGTGGCCGAGCCGGTCTTCACGACCCCCGCGCCGGGGCCGGTCGTCGCGGATGCGGCTCCGCGCCGCCCCCATGCCGTCGATCGGTTCGTGACCATCGGGCTGCTGGCCTACGGCCTCATCAACGTGATCGTCACCGCGTTGTCCTACCTCGACCTCACGCGCGTGATGAACGAGAGCATGAAGATCCTCGGCATCGAGGGAGAGTTCACGAACTACGACCAGGGCAAGCTGTGGGGGACCATCGCCGCAGTCGTGCTGGTCGTCGGCTGGTCGCTCACCGCGTGGGCGTCGATCCGGCGGCTCCGCAGCGCGAAGGTCGCCTGGTGGATTCCGCTGGTCGGCGCGGTGGCGACGATGCTGATCGCGTCGATGTGCCTCGCGGTGCCGATGTTCGGCGACCCCGCGTTCATGTCCTACGTCGGGAACGTGGGCGGGAGCTGATCCCGCCGCTCGACGCAGAAGGGGTGCCCGTCCGATCGGCCGGGCACCCCTTCGCTTCGACAGGCTCAGCGACCCACGGAGGGCCGCTCAGCGACGGTCGTCAGCTCTTCGACTGGCCGTAGGAGCCGAGCTGGCGGGTCGACTCGACGACGCGGGCGGCCATCGCGGTCTCCGCGACCTTGCCCCAGGCGCGCGGGTCGTACTGCTTCTTGTTGCCGACCTCGCCGTCGACCTTCAGGACGCCGTCGTAGTTCTTGAACATGTAGTCGGCGATCGCACGCGTGTAGGCGTACTGCGTGTCGGTGTCGATGTTCATCTTGATGACACCGTTGGCGACCGCGAGGGCGATCTCGTCGTCGGTCGAGCCGGAGCCGCCGTGGAAGACGAGGTCGAGGGGCTTGGCGCCGGTGTTGTACTTCGCGGCGACCTGCTGCTGGATCTCGCCCAGAAGCTCGGGCCGGAGCTTCACGCCACCCGGCTTGTAGACACCGTGGACGTTGCCGAAGGTGAGGGCGGCGATGTAGCGGCCCTGCTCGCCGAGACCCAGCGCCTGCACGGCCTGGTCGACATCGGCGAAGGTCGTGTACAGCGCATCGTTCGAACCCTCGTGCGCGACGCCGTCTTCCTCGCCGCCGACGACGCCGATCTCGACCTCGAGGATCGCGTTGATGCCCTTCATGCGGGGGAGGAGGTCCTTGGCGATCTCGATGTTCTCCGCGAGGGGAACAGCCGAGCCGTCCCACATGTGGGACTGGAAGATCGGGTTGCGTCCGGCCTTGACCTCTTCCTCAGAGGCGGCGATGAGCGGCTCGACGAAGCCGGCCAGCGCGTCCTTGGGGCAGTGGTCGGTGTGCAGCGCGACGGTGACCGGGTAGTTCTTGGCGACCTCGGTGGCGTAGCGCGCGAACGCGAGTGCACCGGTGGCGCGGGCCTTGACCGTGTGGCCGGCGAAGTAGTCGGCGCCGCCGGTGGTGACCTGGATGATGCCGTCGGAGCCGGCTTCGGTGAGGCCCTGCAGGACGGAGTTGATCGTCTGCGAGCTGGAGACGTTGAAAGCGGGGTACGCGAAGCCGCCGGCCTTCGCGCGGTCGAGCATTTCGGCGTACTGATCCGGGGTGGCGACGGGCATGAGAACTCCTGCGGTAGGTGAAGCCGGGACAGCAGTCACTCTATCGGGGTGCGTGAGCGGATGCCGCAGGCCCCCGGGTGCGGGGGAGCCGGGACTCCTGCCGGAACGTTAAGAACCGCGATTCCTTCACGTGAAATCGGCCGAAAGCCGGGCGCTTCGCAACGGACGATGGCTAGGCTGACCGCATGGTGAGTCTGACAGCGGATCTGAGCCCTCTTCATCCCGACCGTAACCTCGCGATGGAGCTCGTCCGCTCCACCGAGGCGGCGGCCATTCGCGCGGTGCCGTTCATCGGCCGTGGCGCGAAGGAAGCGGCGGACGGTGCCGCGGTCGACGCGATGCGGGCGTTCCTCGGAACGGTCGACTTCCAGGGCAAGGTCGTCATCGGCGAAGGCGAGAAGGACAACGCCCCGATGCTCTTCAACGGCGAGGTCGTCGGCACCGGTCGCGGACCGCTGTGCGACATCGCCGTCGACCCCATCGACGGCACATCACTCACCGCCGCCGGTCGGCAGAACGCGCTCTCCGTGATCGCGGTGTCCGACCGTGGCACGATGCTCGACGCGTCATCCGTGTTCTACATGGACAAGCTCGTGACCGGGCCTGCGGGTGTCGGCGTTGTCGACATCCGTCTGCCCATCGGCGAGAACATCCACAAGCTCGCGGGCGCGCTCGACAAGCCGGTCGACGAGATCGTCGTCTCGGTGCTGAATCGTCCGCGTCACGAGAAGCTGATCCAGGAGATCCGCGATGCCGGTGCCGGCACGCGTCTGATGAGCGACGGTGACGTGGCCGGCGGGATCAACGCCGCTCGGCACGACGCGCGCACCGACATGTGCGTGGGCGTCGGCGGCAGCCCGGAGGGCATCGTCACCGCATGCGCGATCAAGGCGCTCGGCGGGCACATCCAGGGGATTCTCTGGCCTCGCGACGATGACGAGCGTCAGCGCGGGATCGACGCCGGTCTCGACATGGAAAAGGTCTACGAGGCCGACGACCTGGTTCAGGGCAAGAACACCATCTTCGTCGCGACCGGCGTCACGGACGGGCAGCTCGTCGCGGGTGTGCGCCGGGAGCGCGGCTTCGTCTACACGGAGAGCGTGGTGCTCCGCGGAGCGTCGGGAACCCTTCGCCGCATCGCGTCGGAGCACCTCGTCTCCAAGTGGCTCTGAGAGGCTCGCAGCGGCCGTATGCGCCCGTCGGTGAGTGACCGGCGGGCCTTCTGGCCAGCCTCATCGTTACCGACCCGGTACCCGGTCGAGACGTCGTGATCCGCGGTTACTCGGAGCGCCGTGTCACAATTGACCCTGGGTTTGTCGCCGTCGACGGAGCCGCCAGGCACCGCGGGCACAGGAGGGCGAACAGATGACAACGCAGCACACGAGTGGCTCGAAGGCCGCCCCGACGAAGATCATCACGACGAACACGGGGCGCATCCTCCGGGTGAGCGCCGACGCCGAGGTGATCGCGCCAGCCCCGACTGCTCCACCCCAGACCTCGGTCAGTGACCCGGCCCGCCGCGCCGACGTGCTCTTCCGCAAGCGTCTCGACGAAGGTCATGAGATCAGCGCCTGGTGGATGATCGGGGCCTTCCTCGCCACCAGCGGCCTCGTCATCGTGCTGCTGAGCGGCGTTCCGGGCGCGGCCTGACTCACACGTCGTCGAGACGTGCGCGCACTTCGCCCACGTCTGCGCGCACCGCACCGTCTGATCCCTCGTCGTCGATGCCGACGAGTTCCGGTGCGGTGAACCGTCGGGTGATGCCCGCGGTGACCGCCGGCGCTGCAGGGAGGCCCGAGGTGTCGACGCCGGGGAACTGCCTCGCCGTCACGAGGACACGCGTCTCGAGGGAGCCGGCGAACTTGTTGTAGCTGTCGACCGTGCGCTCCAGCGCTCGACGCAGGTCGTCGGCGTGCCCCGAGAGAGTGCCGAGTCGCTCGTAGAGCTGGGTGCCGAGATTGAGCAGGGTGCGCGCCTCGGTAGACACCTCCTGTTGCGTCCAGGCGTATGCCACCGTCTTCAGGACCGCCCACAGGTTGACGGGGGAGGCCAGCGCGACGCGCCGGCTGAAGGCGTAGTCGAGCAGCGTGGGATCCTCGTCGATCGCCGCCGCGAGGAGGGACTCGCTCGGCAGGAAGCAGATCACGAACTCGGGGCTGGCGTCGAGACCCGACCAGTAGGCCTTCTTCGCGAGGGCGTCGACGTGGGCGCGCACGGCTTTGACGTGCCGCTGCATGTGCGCACGTCGCTGCGGCTCGTGGGCGTCTCCGGCGGGAAGCGCGGACGCCTCGAGATACGCGTCGAGCGGGACCTTGGCGTCGACGGCGATCGACGTGCCGCCGGCCAGGCGCACGACCATGTCGGGACGGCCGGTGCCGCGGTCGGACGAGATCGTGGACTGCAGGTCGAAGTCGACATGCCGGGTGAGGCCGGCGGCCTCGACCACCCGACGCAGCTGCGTCTCTCCCCAGACGCCGCGTGTCGCGGTGGAGCGCAGGGCACCGGCCAGGGATTCGGTCGTCGCCCGCAGCGCCTCGTCGGACTCCTGCGCGCGCCGCAGCTGCTCGGCGAGGGAGCCGAACTGGGCCTGCCGCTCCTGCTCGATCGCCGTGACCTTCGACTGCATCTGCTGCAGGCTCTCGCGCACGGGGGCGAGGGCGGTGAGCACGGCATTCTGCTGCTGCACGCGCAACGCCTCGGCGCGCTGCTCCGTGCGGGAATGCTCGACGGCGTCGCGGTAGAGGTCGTATTGGCGATCGCGGTCGTCGCGCGCGGCGGCCAGCTCGGCCTCGGCCCTTGCCAGGTCGGCAGCCCCTCGTCCTGCGCGCAGGAACCAGCCCACGGCAACACCCGCCGCGAGTGCGGCGAGGACGAGAACGAGCGAGAGAGCATCCATGTGTCTCATGATGCGGCCGGCATCCGACATTCCCGGGGCGCCCCGCTCAGGCGTGGCGATGCTCGTCAGGCGACGGCGCGCTCCAGAGCAGGAACCGCGGGCGACGTCACGCGCAGGCTGAGTGCATCGGCGAGCTCGAAAACGTCGGTCGCGCCGTGCCGACGGGCGGCGTCGATCACGATCTGTGCGCAGGCGCGGGCATCGGCCAGGGCGTCGTGGTGCGAGAACTCGGCGAACCCCGCGGCTGCCGCGGCCACCGGCAGGCGGTAGGAGTCGAGCTGGTAGGTCTTGCGCGCGACCTGCAGGCTGCAGAGCGAGCGGTACGGCGGGCACGACATGTCGGTGGCCTCCGCCGCCCGGCGCAGCACGTTGAGATCGAATCCCGCGTTGTGCGCGACCAGCACGTCGGCACCGGCGAAGGCGCACAGCCGGTCGAACTGCTCCACCCAGGTGGCGGCCGAGAGCACGTCCTGCGGCTGGATGCCGTGGATGCGCACGTTCCACTCCTGGAACTCGTCGTGTCCGGGCGGGGGCTGGATGAGCCAGCCGGCGGTGGCGACGACCTCGCCGCCGCGCACGCGGACGAGTCCGACGGAACAGGCGGAGGCGGGGCTGGAGTTCGCGGTTTCGAAGTCGATCGCAGTGAAGTCCAGTGGCACGGGTCCACTCTCCCTCCCGACATCGGCGACCGATCGCAGGCTCGCCGTAGGCTGGCGACATGACGGACGAGCAGGCGACATCCTTCGGCGTGCAGGCCCACAGCTATGAGGTCGGTCGACCGGAGTACCCCTTCGCAGCCGTCGCCTGGATGCTCGATGCCCTCCCGCACAGTTCGCGCCGCATCGCCGATGTGGGTGCGGGGACGGGAAAGCTCACCCGTACGCTGCTCGGTGCGCCGGACGCCGAGGTCGTCGCGGTCGATCCCGACCCCGAGATGCTCGCGACCCTGCGCACGGCGGTTCCCGGGGTCCCCGCGTTCGTCGGCACGGCCGAGCGGCTCCCGCTCCCGGATGACAGCGTCGACGCGGTCGTGCTCGGCCAGGCGTGGCATTGGGTCGAACCGATCGCGGCATCCGTCGAGATCGGCCGCGTCGTCCGGCGCGGGGGAGTGCTCGGACTCATCTGGAACATCCGCGACGAGCGCGTGGACTGGGTGCGCAGGCTCACCGAGATCATGCACGGCAGCAATGCCGAGATCATGCTCGCCGCCGGAGACCCTGTCGTCGCGGCGCCGTTCGGTCCGCTTGCGCAACAGCGATGGGAGTGGGTGCGGCCCATCACCCGGGAGCTGCTGCACGCCATGGCGTCGTCGCGCAGCTATGTGATCACGGCATCCGACGAGGAGAAGGCGCGCATCCGGCGCGACATGGACGCCCTGTTCGACGAGCTCGGCCTCCACGGTGACGACACGATCGATCTTCCCTACGTGACGAGGGCGTTCCGCGCGGTGCGCGACTGACGACGCAGGGTCGCGCACGCGGAATCAGGCGATCCCGCGAAATCAGGCCGATTGCGTCGGCATCCGCCTGATTCCACGCGTCTGCCTGTCCTGGCGACGCAGGGTCGCGCGGGACCGACCGGTAGACTCGTCCTCTGTGGCTCTCACTATCGGCATCGTCGGCCTGCCCAACGTCGGCAAGTCCACCCTCTTCAACGCACTCACCAAGAACGACGTGCTCGCGGCGAACTATCCGTTCGCGACGATCGAGCCGAACGTCGGCGTGGTGAACCTGCCCGACCCGCGTCTCGACACGCTCGCGGAGATCTTCGGCAGCGAGCGCATCCTCCCCGCCGCGGTGTCGTTCGTCGACATCGCCGGCATCGTGCGCGGTGCGAGCGAGGGCGAGGGGCTGGGCAACAAGTTCCTGGCGAACATCCGCGAGGCGGATGCGATCGCCCAGGTCGTGCGCGGATTCTCCGACGACGACGTGGTGCACGTGGACGGTGCCGTGAACCCGGCATCCGACATGGAGACGATCAACGCGGAGCTCATGCTCGCCGACCTCGAGACGGTCGAGAAGGCGATCAGCCGGTTCGAGAAGGAAGTTCGCGGCAAGAAGATCGAGCCCGTCGTGCTCGAGACCGCGATCGCCGCGAAGGATGCTCTGGAGCGCGGTGTGCTGCTCTCGGTCGCCGGCATCGACCTGGCGCCGATCCGCGAACTCGGACTGCTCACCGCGAAGCCCGTCATCTTCGTCTTCAACGTCGATGAGGGAGTGCTGACGGATGCCGCGCGCAAGGCCGAGCTCGCCGCTCTCGTCGCGCCCGCGAAGGCCATCTTCCTCGACGCCAAGATCGAGTCCGAACTGATCGACCTCGACCCGGAGGATGCCGCGGAACTGCTGGCATCGACCG
>Ga0307406_10000252_pt1 | contig 32401 bp, 29 predicted proteins | sample 322Cmetagenome_3_FD_203706 | JGI IMG/M metagenome (GOLD analysis project Ga0307406, IMG submission 203706) | Maize rhizosphere microbial communities from greenhouse at UC Davis, California, United States - 322HYB-C-2 | ecosystem: Host-associated > Plants > Roots > Rhizosphere > Soil | place...
TTGGCGTAGATCAGCTCGGGCGACACGGGCTTGGTGCGCGAGAGCACGCCCAGCCAGCCGAAGGGATACACCTTTTCGTATTCCTTGAGTACGTCGCGCGGGATGGACTTGCGGCTGACGCCGTGGAAGCCGTCGGCGCCGATGACGAAGTCGCAGTCGATGCGCACCACCTCGTCGCCGTTGCGGTAGGTCACGTACGGGTTGGCGCTTTTCAGGTCGTGCGGCTGCACATCTTCGGCGTTGTGGATGACGACGCCCTTCATGCGGTCGCGCGCTTCGTACAGGTCGCGCGTCAGCTCGGTCTGGCCGTACACGACCACCGAACTGCCGCCGCTGTACTTGTGCAAATCGACCCGGTCCATCTTGCCGTCGTGGGCGATGATGAAGCCGTCATGGATCTCGCACGCGGTCCATGCGCTCGCCGCACTGGGCTTCGCGCATCAGCGCGGCAAAGCCGTGCTCGAGCACGCCGGCGCGGATACGGCCCAGCACGTATTCGCGGCTTTGGCGCTCCAGCACGACGGTTTCAATGCCCTTGAGGTGCAAGAGCTGCGAGAGCATGAGGCCCGAGGGGCCTCCGCCGATGATGCAAACCTGGGTTTTCATGGATGTCTCCTTGCGTGTGGGGTGGTTCATGACCTTGATCAAACGGGCCTGGCAAAGATACGTGGCACAGTCGCCGGCTTGAATGGGCAAATTGATCCAGAACATGCACTTTTCGAACATCGATGGCATCCAGTCGTACAGCCTGTTTGGCGAGTCGCAGCATCTGCCCGATGTGCTGCACTGCGAGACGATTGCCGCGCGCTCGGTGCTGCACGACTGGGAGCTGGCGCCCCACCGGCACACGCGGCTGCACCAGGTGCTGCTGGTGCAGTCCGGCGGCGGGGTGGCGCACCTGGACGGAGAAAAGCACGCGCTCTTCCCCGGCGCGCTCATCAATGTGCCGGCCGGGCATGTGCACGCGTTTCGCTTCACGCAGCACACCGAGGGCTGGGTGGCCACGCTGGCCGATGAGCTGATGGACGAGATCCTGGTGCGCGTGGGCGACGTGCGGCGCGACCTGGCGCGGCCCGCCGTGGCGCCCGCCACGCCTGAGCTGCACCAGGCCATGGCCCAGGTGTGGGCCGAGTTTTCGGGCCGGGGCAAGGCGCGGGCCCTGGTACTGCGCGGCCTGAGCGCCACGTTGTTGGGCTGGGTGGCGCGGGCCATGGAAGACCACAGCGCCGTCGATGCCGCAGCGCCCGAATCCGGCCTGGTGCAGCGGCTGGAGGCCCTGATCGAAGCGCATTTTCTGGAGCACTGGCAGGTGGCCGACTACGCACGGGCGCTGGCCGTGTCGCCCACGCACTTGAGCCGCGTGGCACGTGCCACCACGGGCGTGTCGGCCCAACGGCTGATCGAGGCGCGCCTGATGCGCGAGGCGCGGCGCAACTTGGCCTACACGCACCTGGGCGTGGCCACCATTGCCTACACGCTGGGCTATGCCGACCCGGCCTACTTCACGCGCGCGTTCACCCGCGATGCGGGGCTGTCACCGCGTGCATTCCGCGCCCAGGTGGCGGCGTCGGGGCCGGCGGGTGTGCCCGACTCACGCCGCTGAACAGCATCCGGCCCCGGCAGCTGCACCAGGTCTCGGCGGCGGAGGCTTAAGGCAGCGCGGCCGGAGCCCCGACGCCGGCTCGTGGAAGCGTTCGGCCAGCGGCGGCCCTGGGCCTATCTCATGGACGGGTCTTCAGGGCCACTGCGGCTCCAGCGCAAGGAAAGAGCGTGAGATCCAGGCCCGCCATCAATATAAATTGCAGGCATATTACTTAGTACGCTCATCCTATTGCCGAATTTTCCGGGGGGTTTGACACTGCGCGTGTCTGAACCAGGCCCCCGCCATGACCCTCTCCTCTTCGTCCAACTCCAGCCCCGCCCCAGCCCCTCGTCCTACCGTGCGTGAAGCCGTGCTGCGCTTGCTGCGCCACCTGCACATCGACACGGTGTTCGGCAACCCCGGCTCTACCGAGCTGCCCATGTTCCGCGACTTCCCGAGCGACTTCCGTTACGTGCTGGGCTTGCAGGAATCGGTGGTGGTGGGCATGGCCGACGGCTATGCGCAGGCCACGGGCAACGCCGCGCTGGTAAACCTGCACTCCGCAGCGGGGGTGGGCCACGCCATGGGCAACATCTTCACGGCGTTCAAGAACCAGACGCCGCTCATCGTCACCGCCGGCCAGCAGGCGCGCTCCATCCTGCCGTTTGACCCGTTCCTCTCGGCCATGCAGGCCACCGACCTGCCCAAGCCCTATGTGAAGTGGGCGTGCGAACCCGCACGGGCCGAAGACGTGCCCCTGGCCCTGGCGCGGGCCTATCACGTGGCGATGCAGGCGCCCCGCGGGCCGGTGTTCGTGTCCATCCCTGCAGACGACTGGGATCAACCCGCAGACCATGTGGAGCCGCGCCAGGTCAGCCGCAGCATGGCACCCGACCCCGCCGTGCTGTGCCAGGTGGCCGATGCGCTCAACAGCGCACGCCGCCCGGCCATCGTGGCGGGCACGGGGGTAGACCGCGACGGTGCGATGGACTTGCTGGTGCAGCTGGCCGAGCGCCACCGAGCGCCGGTGTACACCGCACCCATGAGCGCGCGCTGCGCGTTTCCGGAGACCCACCGCCTCTTTGGCGGCTTCCTGCCCGCCATGCGCGAGCGCATTGTCGAGAAACTCGCGGGGCATGACCTGGTGCTGGTGCTGGGGGCGCCCGCGTTTCTGTACCACGTCGAAGGGCAGGGGCCGCACCTTCCCCAAGGCGCCGCGCTCTGGCAGATCGTGGACGACCCGCAGATGGCGGCCTGGACGCCCTTCGGCAACAGCCTGGTGGCGAGCCTGCACCTGGCAGTGGGTGCATTGCTGCAGGCATGCAACCCACCGCAGCGCCCGCTGCCCGCAGCGGCTGCGCGGCCGGAGCCCGCAGCCCCCAGCAGCCCCATGGAGGTCGCCTATGCCCTCCAGGTGCTCAACGAGGTACGCCGCGAAGAGGACGTGGTGGTGGAAGAGGCCCCGGGCTCGCGCAGCGTGATGCAGGCGCGGCTGCCCATGGCGGGGCCAGGCAGCTTCTACACCATGGCCAGCGGCGGCCTGGGCTACGGCATGCCGGCGGCGGTGGGCCTGGCGTTGGGCCGCCAGCGCATGGGCTTGAAGGGGCGCACCATCGCGCTCATCGGTGACGGCTCCAGCATGTACTCCATCCAGGCGCTGTACACCGCCGCGCAGCTGGCCCTGCCCATCACCTTCGTGATCCTCAATAACCGACGCTATGCGGCCTTGCAGGACTTCGCGCCGGTGTTTGGCTTCGCCCCGGGCGAGAAGCCCGCCGGCACGGATCTGCCCGAGCTCGACTTTGTATCGCTGGCGCGCGGCCAGGGCATGGAAGCCACGCGGGCCGACGACCCTTCGCGGCTGGCAGAAGACCTCCGCGCCGCCCTCAACGCCCCAGGCCCCTGCCTGATCGAGCTGGTGGTTGCCTGACCCCGGCGCCGGGCTTTTGAACATCCAACACATCAACCAGGAGACATGACATGAGCAACAACACCATCACCATGCTGATCAATGGCCAGGCCCGTGCCGCCAGCAACGGCGCCACCTTCACGCGCACCAACCCGCTGGATGGGGAGGTCGCCACCACGGCCCCCGCCGCCACACCGCAGGACGCAGTAGCGGCCGTGGAGGCCGCTGCTGCAGCTTTTCCGGCCTGGTCGCAGACAGCGCCCGGGGAGCGCCGCGCGCTGCTGCTCAAGGCCGCGCAGTCCCTCGAAGCCAAGGCCGCGGATTTCACTGCCGCCATGGCTTCGGAGATCGGCGCTTCCGGCATCTGGGCCGGCTTCAACGTGCACCTGGCCGCGGACATGCTGGTGGAGGCGGCCGCGCTGACCACCCAGATCAGCGGCGAGGTCATCCCATCGAACGTGCCCGGCAGCTTGGCAATGGGCACGCGGCAGGCCGCTGGCGTGGTACTGGGCATGGCGCCGTGGAACGCGCCGGTGATCCTGGGCGTGCGCGCCGTGGCTGTGCCGCTGGCTTGCGGCAACACCGTGGTGCTCAAGGGCAGCGAGCTGTGCCCTGCCACGCACGGGCTCATCATCCAGGCCCTGCAAGAGGCGGGACTGCCGCCCGGCGTGGTCAACTTTGTGACCAACGCGCCCGAGGACGCCGCCGAGGTGGTGGAAGCCATGGTCTCGCACCCGGCTGTCAAGCGCGTGAACTTCACCGGCTCGACCCACGTGGGGCGCATCATCGCCGCGCGCTGCGCGTTTCACCTCAAGCCCTCGGTGCTGGAGCTGGGCGGCAAGGCCCCGCTGCTGGTGCTGGACGATGCCGACCTGGATGCGGCCGTCAACGGCGCAGCATTTGGCGCCTTTGCCAATTCCGGGCAGATCTGCATGTCCACCGAGCGCATCGTGGTGGACCAGAAGATCGCCGATGCCTTCGTATCCAGGCTGGCCGCCAAGGCCCAGGCCCTGCCGCTGGGCGACCCGCGCAAGGGGCCGGTGGTGCTGGGCTCGGTGGTGGACATGCGCACGGTGCGCCGCGTCAACGAGCTCATCGACGATGCCCTGGCCAAGGGCGCCAAGCTGGTGTGCGGCGGCAAGGCCGACAATACGCTCATGCCCGCCACGCTGCTGGACAACGTGACCGCGGCCATGCGCATCTACAGCGAGGAAACCTTTGCGCCCGTAAAGGCCATCGTGCGGGTGGATGGCGAGGAAGCCGCCATCGCCTGCGCCAATGACAACGCCTTCGGCCTGTCAGCCGCCGTGTTCACCGCCGACACGGCGCGCGGCTGGCGTGTGGCGCAGCGCATCGAATCGGGCATCTGCCACATCAACGGCCCCACCGTGCACGACGAAGCCCAGATGCCGTTTGGCGGCGTGAAAGCCAGTGGCTGGGGCCGCTTTGGCGGGCGCGCCGGCATCGAAGCCTTCACCGATCTGCGCTGGATCACGGTGCAGACCACGGCCCGGCACTACCCGTTCTGACGTGCTGGCGGCCGGATGCGTTGAGCTGGACTTGCGTGATCCCGGCCCTTCCTATCGGCTCTGGCGCTGTCGCCCTTTCACGGTGTCTGCCAGCGTCTTGGCCGGGGGCATCGCGTGATCCCGAGGCGCCAATGAAGCGGCTGCTTCTGCCGCTCTTTCAGGAGTGGATGGCGTGCCGCCCCGGGAGCGGTGGCCGGAGGTTCTCGCGTCCAAATACCCGCATGGGACGTTGATGCCTCCTGCTGACACGCCGCTGTCAGCAGCCCCCAATCACCATCACGGCTTCTTTCTTTCCATCACTCGTTGAACGACAGGAGCCTTTCATGAAGAACGCCATCGCCTGGTTTGAAATCCCCACCACCCAGCTGGACCGCGCCCAAGCCTTTTACGAAGCCGTGCTGGGCCAGCCCATGCGGCGCGAGGCCATGGGGCCCAGCGAAGGCGCCGTGTTTGCCTATGACCCCGAAGCTGATGGCGCGGGCGGCGCGCTGATGATGGGCCCAACGGCGCCGCGGGTATCGGACAGCGGCACACTGGTCTACCTGGACGCCTCGCCCTCGCTCGACGCGGCGCTGGAACGCGCGGTGGCCCAGGGCGGCCGCGTGGCCCTGCCGCGCCAGGCGCTGCCGCCGGGCATGGGCTTCTTTGCCCACATCCAGGACCTGGACGGCAACCGCGTCGGGTTGCATGCGCCCAACTGATCTCGACACCCGAAAGGAGACTCCATGGAAACACAGGAACTGCACCGTGGCCGGCTCATCGACCACATCCAGCTGGTCGTGCGCGATCTGGCCGCGAGCCGCACGTTTTACGCGGCCGTATTCGAAGCCCTGAATGTGCCAATGGGTGGCACCGCCGAGGACTACTTCTGGGCGGATGAGCTGTTCATCTCCACCGCCGACAGCGTGGCCGCGCAAGGGCACCTCACCGGGCGGCACCACCTGGCCTTCCAGGCACAGGACCGGGCGATGGTGGAGGCGTTCTACAAAGCCGCCCTGGCCCATGGCGGCAAGGACAACGGTGCGCCGGGCGAGCGGCCCTACCACCCCGGCTACTACGCCGCGTTTGTGCTGGACCCGGACGGCAACAACATCGAAGCGGTGTTCCACGGCGAGGCGCAGCGCAGCGCGCCCTCGGTCAAGGTGACGTTCTGACCGGCTCCATGCAACAGCAGGCCCTGTGGCAGGACGCGGGCGCCGTTGCTCCCATCGCGCGCACGAGCGCCATGGTGGCCCCGTCCGCGCCCCACCCGCTGCGGCGCAACTGGATCGCCGTGGCCAGCGCCCAGCACGCCCGCCGGGGCTGCGCCACGCCAGGGACCGGCTTCATGCAGGTGTGCCACGGCAAGGCAGCGCCGCTGCGGCGCGTGCAGGCTGGGGACCGCGTGGCGTACTACGCGCCCACGGTCACGATGGGCGGCAAGGACCGATTGCAGGCGTTTGTGTCGATCGGCATCGCACAGCCCGGCGAGCCGTACGCGTTTGACATGGGCGGCGGGTTCGTGCCCTTCCGCAAGGACGTGGCTTATGTGCCCGCGCAGGAGGCGCCGATCGCGCCGCTGCTGGACAGCCTGGAGTTTGTGGAAGACCGCACGCGGTGGGGCGCCAAGTTCCGCTTCGGGCTGTTCGCCGTCAGCGACCACGACATGCGGCTGATTGCACGGGCGATGCAGGCCGACGTGCGGGCGCTGGATCTTGCGTAGAGCCTAGGCCGCTTGCGCTGCGGGGGCCCTCAGCACACGGCCATCAACGCTTCGACGGTGCGGCGCTGGGCCGCGGTCAGGGCGGCATAGCCCTCGCGCAGCCATCGCTGCACGATCCGATGGATTTCCAATTCAACAGCGGTCATGGTGTCCTCCAGCATGAACTGTGGTGAGGCAGGGAGCCGGTCGCCCGGCGCGTGCCACTGTGCCAGCTCTGCGCTGCGGGCAGCGGGGCAATGAGGCGGGGCGATGGCCGCCTTTTTGCGGTACCAGGAACCGCGCCGACGGAGTGCCTGGCGCGGAAATGCTTCTCTTTTGATAGCTGGTTGCGCTTATTCTGCAAGCGCTAGAGCCTCAAAATGCTTCAAGGATGCGCGGGGCCGACCCGCACACGCGCCAGCGCCTCGGGCACATCGCTCCACGCCGGCCGACCCAGCGCGTAACGCTGGCGCAGGTAGTGCGCCAGTTCGGTGATCTGCGCATCGCTGAGCGCAGGGCCGAACGCGGGCATGAAGCCGATGTCGCGCGCGGCCGGCTCGCGGATGCCGTGCACGATGACCTGCAGCAGGTTGTCGGGCCGGTCGCTGTGCAGGTTGGTGTTGAGCGCGAGCGGGATGTTCACGCCCAGCAGCTGCGGCCCGTCACCATCGTGGTGGCAGGCGGCGCAAGCGCCGTTGAACAGGCGCTGGGCCGCGCCGGGCTGGGGCGCGAGTGCAGCGGCCTGGGCCACGACGGTGGTGGCGCGCGCCTGCAGCTGCGCATCCGCCGCGAGGGCTGCTGCAGGCTCGGCCTGGAACGAAGTCAGGTACACGGCCATGGCGCGGATGTCGTCGTCGGGCAGCTGCGCCAGCTCGCGCACCACGGGTGCCATGGGGCCCGAGGCACTGCCGTGCTCGGGGCTGTGGCCGTGGCGCAGGTAGCGGTAGAGCGACTCGGCGCTCCAGGGCACGGGCGCTTTCGACAGTGCCGTGAGCGCGGGTGCCTCCCATCCGTCGATGAGTGCGCCCGAGAGGAACGCCGCCCCGCCCTGCTCCGCGCCCAGCGCGTTGCGCGGCGTGTGGCAGGCGCCGCAGTGGCCCACGCCCTGCACCAGGTAGGCACCGCGGTTCCATTCGGGCGGGCGATTCGGGTCGGGCTTGAACGGGGTGGCGTCGTGGAACAGTGCGTTCCAGCCGGCCATGAGCGGGCGCACGCTGAAGGGGAAGGCCAGCTCGGTCTTGGGCACGTCGGCGCGCACCGCCGGCTGGGCCATGAGGTAGGCGTACAGCGCGGTGAGGTCGTCGTCGCTCATCTTGGCGAACGAGGTGTACGGAAACGCCGGGTACAGGTGGCGGCCGTCGCGCGAGATGCCCTCGCGCATCGCACGCTGGAAAGCGCTGAAGGACCACTGGCCGATGCCTGTTTCAGCGTCGGGCGTGAGGTTGGTGGTGTAGACCTTGCCAAAGGGCGTGTCCATGGCGCGGCCGCCCGTGTTGGGCGTGCCGCCGGGGGCGGTGTGGCACACGGCGCAGTCGCCCGCGGCGGCCAGGACGCGGCCGCGCTCGATGGTGGCGGCGTTGTAAACCGAAGCCCCCGCCGTCTGCACCACGGGGGCGATGGCGGGGCGCCAGCCCAGCAGCGCGGCGCCCACGGCGAAGATGCCGGCCGCCAGCGCGCCAGCCCGCGCCCACACGCTGCGGCGGCGCGGCCAGGGGGCATGGGCGGGCAGCGTGGGGGCGGGCAGCTCCAGCGTGGGCAACACGTCGGCGGATTGCGTGGGCGTGGCGCTGCCTTGTGCGCCAGCGCCGGCCGCGGCGGCCTCGGCAGCGGCGGTGAGCGGGTTCAGCCCGGCGCGCACCACTTCGGGCGTGAAGGGCGGCGCGCGAAAGCGCACGCCCGTGGCGTCGAAGATCGCGTTGGCAATGGCCGCCGTGCCGGGCACGGAGGACGATTCGCCCGCGCCCAGCGGGGCCTCGTCCTGCCGGGGCATGTGCATGACCTCGATGACGGGCACCTCGCGGAAGCTCAGGATGGGGTAGCTGCCCCATTCGCGGGTGTTCACGGCCTGCTTGACGGGCTCGAAACTCACCTGCTCCTTGAGCGCGCGGCTGGTGGTCTGCAGCACATTGCCGTGTACCTGCTGCTCCACGCCCGCGGGGTTGACCATGAGGCCCGCGTCGTGCCCCACGACCACGCGGCGCACGTGGACCTCGCCGGTGCGCTGGTTCACGTCCACATCGGCCACCCAGGCGGCCCAGGCCGCGCCAAAGCCGGGCCACTTGCTGTGGATGTAGCGTGCGTAGGCGAAGCCCTGGCCCTGAACCCAGTCGCCGCCCGCATCGACCTGGCGCGGGCCGGTGCGCGGCTGCCAGCCAGCCTTGGCAGCGGTGGCGCGCACCAGCTCGGCGGCGCGCGGGTCGTTCAGCAACTGCAGGCGGAACTGCACCGGGTCCACACCCGCAGCGGTGGCCAGCTCGTCCACATACGACTCGTGCGCGAAGGAGTTGGGCAGCGCCGACACGCCACGCAGCCAGGATGCGCGAACGATGGGCGGCATGTCGTTGACGGCCACGCGCAGGTGGTCGTACTGGTACGGCGGGCGGGCCGTGCGGTCGCCCATTTCATACGCCTGGGCCGTGGGCTCGATGGTGCGCGTGAGCAGCAGCGCCAGCGTGGGCGCGCCGTTGGAGGGGTAGGACGTTTCAAAGTCATACGCCGCCACCGAGCCGTCGGCATTGAGCCCGCCGCGCACCTGCATGAGCTGCGCCGTGCCCTTGGGCTCCCACAGATGTTCCTGCTCGCGCGTGAGCTGCACGCGCACAGGGGCGCCCACGGCGCGCGAGAGCAGCGCGGCGTCGGCGGCCACATCGTCGGCACCATTGCGGCCATAGCAGCCCGCGGCCTCCATGCGGATCAGATCGATGTCCACATCGGCCATGCCCATGAGGCGGGCCAGGTCGGCGCGCAGCACGTGGGGGTTCTGCGTGCCGGCCCACACGGTCATGCGCGGGCGGCCAGCGCCATCATCCTGCGCCCGCCATTCGGCCACGGCGCACGAGGGGCCGATGGACGCGTGCAGCTGGTAGGGCCACACGTAGGTGCGGGGCATGGGCTGGTCGGCAGCAGCCAGGGCCGCGTCCACGTCGCCTTCGTCCACCAGACGGCGCTGCGTGGCGGGGTTGGCGCGGATGGCCTGGGCAATGGCCTCGGGGCTGTCCTGGCGCGGAAAGCCCGGCCAGTCCTTCCAGCGCACCTTCAAGTCACGCAGGGCTTGCTCGGCCTGCTCCTCGCGCTCGGCCACGATGCCGACAAAGTCACGGATCACGACCACGGCGCGGATGCCGGGGACGTGGGCGATGGAGTTTTGGTCCACCGATTCGAGCGTGTTGCCGATGAAGTCGCCATGGTCGGCGCCTGCATACGGCGGGCGCACCACGCGACCGTGCAGCATGCCGGGCACGCGCATGTCGTGCACGAAGACCAGCTCGCCGCTGACCTTGGCGGGGATGTCCACGCGCGGCACGGACTGGCCGACAACGGTGTACTCCGAGGCGGGCTTGGTGGGGGTGGCGTCGGCCAGCTCCAGGGTGGTGCGCTGGCCTGCCAGAAGGTCCGCATAGCGCACGCGCACGTTGGGGTCGTCGGTGCATTGCACCAGGCCGTGGTGAACGCGCAGGGCCTCGGCGGGCAGGCCCAGGCGCTCTGCCGCGCGCGCCAGCAGCCAGTGGCGCGCCTGGGCCGCCGCGGTACGCAGGGGCTTGGCGTGGATCTGGAGGGAGGCGCTGGCAATGGTGGCGCCCTGGTTGGGCGCGCGGGTGGTGTCGCCCAGCACCATGTGCACGCACGGCAGGGGCACGTCCAGCTCTTCGGCCACGATCTGCGCGAGTGCGGTGCGGATGCCGGTGCCCAGGTCCACATGGCCGTTGAGCGCCGTCACGCTGCCGTCATCCCACACGGCGATGAGGATCTCCACGCCCTCGGCTGGGTTGCCGGCCACCAGCGCGGGCTGGCCCTTGACGGGTGGGGGCGCGGGCGGCGGATTGCGCACGACCAGCAGCACGCCATCGGCCGCATGGAAGTCGGCGCGGCTGCGCGGCGCCTGGGCGCGCGGCGGCGTGGGAGGGGTCGCGCTCATGCCTTCGCCTCGCGCATCAACACGGCGGCGCGCAACACGGCGCGGATGATCTCGACATGCGTGCCGCAGCGGCACAGGTTGGACGACAGCTCGCGGCGAATGGCGGCCTCGTCGGGGTCGGGGTTGCGCTCCAGCAGGGCCACGGCCATCATCACCATGCCATTCAGGCAGTAGCCGCACTGGGCGGCTTGTTCTTCCACAAACGCCTGCTGCACCGGATGCAAAGCGTCGACATGGCCGCAGCGCGCAGGCAGGCCCTCCAGCGTGGTCACCTCGCGCCTCGCCACGCCTTGCGCCGGAATCACGCAGGCCCGCGCGGCGACGCCATCCACCAGCACCGTGCACGCGCCGCACTGCCCCAGGCCGCAGCCGTATTTGGGACCGTTGAGCGCAAGGTCGTTGCGCAGCACGTGCAGTAGCGTGGCGCTGGCGCCCGCGGGGGCGGGCAAGGCGCAGGGCTGGCCGTTGACGGTGAGCGTGGCGGTGGCGCGATGAGCGGTAGAGTGCATGGGAGAAGCAAGCGCCCTATCTCTTCAAACTGCCGCTGCGCGTGTACATCTCCAGGTCCACAAAGTTCGATCCGTTGTGGTTGTTCGGTCCGTACTGCAGCGGGAAGTCGCCGATCTTGGTGGTGCCCATGTCTTCCATGGCCTTGATGAAGCCTTCGCGCGTGAGGCTGCGGCCCGCGCGCTTGAGCCCCTCCACAAACACGCGCGCGGCGATGTAGCCCTCGAGCATGGTGTAGCTGTCGATCTTCTCGCCCGCATCGGTGCGGTCCTTGCGGTAGTCGGCCACGATGGGGAGGCGGCTGGCCTGCGGCGAGGGCACGATGCTGGCCGTGACCAGGCCTTCGATGCCGCCGTTCAGGCGCTGCGCGGAGCCCGGCGCATCGGTGATGCCCACCGAGATGGTGTAGAGCGGCGACGCGGCACCAGCCCCTCGGTAGTCGCGCAGGAACACCTCCACCATCTTGCCCGCCATGATCATCACCACCGCGCCCGGCTGGGCCTTGGTGAGCTGGGCCACCTGGGCCTTGGCGTCGGTGGCGGCAATCTCCAGGGGCACGGTGTCCACCACCTTCACCTTCAGGCCCTGGGCGATCTGCAGGCAGGTGTCGAGGTTGGATTTGCCGAATGCGCTGTTCTGGTAGACGACGGCAATGTTGTTGATGCCCAGCGTGGCCAGATGGCCCACGATCTTGCGCAGCTCGGTCTCATAGCTGGCGCGCACGTGGAACAGGTAGCGGTTGTGATTGGTGCGGAACGACGTGGTGCCCACCAGGGGCGCGAACATGGGCACGCCGGCCTTCTCGGCCAGCGGCATGGCGGCGATCAGGTTGCCCGTGGCCACATACCCGATCAGCGCAAACACCTTGTCGTCGTCGATGAGCTTGGCCGTGTTCTCGGCCGTCTTCTTGGGCTCGTAGGCGTCGTCGTAGGACACCAGCTCCAGCGTGCGGCCCTGCACGCCCCCGGTCTTGTTCACCTTGTCGAAGACCAGCGCGATGCCGGCCTTGTAGTCCACCCCGAAATCCTTGGCCGGCCCCGTGAACACGGCCGACTGGCCGACTTTGATGCGGGTGTCCGTCACCCCCGTCTCGGCAGCTGCCGGGCCCGCCCATGCCATTCCTGCCGCCGCCAGGCCCACCATGGCAGTCCGGCGGTCGATGCATCCATCCTCCATCCCTCGACACTTCATGTAGTGCTCCTTACATCAAAGATGAAAGTTTCAGCGCTGGCGCTGCCATCGTGCAAGTGTTGGGAGAGGTGTTTTTTGTAACCAACGGCACACGTGGGCAACACGCCACAAGCGCTGGCGGAAGCACGTCAGACGCTCAAGTAGGCGCGGCGCACCTCGTCGTTGGCGGCCAGCTCGGCCATGCTGGCCTGGTAGCGGATCTGGCCCTTCTCCAGCACATAGGCGCGGTCGGAAACCAGTTCGGCGAAGTGCATGTTCTGCTCGGACAGCAGGATGCTCACGCCCTGCTCCTTGAGCTCCAGGATCATGTGCGCCATCTGCTCCACGATCACCGGGGCCACGCCTTCGGAAGGCTCGTCCAGCAGCACCAGGTAGGGATTGCCCATGAGCGTGCGCGCCACGGTCAGCATCTGCTGCTCGCCGCCGCTCATGCGGCCGCCCGGACGCTGAGGCATCTCGCCCAGGTTCGGGAAGAGCTTGAACAACCGCTCGGGCGTCCACACCGGAGCGGACGCGCCGTCGGGCCAGGCACGTGGCGGCTGGCGCCCGACCTCCAGGTTCTCCATCACCGTCAGGTCGGTGAACACGCGGCGGTCCTCGGGCACGAAGCCCAGGCCCAGGCGCGCGGCATCGTGCGGATCGCTCTTGGAAATGTCCCGGCCCATGAACTGGATCTGCCCCTTGCGCTTGGCGAGCATGCCCATCAGCGTCTTGAGCGTGGTGGACTTGCCCGCGCCGTTGCGCCCCATCAGGGCCACGACCTCGCCGCGGCGCACGTCCAGATCCACGTCGTACAGGATCTGCGCCGCGCCATACCAGGCTTGCAGGCCCTGAGCCCGCAGCAGCACTTCAGGGGTTTCGCTGATCGTCGTCATCGTCGTCATGCCGTGGTCTCCGCGGCGGCTGCGGTCTTCTTTTCAAAGGTCTTGCCGGTGCCGAAGTAGACCTCCTGCACCTTGGGGTGGTCGCGCAGCTCCAGCGGCTTGCCTTCGGCAATGAGCCGGCCGCGCGCCAGCACGATCATGCGGTCGGCGTAGGCGAACACCACGTCCATGCTGTGCTCGGTGAAGAGCACCGCCATGTTGCGATCGATCACCAGCTGCTTGGTAAGCGCCATGAGGGCGTTGCGCTCCTTGGGTGCCATGCCGGCCGTGGGCTCGTCCATGAGCAGCAGTTTCGGGCTGTTGGCCATGGCAATGGCCAGCTCCACGCGCTTGACGTCGCCGTAGGCAAGCACACTGCAGGGTCGGTCGGCCTGCGACTTCATGCCCACCTGGTCCAGCAGTGCCAGGGCCTTGTCGCGCTGGTGGTCGGCGGCCTTGCGCCACATCGAGAACAGCTTGTGGTCGTGCGAGATCAGGGCCATCTGCACGTTCTCCACCACGGTGAGCGAAGCGAAGGTCTCGGCGATCTGGAAGGTGCGGCCCACGCCCATGCGCCAGATATCGCGGGGCTTGCGGCCCACCAGCTCCTGGCCGTCCAGCTGTATCGATCCCGCGTCGGCGGGCAGCTGGCCGTTGACCATGTTGAAGGTGGTGGACTTGCCGGCACCGTTGGGGCCGATGAGCGCCAGCAGTTCACCGGCAGCCAGCTCGAAGTGGATGCCGTCCACCGCCTTCACGCCGCCGAAGGACTTGCCCAGGCCCGAGACTTTGAGCAGGCTCATGCCAGGCCCTCCTTCATGTTCTTGGCTTCGCGCCGGTTGTCGAAGACTTGTTTGATGGCGCCCGCGATGCCCTGCGGGAAGAGCAGCACCAGGATGAGGATGATGGCCCCCAGCATGGCCCGCCAGTAGTCGGTGTTGCGCGCCACGGTGTCGTGCAGCCAGGTGAAGGTGACCGCGCCCACCACGGGCCCGGCCAGCGTCTGGATGCCGCCCAGCAGCACCATGACCAGACCGTCCACCGAGCGGCTCACATGCAGCGTTTCGGGCGAGATGCTGCCCTTGGAAAACGCAAACAGCGCACCGCCCAGGCCCGCGAACAGGCCCGCAATCACGAAGGCTGTCCACTGCATGCGCTTGACGTCGATGCCGATGGCATCGGCACGCAGCACCGAGTCCCGCCCCGCGCGCAGCGCGTAGCCAAACGGAGAGAACAGCACGCGGCGCAGCACGAGCACCCCTGCCACCACCAGCGCGAGGGTGAGGTAGTAGTAGTTGCGCTTGTCCGAAAGCCACTCGGCCGGCCACACACCGGTCAGGCCGTTGCTGCCGCCAGTGAAGCCATCCCACTGGTAGCAGATGGCCCAGGTGATCTGCGCAAAGGCCAGCGTGAGCATGGCCAGGTACACGCCAGACAGTCTCACGCAGAACCAGCCATACAGCAGTGCACCCGCCGCCGCCACCAGCGGAGCCAGCACCAGGGCCAGCTCCATCGGAACGCCTGCCGCGCGCACCAGCAGGGCGGCGGCGTAGGCCCCCAGGCCAAAGTAGGCCGCGTGGCCGAATGAGTGCATGCCCGCCGGCCCCATGATGAAGTGCAGGCTGGCAGCAAACAGGGCTGCGATCAGCAGATCGATCAGCAGCACCGTGAGGTACGGCGAGCCTGCGGTGAACAACGGCAGCAGCACCAGCACCGCCACCAGTGCGGCGCCACCCAGCTTGAACCAGCGTTCGGGCTGGCGCAGCGGCGCCTCGGGCAGACCGGTGTTGCGGCTCACGCCCTGCGGCTTGCCCAGGAGACCCCAGGGGCGCCAGACCAGCACCACGGCCATCACCAGGAACTCCACCACCAGCGTGAGCTTGGAGAACGACACGCTGATGCCAAAAATTTCGACCACGCCCAGCCAGATGCAGATGGCCTTGATCTCTGCAATCAGCAGCGCCGCCACATACGCGCCGGGGATGGAGCCCATGCCGCCCACCACCACCACCACGAAAGCAGCGCCGATGGTGTTGAGGTCCATCTCGAGCGTGGCCGGCTCGCGCGGCAGCTGCAGCGCGCCGCCCAGGCCCGCCAGCATCGCACCCAGGGCAAATACTGCCGTGAACAGCCAGGCCTGGTTCACGCCCAGCGCGCTGACCATCTCCCGGTCTTGCGTGGCGGCGCGCACCAGCGTGCCCCAGCGCGTGCGGGTGAGGAGCAGCCACAGAAGGCCCAGCACCACCGGGCCCACCACGATAAGGAACAGGTCATACGAGGGAAACTGGCGGCCCAGGATGCTGACCGAGCCCGAGAGGCCCGGCGCGCGCGGGCCCAGCAGTTCTTCCGGCCCCCATATCCACAACGCAGCGTCCTTGATGACCAGCACGAGCGCGAACGTGGCCAGCAGCTGGAACAGCTCGGGCGCCTTGTAGATGCGGCGCAGCAGCACCACCTCCACCACCGCCCCCAACAAGCCCACGGCCACGGCCGAGAGCAGCAGCGCAGGCCAGAAACCCAGGCCCGTGCCGAGCTTGGCCACCAGCGAGTAGGCGATGTAGATGCCCACCATGAAGAACGAGCCGTGCGCAAAATTGACGATGCGCGTGACGCCAAAGATCAGCGAAAGCCCGGCGCCCACGAGGAACAGGGAGGAGGCCCCCGCCAGACCATTGAGCAGCTGAACGACAAAACTCGAAAAACTCATCGAAGTCTCCGCGGTGCGACCTGCGCACCGCCCACAGCCTATGAAACCGGCGCGGCCTCAGCGAAGGCCGCGGCGCAAGGGCCGCCCCGCCGCGCTGGCGGTGTCCCCCTTCCCGAAGGGTGCAGCCATTCGAGAGAAGGGGGAAGCGGCGAAGCCGCTCAGGGGGATGCCATTTATTCAGCGCGCAGTTTTTTGACTTCCTCCGCAGTGGGCTGCACCTTCGCGCCGTCCACGTACCGGTAGTCCACCATCACGCCCTTGCCGCCTTCGTTCTTGGTGCGGCCCACGTAGCTGCCCATGGTGGACTGGTTGTCCTCGGGGCGGTACGTGGCGCGGCCAAACGGCGTCATCACCTGCAGGCCCTTGAAGGCCACCACCAGCTTTTCGGTATCGGTGGAGCCAGCCTTTTTGATGCCCTCGGCCAGTGACTTGATGGCGCTGTAGCCGACGACGGAGCCCAGGCGCGGGTAGTCGTTGAACTTGCCCTGGTAGGCCGTCTGGAAGGCCTTGTGCTCGGGCGTCTGGATGCCATACCAGGGGTAGCCGGTGACGATCCAGCCATTGGGCGCCTCGTCCTTGAGGGGGTCCATGTACTCGGGCTCGCCGGTCAGCAGGCTCACCACCTCGCGGCCCTGGAACAGGCCACGCGTGTTGCCCTCGCGCACGAACTTGGAGAGGTCGGCGCCGAACAGCACGTTGAAGATCGCGTCAGGCTTGGCATCGGCCAGGGCCTGCACCACGCTGCCCGCATCGACCTTACCCAGCGGCGGCGCCTGCTCGACGACGAATTCCACATCGGGCTGCGCGGCCTTGAGCAGCTGCTTGAACGTGGCCACGGCGGACTGGCCGTACTCGTAGTTGGGATACACCAGGGCCCAGCGCTTTTTCTTGAGTGCCACCGCGTCCGGCACCATCATGGCCACCTGCATGTAGGTGGAGGCGCGCAGGCGGTAGGTGTAGCGGTTGCCGTTCTGCCAGACGATCTTGTCGGTCAGCGGCTCGCTGGCCAGGAAGAAGAACTTCTTCTGCTTGGCAAAGTCAGTGAGCGCCAGGCCGATGTGCGACAGGAAGGAGCCCGTGAGCACGTCCACCTTCTCGCGCGAGACCAGCTCTTCAGCCACGCGCACGGCGTCGCCGGGGTTGGCGTTGTCGTCGCGTATCACCAGCTGGACCTTCTTGCCCAGCAGGCCGCCCGAGGCATTGATCTCGTCCACCGCCAGCTCCATCCCTTTTTTGTAGGGCTCCAGGAAGGCGGGCTGCGCCTTGTAGCTGTTGATCTCGCCAATCTTGATGACATCCTGTGCGTGCACAGGGGCCAGCGTGAGAGCCAGCGCGGCCGCAGCCGTGGCACGCATGAGGTTTTGTCGCATCGTCATGGAAACACTCCTGAAAGATGGGTGGTGAGAAAACGGTCGGGAAAAAGCGTCGTGCGGGATGGTAGTGGGAGCGGAGCGTCACCGCAGGCCATCCACCCCCTGGATTTCGGAAGCCTGCAACCCGCCAACGCGGGGCAGCGGCCTGCCGCTGTCGGTGACCACGATGGCCACCACGATTTCGTTGGCGCGCGGTGCATCCGCCACGCGCGCCTCCATGGCGTCGAAATGGCTGCGCACGTAAGCAGCATCCTTGTGGCCGAGCGGCACATCGATGGCCGCGCCCAGGCCGCCGATCTTCTTGCTGGACGGCACCAGGGCCGCGCCCTTTTCCACCGCGGCGCGCAGCGGCGCACCCAGCTTGGGGTGCAGGATGGCGGCGGCATGCTCCAGCTCGCCCGCCTCGCCCACGATGGCGGCCTTGCCGTAGCTCTGCGCCTGGCCGGGCTCGATGCCCAGGGCCTGCACACAGCGCTGCCCCAGCAAGGCGCCCAGTTCTTCGCCGATGGCGGTCAGCTCATCCAGGTTCTCCACGTAGCGGCCGGCACAAGGGTTCTCGATCACGGCCATGGCCAGGGCCTTGCGCACGGGTGGCTGAACGTCGCGCCCCATCTCCACGCGGACTTCGTCGGTTTGCACAATGATTTTGCGGATCTTGGCGGGCATGTTCTGGTCTCCTTCGGTGGGGTTGTGGGCAGGTCAGCGCAGGCCATTCCACTGGCTGATGTCCGCCGCCTTGAGGCCGCCCACGCGGGCGTGGATGCGGGCCCCTGTGGACATGGCCAGGATGAAGACGATTTCATCCGACGCGGGCGCGCCCGGCACGCGCACCTCGATGGCGTCGAAGTGGCTGCGCACGTAGCTGGCATTGATGTGGGTGAGCGGCACATCGAGCGCCGCGCCGGGCCCGCCCACTTTCTTGGTGGAGGGCACGATGGCCAGCGCGTTGGCGGGCTGCCCAGTCTTCTCTTCTGCTTTGCCTTGCGCATAGGCGTTGCGGTCGCCCTTCCAGCCCAGCAGCTCGCGCATGGCGTAGCCGCCGGGCACATGCCACAGCGCGCCGTGCTCGAGCTCGCCCCCAGCGCCCACGATGGCGCCCTTGCCGTACGTCTCGACGCGTTCGGCCGGCACGTGCATGGCTTGGAGCAGACGCTGTGCCATATCCAGGCCCACGTCCTGCAGCGCATCCATCATGGGCAGGATGTCGGGCTCGTAGCGGCCGGCATAGGGGTTGGTGAGCACCGCGCCGATCGCGCCGCGCAGCAGCGGCACCTCGGCCTGTGGGCCGAATTCGTGCCGGATTTCCTCAACGTGGGTGAAAACGCGCCGTATCTGGATCATGTCGGAACCTGTGAATTCGTTAAGCAAATACTGAACCAACTTCGTTTGCCAATGCTCGGTGCGGCCCCGGCCGGCGCTCTGGCGCTGCACCGGACACGGAGGCGCTCACCGGTGTGGCTGCAAATTGCCCCTGGCAGGCCAGTAGCGCGCACCACAACAATCCCCGAGCCTGCAATTCTTGCGCCTTTTGCAATCCCTGCTGAAGTGCGCGGTGCACCTGGGCCTGGGGCAACGGCGGCACCTCCACAGTGACGGGAATCGCGCCCAGGTCGCTGTTGTCGCGCACCTCCCAGGCAGGCAGACGCGTGATGCGCTCATCGTCCACGTTGACGGCATTCGCCACCATGGTCGCCGCGGCGTCCGCTTCGGCCGCCGTGCGCGCAAGCACCGTCACGCTGTCTGCAATGCCCAGGGACTGGCTGCGCCCGCGCCAACCGCTGGTGGCCACACCCCGCACGGGCAAGGCGGAGTCGATCTGCAGGCGCCCATCCAGCCACAACCCGTCATGCCACCGTGTCGCATCGATGGAGGCGATGTCGCACACCACCCCCACCGAAACCGACCGGCCAGGCACCAGGTGCAGTGCAATGTCGCCGCCGTTGTTGACCCACGCCCGGGCAACGCCGTCGCAGGCGTAGGCGGCCACGATCTCCTGCGCCACTGCGCCGGCCACGGCCGCCATGGGGGTGATGAAGTCGCCACTGAGCGGGCGGCACGCGCGCCACATGCGCTGCGCCACCGGGCCGCGCAAAACGCAAGAGGTTGCCGCTGCCCCAATGGGCGTGCGCAGGGCCGGCAACTCGTCCACGAGTTCCTGCAGTAAGGGCGCGAAGCGCTGCCATGCGCGCTCATGCGCCGCAGCCACGGCATGCGCTTCGCCCTCGGCCTGTATGACCAGATCCATGGGGCCATGCTGAAAGTGCCAGCGGCCTCCAGACAGCAGGTTGCGGGTGGCTTGCATGCGTCAGCCCAGCAGCGGGGGCTGGCCCAGGGGCCAGGGGTTGTTCTGCGGCAGCACCTGCCACAGCCGGGCCTGCGGCGCGCCATCGTTGTGCCAAGCGCCGCGCTGCAGCACCTCGGCCAGGCTGCGGATCTGCTCGGTGTGCCCGCCCAGCGCGGCGTAGTCCGCGCGACGCATGCTGAATTCAATGGGGGCTACGATGGCCGGCGTGGGCACGGTGCCAAAGCTGTTGTCGGGCATGCGCAGCACGTCGGCCATCACGGTAATGCCGCCGCCGGGCCACACGTACGCCGGGGCGCCGCCGCAGGTCACATTGACCAGCGCGTTCTTGATGGAGCGCGTGAGGAGCACGGGGTTTTCGGTGACGCCTGCGCGCAGGCTGCCGCCCGCACCGCCCAGGAACAGCACGGAGGCGAGCGAGGGCTCGCAGTTCTCGCCAATGCGGTCCACGATGCGCCGTACTTCGGGCGGCATCTCCGATTCCACCGGTTTCAAGGCCTCGTCCAGCACATACCAGCAGGCGTGCTCGCCGGTGGTGGATGTCATCAAGAGGCGCAGCCCGGGCCAGGCGACGGCGCTGTCCCAGCCTTCAATGATGGCCAGCGGGTCGGCAATGTCGGTGCCGCCCCAGCCCGTGCCCGGGTTGGCCACCTGGAAGTAGCGGCCTGGCGTGGACTTGCGCCCGCGCATCTGGATGCCCGAGGGTTTCATGTCGAGGCAGCGGCCGGCCTGGTGCTCGGTGAGTACGCCGGTGATGTGGTCGTCCACCACCACCACTTCGTCGGCATGGCCGTAGAACTGCCGAGCGAAGATGCCGACGGCCGCGGAGCCGCAGCCCACGCGCATGCGTTGCTCGGCCACGCCATTGACGATGGGCGCTCGCCCTGCCTGAATTACCAGCTGCGACCCGCCGTCGATGGTGAGCTCCACAGCCTGCTTGTTGCCCAGCAACTGCATCATCTCGGCCGTGATGCGGCCTTCCTTCTTGGTACCACCTGTGAGGTGGTGCACGCCGCCCAGCGACAGCATCTGCGACCCGTATTCCGCCGTGGTGACGTGGCCCACCACCTCGCCCTTGCAGCGCACGTTGGCCTGCTCGGAGCCCAGGAAGCGGTCGGTATCGATCTTCACTTTGAAGCTGCAGTAGCTGAAGATGCCTTCGGTGACCACCGTCACCATGTCCACGCCCTGCACCTGCGAGCCCACAATGAACGGGGCGGGCTTGTAGTCGGGATAGGTGGTGGACGAGCCCACGCCTGTGACGAAGACTTCGTCGGCCAGCAGCAGGTCGCCCGACCAGGGCTGAGCTTCCGCGGCTTCGCCACTTTCGGAGCCCTCTTGCGGCTGCTCGGAGCGGCCAGCGAACGGCACCAGCGTGGCCTCGCCAGCCTCCAGCGTCTTGCGCAGGAGCACCACCGGATCCAGCCGCACCAGCACGCCAGCCTGGTTGGCATAGCGGTCGCAGGCACCGGCGCGGCCTTCCGAGATTTGGCACAGCACCGGGCAGGCATTGCACTCCACCTTGGCCGCGTTCATGCGCTCGTTGCGCGGCCGCGCGCGCTCGAGCACCTGCGGCAGATCGGGCATGTCCATGCCCGGAAGCCCGTCGGTCTTGGTGTGTTCAGTCATCGTGGCGGCCCATTCATTGCATTGATGCGGGTGCTTGTATGCGCTTGACGTTTTGTGTAGCATTCACTTAACTTAAATGTTGTGAACACTACATTGATCGCGAATGTAGCTCAATCGCAAAGGGTCCGCAATGGTGTTTTTTCGCCCCCCAAAAACGGTGCACAAGGAGCCCCAAAATGACGCACGCGGCAATGCACGCCTGCATTCGGTGCGCCCCTCCGGCACAGGCGTGAACAGGGTCAAAGAAGGGCAGCCTTGCAAGATGCGGAACAATGGAGGGTTGCGAGCCACAAGCTTCCGGCCTGGAGGCGGCGTTCCAGGACGTCTCCCGGCCTGCACTTCAGCTGCTTTTTCGTATTTGCTTCCAACTTTTCCATCTAACGCACCATGAGCGCCTTTCTTGACGAACGCGTCCTGACGGTCCATCACTGGACTGACCGTCTTTTCTCCTTCACCACCACGCGCGACACCGCGCTGCGCTTCTCCAACGGCCACTTCACAATGATTGGCCTGCGCGGCGAGAACGGCAAACCTCTGCTGCGTGCCTACAGCATCGTGAGCCCCAATTACGAGGAGCACCTGGAGTTTCTGTCCATCAAGGTGCCGGACGGTCCGCTGACCTCGCGCCTGCAGCACATCCAGGTGGGTGACACCATCGTGGTGGGCAAGAAGCCCACCGGTACGCTGCTCATCGACTACCTGTTGCCCGGCAAGCGCCTGTACATGCTCTCCACCGGCACGGGCGTGGCCCCGTTCCTGAGCCTGATCCGTGACCCCGAGACGTACGAGAAATTCGAAGAGGTCGTCCTGGTGCACGGCGTGCGCGAGGTGAAGGAACTGGCCTACCACGACTACATCACCGAGGAGCTGCCAAAGCACGAATTCCTCGGCGAGATGGTGTCCAAACAGCTCAAGTACTACCCCACCGTGACGCGCGAGCCCTTCAAGCACCAGGGCCGCGTCACCACCATCATTGAAAACGGCCAGCTGGCGCGCGACCTGGGCCTGCCCGCGCTCAACCCCGCGGAAGACCGCGTGATGATCTGCGGCAGCCCCGAGATGCTGCGCGACTTGAAGCACATGATGGAAGAGCGCGGCTTCAAGGAAGGCAACACCACGAAGCCGGGCGACTTCGTGATCGAACGCGCCTTCGCGGAGCAGTGACCCCCGGCCGGCCCAAAGATTGATCCAAGAGGCCGGCCCCTCCCTTCAGGACCCGCCATGTCTGCCATCCCCACCAAGACCCGGACCGCGTCCAGCCGGTCCTCCTCCGCACGCAGGCCCGGAGTGCGGGAGCAGGCCGCACAGGCCACGCGCGACAACATCCTGAAGGCGGCGACCAAGGTGTTCGCGCGTTACGGCTACGAAGGCGGCAGCGTGGAAAAGATCTCCAAGGCGGCCAAGTCCTTCGACCGGATGATTTACTACTACTTCGGCAGCAAGGAAGGCCTGTTCATCGAGGTGCTGGAGGAAACCTACCGGCGCATGAACGACGCCGAGTCCAAGCTGGACCTCGACGCCGCCAAACCCGTCGATGCCCTGCAGGCCGTGATCCGCTTCGTGGTGGGCTACTACCGCAAGAACCCCGAGTTCATCACGCTGCTCAACACCGAGAACCTGCACAAGGGCAAACACATCAGCAAGTCGCTGCGGGCCCGCGAGTACTCCTCTCCCGCCATCGAGGTGATCCGCCGCGTACTGGACAGCGGCCAGGCGCAAGGCCTGTTCCGCAAGGACATCGCCGCGCGCGACGTTTACCTGCTGATTGCCGCCACGGGCTACTTCTACATGTCCAACCGGCACACGCTGTCGGCCTTTCTCGGTGAAGACCTGGAGACGCCCGACGCGCTGGCGCACTGGGAGTCCTTCGTCATCGACACCGTGCTGCGCGCCGTGGCGCCCGGCCCCAGCCTGCCACCCAAGGGCAACGGGGCCTGACCGATTTCCCGCGGGGTGCCGCGTGGCGCCCCGCCCACCACACCCACGAGGAGAATCCATGGCAGAAGCAGCAGCCGGCGACAAGTCGGGCAAGGTCGTCATCCAGAACATCGGGCTCTTGCTCTCGGGCGACCTGGACCGGCCCATCCTCGACGCCGACACCATCGTCGTGAATGACGGCCTCATCGTTGCCGTGGGCCGCTACAAGGACTGCGACACCGAAGACGCGCAAACCGTGATCGATGCCCGCCAGACCTGCGTGGCGCCGGGCCTCATCGACAGCCACGTGCACCCGGTGTTTGGCGACTGGACACCGCGCCAGAACCAGATCGGCTGGATCGACTCGACCATGAACGGCGGCGTGACGACCATGATCTCGGCTGGCGAGGTGCACCTGCCCGGTCGCCCCAAAGACATCGTTGGCTTGAAGGCCCTGGCCATCACCGCCCAGCGTGCGTTCGACAACTTCCGCCCCGGCGGCGTGAAGGTGATTGCAGGCGCCCCGGTCATCGAGAAGGGTATGACCGAGCAGGACTTCAAGGACCTGGCCGAGGCCGGCGTGAAGCTGCTGGGCGAAGTGGGCCTGGGCTCCGTGAAGGCAGGCTATGAGGCCCAACAGATGGTGGCCTGGGCGCGCAAGCATGGCATCCAGAGCACCATCCACACAGGCGGCCCGTCCATTCCGGGCTCGGGCCTGATCGACAAGGACGTGGTGCTGGAGGCCGATGCGGACGTGATCGGCCACATCAACGGCGGCCACACCGCCCTGCCCTGGAAGCACGTGTGCGAGCTGTGCGAGAAGTCATCCCGCGCGATCGAGCTGGTGCACAACGGCAACGAGAAGATTGCTATCCAGGCCGCGCGCGCGGCCATGGAGCTCAAGTGCCCGCACCGCGTGATCCTGGGCACCGATGGCCCCGCGGGCTCGGGCGTGCAGCCGCTGGGCATGCTGCGCATGATTGCACTGCTGTCGAGCTTTGCCGACATCCCTGCCGAGCTGGTGTTTTGCTTTGCCACGGGCAACACCGCGCGCATTCGGGGCTTGAACTGCGGCCTGGTCGAAGTGGGCCGCGCTGCGGACTTCGTCTTCATGGACCGCGCCCAGCACACCGCTGGCGCCACGCTCCTGGAAAGCGTTCAGCTGGGCGACATCCCGGGCATTGGCATGGTGATGATTGATGGCATCGTGCGCTGCGGGCGCAGCCGCAACACGCCGCCAGCCACCGAGATTCCCGTCGTGTTGTAGCCGGCCAGCCGCTGGCCACCCGCAAAAAAGCCCCGCTGACTGCACGCCAGCGGGGCCTTTTGCCTGCCTTACCAGTGCAGCTTCAATACGTGTCTGCCACGCGCACGGCGCCGGGCTGTGCGCGCGGAGAAGGCTCTTCGGCGCGCACGGCAGCACCATCGTCCACGCGGAAGCCTTTGCCCTGCAGCACCACGGGTGTGCCCACGGCCGTCGGCTGGGAGCGTGTGAACCGGCGTACCGAACCGTCCTCCATGCGCACCGCAATCTGGTAGACCTTTTGCGTGCGCGTTCGCTCTTCCACCTTGTGGCCCACATAGCCGCCGCCGACGGCGCCCAGGACGGTAGCGGCGGCGCGGCCTGAGCCCTTGCCCACCTGGTTACCGACAACCGCGCCCAGCACACCGCCCGCCACCGCGCCCACGCCCGTGGCCGGGGCTGCCTGCTCCACAGCCTGGACCGATTCCACACGCCCGCAGGTGGCGCACAGTGGAGCCTGCGCAGCCGTGCGCTGCGACAGCTGCGGTTGCGGCGACCGCGTCGCGTACGTCTGCTGCAGAGGCTGCGCCGGGGCTGGCCGGGGCGCCGCAGAGTGCGCTTCGCTATTCATAGCAACATTGCCATACCGGGATTGCGCTGGGGGGCTTTTTTCCTCGATTCCAGCCGGCACGGCCGAGACTGCCGCAGCAGGTGCGGCCACCGCAGGACCCGCCGCCGTGGGGGAGGAGCTGGCGGTGTTCTGCAGCACCAAGGTCGTGCCCAGCGCCACCACGCTGACTCCCAGCACACCGATGGCGGCCCACAGCCATTTGAGAGAAGGACCCGAGGAAGCACTGTAGGGAGCGGCCGCCAAGGCTTGCCGGGAAGACGATGGAACGATGAGGCTCATGATTTTTCTCCGAAAGATCCAGGTGCACCAACACAACGCTGGACAACCAACTGCAGAGTACCGTCCCCCACCCCAGAGACGGGCTCAAGCCCTGTAAATGACGTAAGCAGCTGTTTGCGATACCAACTGCATCACCCGTGCGCCGTTGCGATGCGGCAGACTGGCCCGCCGGGCAATCGCAAAGGGAGACCGCTGCCATGGACGCCACGGCTGCACAGGTACGCATCGGAGTCTCCGGCTGGCGCTACGCGCCCTGGCGCGGCGGCTTCTATCCGCCAGGGCTGGCACAGGGTCGGGAACTTGCCTTTGCAGCGCGCCAGTTTCCAGCCATTGAGCTCAACGGCTCGTTTTATTCGCTGCAGCGGCCCTCCAGCTACCAGCGCTGGGCGGCAGAGACGCCCGACGGGTTTGTCTTTGCGGTGAAAGCACCGCGCTACATCACCCACGTCTTGCGCCTGCGGAATGCACAACAGGCCCTGGCCAACTTTCTGGCCTCCGGTGTGCTGGCCCTGGGGGCCAAGCTGGGGCCGGTGTTGTGGCAGTTGCCTCCGAGCCTGGCGTTTGATGAGCCTCTGCTCGACACCTTTCTGGGACAGTTGCCCCGCGACACCGGCGCCGCGCTGACGCTGGCCAGATCGCGCGAACCCGAGCGCATGCAAGGCCGAGAGTGGCTGGAGCCCGTGGAGCCCTGGCGCCTGCGCCATGCGCTGGAGGTCCGCCATCCCAGCTTTTGCCAGCCGCGTACCGTGGCGCTGCTGCGCCGGCACGGTGTCGCGCTGGTGGTGGCCGACGCTCCCGGCGAGTGGCCCGAGGTGGGCGACATCACCGCGGACTTCATGTACCTGCGCCTGCACGGAGCGCAGCAGCTTTACGCCAGCGGCTACACCGCATCGCAGCTTGCTGCATGGGCTGAGCGCATACGTGCCTGGGCCGCGGGCAGTGCACCGCAGGACGTGCGCCGCCTGTCTGATGTACCTCCGCCAAGCCATGGGCCGCGCAACGTGTTCTGCTTCTTCGACAACACTGGCGAAAGCCATGCGCCGCGCGATGCCCTGGCGCTGGCGCGGCGGCTGGCGCTGGATGAGCAATTGCGCATTCGCTGCTGATGTTGACTGTCTGTTTTATGGTCAAGCGCAAGGCACTATGGGACCGACGCGGAGGGCGCCGCAGCAGCGGCGTTACGTGGCGGATGCCGGCCGAAGCCCGCCTCGTTCAAAGCGCGGGCACAACTGGCGGAGAACAGCAACACCGCGGACGAAAAATAGATCCACATCAGCAGCACGACCACCGAGCCGGCCGCACCGTAGGCCGACACCACCGCCGCTGTCGACAGATACCAGGCCAGCAGCTGTTTCCCAACAGTGAACAGCATGGCACCGACCACGGCCCCGGCCACCAGGTATCGCAATGGTGGCTTGGGACCCGCGCCGATGCGCATCAACCCTACGAACAGCGCCACCGCGAAACCGAACGCGACCGCCTCATTGAGCACCTGCATGGTAGGCGCCAGCGGCGCCAAGGCATGGCGCGAGCCCGCCCAGCCTGAAAATAGGTGGATCAAGGTGCTCAATGCCAGCGACACCAGCAGCAGAAATCCCAGCGCCAGCACGTAGGCGAGGCCTCGAAGGCGCAGCGATGCCATGCGCCACCACGCCGCTTGCGGCGGCGCCGGGCTTTTACCCCGCCACAGATGTTCCAGCGCTCCTTGCAGTTCCACGAAGACGCCCGTGGCACCCGAGATCAGCACCGCAAATCCTGCCAGCGACGCTAGCCGGCCTTCGGAGGGTTCCTGCGCACTGGCTAGCGCCTGGCGCACCACCTCGGCCACTTGCTGGCCCATCACACTCTGTACCTGCGCAATGAGATTGCTTTCAAGGTACGTGCGGTCCATCCACCAGCCAAGCACTCCCACGACCAGCAAGAGCAGGGGCGCCAGGCTCAGCATCCCGTAGAACGACATCGCGGCGCTCATGCGCAAGCCATCGGCGTCGAGCCAGAGTTGGAGAGCGCGCCAGAACGGCTGAAGCCATGCCCACAAGGGCTGCGCGTAAGTCTGGAGGCGACGGACCGCCGGTGTGAAGGTCATGAAGTCCAGCTTATCGATCCCTCCAAGGCGCGTCCAGCCGCGCATCGCTGCGATGAAAGTAGGCTCAAGCCGACATTTCCAGCAGCCGGTGCAGGCGAACTTGCGCTGCCCGCCGCGCTGCGCCGCAGTCGACGTTGCCGCGGAGGCGCCATGCGCTGTTGCACAGGTGACGGAAACCGCCGCACATCCGCGCATACTTGCCGCAGTGACGCCAACCCCTCAGACCTGGCGCATCTGGAGCATGCACGTCCATCGCGATGGCGTATCAATGCAATCTCCAATGGATTCTGAACAGGTCGTAGTCCCAGGAGATGCCGATGAACCCCAAAGCCCTGAGCCATCTGCGCACCGCGCTGCAACGCCATGTCGACCAAGGCTTGTGGCCTGGTGCGGTCGCGCTGGTGCACCACCGAGGGCAAACCGTGTTGCACGAGGCAGTGGGCTCGCTGCGGCCCGGAGGGGGTTCGCCTCCCATGGCCACCGATTCCGTGTTTCGGATTTATTCGATGACCAAACCCATTGCCTCGCTGGCGGCACTGATGCTGATGGAAGAGGGGCGTCTGCTGCTGTCGCTGCCGGTTTCACATTACCTGCCGGCTTTCGCGAACCAACGGGTTTACGCCGAAGCCACAGGCACCCTCACCCCCGTCACGCAAGAAGCCACGGTGTACGACCTGCTGCGGCACACGGCCGGGCTGAGCTACGCGTGGGAGGCGGGCACGGTGCCCGACCAGTACCGGGCGGCGCGCGTGGGCTCGCGTCGCCACAGCAATGCCGAGCTCGCTCGCGCTCTGGGTCCGCTGCCCCTGATCCACCAGCCGGGCAGATGTTGGGAGTACAGCCGCGCCACGGACGTGCTGGGTGCAGTGCTGGAGGTAGTCGAAGGGGACTCCCTGGGGGCCATCCTCCAGCGGCGCGTCTTGGATCCTCTGGGCATGCACGAAACCGGATTCCACGTGGCAGCGGCGCAGTTGCACCGCGTGGCGGAGCCTTTCCTCAAGGACCCGCAGACCGGCGCCGCCGTGAGCTTGATCGACCCGGCCGAGCCGCCGGTGTTCGAATCCGCGGGCGGCGGACTCATCTCCACTGCCGCAGACTACGCACGCTTTCTGCAACTGATGCTGGGGCGGGGCACCGCGCCAAGTGCCTGCGGACCGGTGCGCCTGGTCAGCCGCGCCACGGTCGACTTCATGACAGCCGACCACCTGGGCGGCCTCCCGACTGCCGGAGGTATTCTGCCCGTCGGCTATGGCTTTGGCCTGGGTGTGGCGGTGCGCAAGGCCACCGGTCTCGCCACCTGCCCTGGCTCCGCCGGAACCTACAGCTGGAGCGGCATGGCGGGCACGTTCTTCTTTGTGGACCCCAGCGAGGAGCTTTTTGCCATCTTGCTCACGCAGGCACCTGGACAGCTGGGCTACCTGTGCGAGCTTTTTCCTGCGTTGGTCTATGCCGCACTCTGAGGTGGAAATTGACCAGCCCCATGATTGGCGGAGCGGCTTGTCTGGCTGGGAAGGGTGAGAGACGGGCGCTTTACACTCCGTCACCAGAGTGCAGGCCTCCAATCGGAACGGGTCTGTCAGCAGTAGCGCATTCACCCCTTTTTGTGCGCCTGCATGTACACAGGACACACCATTTATGCAGATTCGCTGCGCCTTGGTCGGTATGCCCGGCTCAGGCAAATCCACCATCGGCCGGCAGCTGGCGCACCGGGCGGGGGTGCCTTTCATCGACCTTGACCACCGTCTCGAACAAACCCTGGGCACCACCATTCGCAGCTTTTTCGAGGCTGAGGGCGAGGCCCGCTTCCGCGACTTGGAAGCGCAGGCCCTGGCCGAAGTAACCCAGCAGCCAGGCGGTATGGTTTTGTCCACCGGCGGTGGCGCGGTGCTGCGTGCCGACAACCGCGAAGCCCTGCGGCGGTTTGGCAATGTGCTCTACCTGCGTGCGTCGCCCGAAGAAATCTACAGGCGCGTCAAGCACGACAGGACGCGCCCTCTGCTACAAGGCGGCAACCCGCTGGACAAGCTGCGCGACCTCTACACGCAGCGTGACGGCCTGTACCGAGAGACCGCGCACTATGTCATCGAAACAGGCCGCCCCACCGTGCACACGCTGGTCAACATGATCATGATGCAGCTGGAAATGGCGGCGGCCGGGGCGCAGGGCTAGGACGCACGGAAGGTCTGGGCCGGGGTAGAGCCCTGCGCCGTGCCACGGCAAAGATCAGGGAGCCCATTTGCCTTCTGGCGCTTGACTGGCAAGCGGATCAAGCTATCATTTTGATAGTCAATATCGGTGCCTCACGTAGATGCTCTTTTGGCTAGGGCCAGAGCCCGGCCGCCCAGGTGCGGGGCTAAGGCTCGCCTCCTCGACGGCAAGCCAAGGCGCTGAGCCCGAGACCAGCTTCGCGGGCGCAGCCGGCGCCGTACACTGGCTTGGCCGTGTGGCATTGCGCCATACGAACGTTTTTCAATCGGCACCTGTCGCCCGACTTCCTCATGCCCCACGCCTCCTTGCCCCTACAACCCGCGCAGTGCCCCCTCTGCGGCCAGGCAAACCTGTGCGCGATGGCGAACGGTCGGCCAGCCGAGCAATGCTGGTGCATGCAGCAAGGTATCAACCCTCAAGCATTGCAGGAGCTGCCCCCCGCGGCGCGCGGTACCGTTTGTATCTGCCGCACCTGCGCTCAACAGGCGCCTCCCGGTCCACGCAACGGGGCCGTTTGAGCGACGATATGATCGATCCGTTTTTTTGAAGGAAACTGAATATGCCGACGTACCACATTGAAATGATGGAAGGCCGCACGGTCGAACAAAAGAAAAAGCTGGTGGAGGAAATCACCCGCGTATCCGTCGAGATCCTGGGCGGTTCGCCCGAGTCAGTGGACATCCTGATCACGGACGTGAAGCGCGAAAACTGGGCTACCGGTGGCAAGTTGTGGTTGGAGCGCAGCTGAGCTGAGCCGCCGCGGGTTCGCAGCGGCGCGCCGCCCAGCCCCCAGGCTTGCGCTGCTTCGAACAGGGATTCGCAGAATCTTTGGATGCGGTTGCGTCAATCCGCGGATGAGAGGCACCCCCTTAGTTTCGGCGTTCGTAGGCGGATGATCACTCGCGCCACGGCGGGTGACTCTGCCTGTGCGGGGCACGTGAGGTACGCCTGCAGTGCCGGGTGATTGCAGCGATTGGCAATTGCTAGCTCGCCGTGTCCCGCTTTTGGAGCATTGGAAAGGAGCAGATCATCTTCGTCTGTGCTCCTGGTGATGCCGGAGTTGGGGTATCAGCCTCCGCACGCTAAGGGTAGAGGGGTAAAAGACGTCCAAAGGAACGCGTTCGGCCCAACCTCCACCCCCATGGTACGGAGGATCTGAAGCGGTTGATACCTGTGGTTCGATCTCTATCAGCTATTTTCTGGTGGTGCCGGCTGGCCGCCACGAGGGTAGCCCGCTGTTGACCTTCTATCAAGAGGACCGAAGCCATCATGTGCCAATTGCTCGGTATGAACTGCAACACCCCGACTGACATTACGTTCAGCTTCACAGGTTTTGCCAAAAGGGGCGGTAAAACTGACCATCACAGCGACGGCTGGGGCATCGCCTTTTTCGAAGGCCGAGGGCTGCGGCACTACGTGGACCATCTGCCTGCGGCTGACTCCCCGGTGGCCGAGCTGATTCGTCACTACCCTATCAAGAGCGAGAACGTAATCGCTCACATCCGCAAGGCCACGCAAGGGGTTGTCAGCCTTCAGAATTGCCATCCCTTTGTGCGCGAACTTTGGGGGCGCTATTGGGTTTTTGCTCACAACGGGGACCTCAAAGACTTCCGTCCTCGCCTGCACTCTCACTTCCGTCCCGTGGGTGAAACCGACAGTGAGCACGCTTTCTGCTGGCTCATGCAGGAGCTCGCCAAATCACACGCGGGTGTCCCATCTATCCGGGAATTGACTCTCACGTTGAAAGATTTGGCAGCCCGGCTTGCATCCCATGGCACGTTCAATTTCCTGTTGTCCAACGGGGACGCAATGTGGGCACATGCGAGCACGAGCCTCCAGTACCTGGAGCGCAGAGCACCTTTTGGCGTTGCAAGACTGAGCGACGAGGACGTGGAGTTGGATTTTTCCCGAGAAACGGCGCGGACGGACGAGGTGGTGGTGATCGCGACCAGTCCTCTCACGACGAACGAAACCTGGACAGCGTTCGGCCAAGGAGAGTTGCTGGTGTTTGTGCAAGGCAGGCGGCAGTCCAACTGAACGGACTATACGAACTCAGGAAATGAGTCGCTCAGGCAGCTTCAGTGGCGCTAGCCAACCTAATCCCAAAGGTAGGTAAAAGGATTTACGGTCGCAATGCAAAAAGCCCCAGTCAAACTGACTGGGGCCTTTTGGGCTGTAAGAGCCTGACGATGACCTACTTTCACACGGGAACCCGCACTATCATCGGCGCAAAGTCGTTTCACTGTCCTGTTCGGGATGGGAAGGAGTGGGACCAACTTGCTATGGTCATCAGGCATAAAGGGTTGCTGTCCTGGTTTTTTGGTCAGGACGGCGAATTCATAGAGTCTGGAATCAGTTTTTGGTGTTTTGACTGCGTCTAACTTGGCATAACAGACTTTGAGCATTACGCGGTTTGCGTATTGGCTATCAAAGTTATAGGGTCAAGCCGCACGAGCAATTAGTACAGGTTAGCTTAACGCATTACTGCGCTTCCACACCCTGCCTATCAACGTCCTGGTCTTGAACGACTCTTTAGGGGGCTCAAGGCCCCGGCAGATCTCATCTTGAAACGAGTTTCCCGCTTAGATGCTTTCAGCGGTTATCTCTTCCACACTTAGCTACTCGGCAA
>Ga0307406_10000253_pt1 | contig 32396 bp, 29 predicted proteins | sample 322Cmetagenome_3_FD_203706 | JGI IMG/M metagenome (GOLD analysis project Ga0307406, IMG submission 203706) | Maize rhizosphere microbial communities from greenhouse at UC Davis, California, United States - 322HYB-C-2 | ecosystem: Host-associated > Plants > Roots > Rhizosphere > Soil | place...
TCCCCCCTTCTCCCCCCCCCGCACCCGTCGAATCAGGACACCCGCATGACCACGCTCCTCGAACTCCCCGAGCCCGCCCCGGTGCTGCGACGCGACCCGCGCCGACGCCGGAAGTCTCGGTGGAGCTGGACGCAGACGATCGTCGTGCTGGTGGCGGCGCTGGGTGCCGGGATCCTCGTCTACCCGATGGCCGCGAGCTGGTTCTCCGCGTGGAAGCACGACACCGAGGTGAACGGCTACGTCCAGACCGTGGCGTCGATCCCCGACGGAGAGCTCGACGCCCTCCGCGACGCGGCGCACGAGTACAACGAGGTGCTGCCCTCCGGTCCCCTCCGCGATCCCTACGCCCTGGGTGCCGATGGCCGGCAGACCGAGATCGGCCAGGGAGCCGACGCGTACGCACAGCTGCTGCGGGTGCCCGGTGTCGAGGCGATGTCGCGCGTGCGCATCCCGTCGATCGACGTGGACCTGCCGGTCTTCCACGGCACCGAGGAGGGAAAGCTCTCCCGCGGTGTCGGCCACCTGTACGGCTCCTCGCTCCCGGTCGGGGGAAGCGGCACGCACACGGTGCTCGCCGGGCACTCCGGCTTCGTCCAGGCGACGCTCTTCGATCACATCGCCGAGCTGCGCGAGGGCGACCTGATCGTTCTCACCACGCTCGGCGAGGACCTCTACTACGAGGTGGACCAGTCCATCGTCGTCCTCCCCGACGAGACCGACGCGCTCCGGCAGGAGCCCGGCCACGACTACGTGACCCTGGTGACGTGCACGCCGACGGGGGTGAACACGCACCGGCTCCTCGTGCGCGCGGAGCGCGTGGACGCCCCGGCCGAGAGCGAGACGCGCTCGGTCGTGGCCGACGACACCGACGCCGCGGGGTTCCCGTGGTGGGCCGTCATCCTGGTCGGTGTTCCCGCGCTCGCCGTGGTCGTGGTGACGCCGCGACGACGTCGCCGATGAGCGCCGACACGGCTGTCATGACCACGGATGCCGTGGCGGCCGCGCCGGTGCGGCGACGGCGCGGCGGTCGCGTGCTGCTCCTCGTCAGCGTCGTCCTGGTGGTGCTCGGTCTGGTCCTCTCCCTCGCGTCGGCCTTCGCCCCCGAGGCCGTCGACCGCGTCACCGGGGAGGCGAAGGTCGCGATCGCGACGCAGTTGCGCACGCTGTTCGCGCCGGACGACCTTCCCGTGGTCCGTCTGGGCGACGAGGGGCAGATCCGCGACCTCGACGACTGCGACGGCACTTTCACCGAGATGGTGAGCTATCGCCTCGACGGGGTGCCTCCGCTCTACGCCGCCCACAACTACTGCGGCGGCGACGCCATCCTCGGCTGGGACATCGGCCAGCACGTGCGCGTGGCAGGCTCCGACACCGTGTACGAGGTGGTCGAGGAGCGGCGCACGGTGAAGTGGGCCGACGCCCAGCTGCTGCAGGGGATGCGCGGGGAGTTCCTGCTCCAGACCTGCTTCTACGGGCAGAACCTCATGCGCTTCGTCGGCCTCGAGCCCGTGGACACCCGCGCGCTCGGCACCTGAAAGCCGCGACGAAAATCCCCGGCCAGCGCGTCACTTTCCGAACGTCGCGGAGTCTTAAAGGATAGGCCGATCAGGCCGAGCCGGTCACCCCAAGAGGCCGGCGCCCCGCCCCGCGCGGGATGGGCACCGCCGCGTGCCGGAGGGGCGGGCTTGTCCCCCAAGAACACCCGCCCCTCCCCTTCCCTTCCGCGACCTCCTGCACCGGTCGGCGCGCTCATCGTCATGAAGTCGTGCGCACCCGGTCTGAGAGGTGGGTGTCGTCGATGCCCCGCGAAAACCGAAGGAGAACGACATGACCAGGTTCCTGGTGCTGTACCGCTCGACCGTCAGCGCGGCCGACCAGATGGCGAACGCCGATCCGGAGGCGGGCGCGGCCTCGATGCAGGCGTGGATGGACTGGGCGGCGCGTTCCGCCGAGGCGATCGTCGATCTCGGCGCCCCGACCCAGACGCTGGCCGGTGGCGAGCCCGGCTCGTTCATCGGCGGGTACTCGCTGATGCAGGCGGCATCGCTCGGTGAGCTGGAGTCCGTGCTCGCCGACCACCCGCATCGTTCGTGGGGCGGAACGATCGAGATCCTCGAGGCCCTCGAACTGCCGGGTATGTGACCGGCGCGACGCGGGTTCAGTCGTGCCGGGCTGAATCCGCGTCGGGCTCCGGCGCGGGGATCTTCAGCAGGTGGAGGAAGTCCTCGAAGAGTCCCACCATGTCGACCTGGTCGGGGTCCAGCAGCCATTGCAGCTGCAGACCGTCCATCATCGCGGTCACCAGCTGACCGACCCGCCGCGGGTCGAGGTCTGCGCGCAGCTGGCCGTCCTCCTGCAGTCGCGCGAACGCCTGATCGTCCTGATGGCGCAGATGCCGGTAGCGCTCGCGGAAAGACGCGTGCGCGGGATGCTGCGGATCGGTCGCCTCCGCCGACAGCACGACGTGGAGGGCCACCAGTCCGGGGGAGTGGGCGTTTCGCGCCACCTGGTCGCGCATGGTGTCCACGAAGGTCACCCCGGATGCCTCCGACTCCTCGCGGCGCTCGCGGTCGCGCTCGTCGCGTTCGGCGATGGTCGCGGCCAGGAGGCCGGTCTTGGATCCGAAGTGATGGAGGAGCCCGGCATCCGAGATGCCGACCCGTCGCGCGATCTCCCGCAGCGACGTGCCCCGGTAGCCCTGCTCGCCGAACACCTCGACCGCGGCCGAAAGGATCCGCTTGCGCCGCACATCGCCGCGCACGCGGCGCAGGTCGGTGCGGGCTGCGGGCGCCGGTCCGGGCGTCGCGCTGTCCGCTCGGAGGTCTTCGTCGCTCATTCGCTACTCCCTTGCAGGCGATTCGGTGTCAGTCTATGCTGAACAAACTAAGCAAGCAGTTGCTAGGTTTGTTTCCGGACACGGAGGCGTGTCCCAGACTCAACGAGGAGAAGACCATGAAGATGGCACGCAAGGCGGTCGCGCTCGGCGCGATCGGCATCGTGGGAGTGCTCGCGCTGGCGGGCTGCGGTCGCACGGACGAGACGCCCACCGGCGAGGGGCCGTCGGCAGCGGCCATCGACGACGCGCCCGCCACGGGCGAGATCACCATCTGGGCGATGGGCGAAGAGGGCGAGAACCTCGGCGACTTCGCCGACGCCTTCATCGAGGAGAACCCCGACGCCACCGTCACGGTCACCTCGATCCCGTGGGCGGACGTCATGACCAAGTACCAGACCGCCGTGGCGGCCGGGACGGTGCCGGACGCCATCATGATCGGCTCCTCCCTGCTCCCGTCGATGGTGGCCGCCGGCGGCCTCGCTCCCGTGCCCGACGGTGTCGTCGACACCGCCACGCTCAACGAGACGGCCGCCGAGTCGACCACCGTCGAGGGCGTCTCCTACGCCGTGCCGTGGTACGTCGAGACCCGGGTGCTCTACTACCGCAGCGACCTCGCCGAGGCGGTCGGCCTCTCCGCTCCCACCAGCTGGGACGAGCTGACGGCCTTCGCCGAGGGATTCACCGCCGAGGGTGCGGAGTACGGCCTGCAGCTGCCGATGGGTGACGCGGAGGACTCCACGCAGGTCGTCCTGCCCTTCTACGCGCAGGCCGGAGGCGAGGTCCTGAACGACGCCGGCGACGCCTACGCCTGGGACCACGACGCCCTCGTGGCGGCGCTGGAGTACTACGGCTCCTTCTTCACCGGCGGTCTGGCCCCGCTCTCCGGCTACGGCGACTCCCAGACGGCCTCCTTCACCGACGGATCCAACCCCGCGTTCATCTCCGGCCCCTGGATGGTCTCCGTCCTCGCCGACATGAAGGACGCCGACTGGGTCGCCGAGAACGTGGCCACGGTGCCCGTTCCCGCCGGCTCGTCGAACAACGACTCGTACCTGGGCGGCGGCCACCTGGGCGTGTTCGCCGACGCGAAGAACGCGGACGGTGCGTGGAAGCTCATCCGCTGGCTCGCCGAGGCCGACACCCAGGAGGCCTGGTTCGAGCTCACGAGCGGCCTGCCGGCCGTGACGTCGGTGCTCGACGGCTTCACCTCCGACCCGCGCGTCTCGGTGCTGGGCGAGCAGCTGCAGAACACCGTCGCCCCGCCGTCCGTCCCCAGCTGGGACGAGATGTCGGCCTTCATCGAGACCGAGGCCGAGAAGGTCGCCAACGGCTCGAGCGCCGAGGACGCCGCGACGGCGATCGAGGCGAAGGCCGAGTCCCTCGGGACGGGCTGGTAAGCATCGTGGCGCTGGCCACCGCGGGTGATCCCACGAAGAACACCCCGCGGAAGTCCGAGGCGCGAGCCGCGGCGAAGGCTGGGCGGCGGAACTTCGCCGCCCAGCGTCGCCGCACGGCGCTCGTCGCGTGGCTCTTCGCGCTCCCGTTCCTCGTGGTGTTCGCGGTCTTCATGCTGGGGCCGGTGATCGGCTCGTTCGCGATGTCGTTCACCGACCTCGGCGTGAAGGACCTGCGCTCCCCGTTCGCGGTGAACTTCATCGCGTTCGACAACTTCGTCACGCTGTTCCAGGACGAGCTGTTCGTCAAGTCGATCGTCAACACCTTCTACTTCGTGCTGGTCGGCATCCCGCTGACGATGGCGCTCGGCCTGCTCCTGGCGGTGGCGCTGAACTCCGGCATCGACCGCTTCCGCGGCGTCTTCCGCGTCGGCTACTACACGCCGGTCGTCACCTCGATCGTCGCGGTCGCCGTGGTGTGGCGGTTCATCCTCCAGGACTCCGGCCTCATGAACACGGTGCTCAGCTGGGTCGGCATCAACGGGCCCGACTGGCTCAACGACCCGTTCTGGGCCATGCCGTCGATCATCGCGATGGGCGCCTGGCGGAACATGGGCACGCTGATGATCATCTTCCTGGCCGGGCTCCAGGCGATCCCGCGCGACGTCTACGAGGCGGCCGAGGTCGACGGCGCCGGTGCGTGGCGCCGGTTCACCGGCATGACGCTCCCGCTCATGCGGCCCACCCTGCTGCTGGGCGCGGTGCTGCTGTCGGTCGGCTTCCTGCAGGTGTTCGAGGAGCCCTTCGTCATGACCCAGGGCGGCCCGCTCAACTCGACGCTGACGATCAGCTACTACGTCTACAACCAGTTCGGCTACGGCGACTACTCGCTGGCCTCCGCCGCCGCCTACGTGCTGTTCGCATTCATCGCGGCGCTGTCGGCGGTGCAGTTCCGGCTGCTGCGTTCGAAGGACAACTGACATGACCACCCTCACCTCACCCCCTGTGCCCGCCGAGCCTGCGGGGCCCGCCGAGGCGGAGGCGCCGCGTCGCCGGCGTCCGCAGCGACGCCCGCAGTGGTCGCGCAGCCTCACCTATCTGGCGCTGACCGTGGGCCTCATCATCACGCTCATGCCGTTCCTGTGGATGCTCCTGGGCAGCGTCAAGACCCAGGGCGAGCTGCTGCAGCGGCCCATCACCTGGTGGCCCGAGCAGGCGACCCTCGACAACTACTCGCGCTGGCTGACGCAGCTGGACTACGGGCAGTTCTTCTTCAACTCCGTGGTCGTCGCCCTCGTGGTGGTGCTCGGCAACATCGTGTTCTGCTCGATGGTCGCCTACGCGCTGGCCAAGCTCGAGTTCCCCGGCAAGAAGGTGCTGTTCGCCCTCGTGCTGCTCATGCTCATGGTCCCCGGGGTCGTCACGCTCGTGCCGATGTTCGTCCTCGTGGCGAACATGGGTCTCGTCAACACCTATCCGGCGCTCATCCTGCCGTTCCTCGCGGGACCGCTGGGCGTGTTCCTCATGCGGCAGTTCATCATGGGCGTCCCCGACGCCCTGCTGGAGGCGGCGCGGATCGACGGCGCGGGCGAGTTCCGCATCTTTTTGCGCGTGGTCATGCCCCAGTGCGGGCCGGCCGTCGCGACCCTCGCGATCCTCACCTTCCTCGCCTCGTGGAACAACTTCCTGTGGCCGCTGGTGGTCGCCCAGACCGAGTCGATGTACACGCTGCCGGTCGCGCTCTCGCTGTACTCCGTCGGCTCCAACGGCACGTACTACGGGCTTCTGATGGCAGGATCCGTCCTCGTCGTGACGCCCATCCTCATCCTGTTCCTCTTCCTGCAGCGCTACTTCGTGCAGGGCATCACCATGACCGGGCTCAAGTAGGCCCAGACAAGGACCTCATCCATGACTTCGCTCACGTTCCCCGCCGGCTTCGTCTGGGGCGCCGCGACGGCCGGCCACCAGATCGAGGGCGGAAACGTCAACAGCGACTGGTGGCCGCGCGAGGTGGCTCCCGACACCACGATCGGCGAGCCCTCCGGCGACGCGGCCGACAGCTACCACCGCTACCGGGAGGACATCGCGCTGCTGGCGAAGTCCGGCCTCGGCACCTACCGGTTCTCGCTGGAGTGGTCGCGCATCGAGCCGGCCGAGGGGATGGTGTCGCGCGCCGCGCTGGACCACTACCGGCGGGTGATCGACTGCTGCCACGAGCTCGGCGTCGTCCCGGCGATCACGATCTACCACTTCACGACGCCGCAGTGGTTCGCCGCCGACGGGGGCTGGCGCAACCCGGCATCCGTCGACCGGTTCACGCGCTTCGTAGAGATCGTCCTGCCGCTGCTGCACACCGCCTCGCACGTCTTCACGATCAACGAGCCCAACATCCTCGCCATGATCTTCGCGGGCAAGGAGGGCAACCAGCAGATCCAGGCCGGGTCGCTCCCGGAGCCGGACGCCGTGGTGACCGAGCACATCATCGCCGCTCATCGCCGCGCCGTGGAGCTCGTCCGCACGACCGGCCGCCCCGTCGGCTGGCCCGTCGCCCCGCAGCAGTTCTTCGCCGACCCGGGCGCCGAGGAGGTGCTGCGGGAGTACGCGTATCCTCGCGAGACGATCTTCCTCGAGGCCTCCCGCGGCGACGACTTCATCGGCGTGCAGGCCTACACGCGCACGCGGATCACCCTCGACGGCCCCCTGCCCGCCCCCGACGACGTGGAGCAGACCCTCACCGGCTGGGAGTACTACCCGCCCGCCATCGCCGAGGCCGCGCGTCTGGCTCACGATGTGACGGGGCTGCCGGTGTTCGTCACCGAGAATGGCATCGCCACCGCCGACGATTCCCGTCGGATCGACTACACCCGCGGCGCGCTCCAGGCCCTGCACGCCGAGATGACCGCGGGGCTGCCGCTCATCGGGTACCTGCACTGGTCGCTGCTCGACAACTACGAGTGGGGCTCGTTCGCCCCGACCTTCGGCCTGATCGGCTGGGACCGCGAGACGTTCGAGCGCCACCCGAAGCCCAGCCTGTGGTGGCTCGGCGAGGTCGCCCGCACGAACGCCGTCGACTGACGGTCGCTGTCGTCCCACTTGCGGTGGGTGTCGTCCCACTTTCGGTGGGTGTTGTCCCACTTTCGGTCGTCCGCCGCGGGCGAAACCAACCGAAAGTGGGACATGCCGGCGGAGGCGGTGGCAGAGGCGGCGGCAGTGGCAGTGGCAGGGGCAGAGGCGGCGGCAGTGGCGGCGGCAGTGGCAGAGGCTCTGCGCGGGGATGCCGTGAGTGTCAGCCCCGCACGAGGGTGGCGACGGATGCCGCCAGCGCGTCGGCGCCGAGATGGTCGTCGGCGGTGATCGTCACCACGGCATCGGCGGCGAAGATCACCAGCTGACCGTACGCGCCGTGGAGGCGCCACGCGTCCCCGGGCCCGTCCCAGCCCGCCAGGGCGTAGCGCTCGTACCCGGGGCCGGAGCCGGTGCTCACCCAGCCGTGGCCGCTGGCGCCGTGCATCGCGTCGATCCACCCTGGGGAGACGAGTTCGCGGCCCTCCCAGCGGCCGCGGTCGCGGATGAGGCGGCCGATCCTGGCGAGTTCCTCGGTCGTCAGGGCCAGGCCGCCGCCGGCGACGATGAACCCGAGCGGGCAGCGCTCCCAGGCGGGGTCGTGGATGCCGAGGGGATGGAACAGGCGCGGCTCGAGGAAATCGACGACGTCGCCGGTCCGCGTGGCGAGCACCCGCATCGCCGTGTAGGTACTCGCGTTGGAGTACTGGAAGGCCGGTCCCCGTGACGGTCGCGACAGGAACTCGCGCGCGAGGTCGGGCCAGTCGGTCATCATCGTCTCGGACCACGGCAGGTCCACGCCACTCGTCATCGACAGGAGGCGGCGCAGCGTGACCCCGCCGACGCCGACGCCGTCGCCGAGCTCCGCATCCGCCAGCGCCGTGCCCGGCAGCAGCTCGGCGAGCGGAGCGTCGAGGTCGATCAGGCCTTCGTCGGAGGCGATGGCCGCGGCCAGCACGCACACCCCTTTCGCCGCGGAGTGGATGTCGCGGCGCACCGGCGCCGTCCACTCGTGGGCGGCCACGTGCTCGCCCGCGCGGACGTGCAGTCCGTGGGCGCCGAACCCGGTGGCATCCGCCGTCTCGACCAAGGCATCGCGGAGTTCTTCGGCGCGTGTCACTCCCTCAGTCTGCCGCAGCCCTCGGCGGCCCGTGGCAGAAGCAGGCTGAACCCCGGCGGGGCGGGGGTGGCGGCATCCGGGACGGTGATCGAGCCTGCTTTTGCCACTCGGCGGCGCGGCGGAGGCCCCCGGCGGCGTGGCCGCGTCAGGTGACGTCGACTGGGCGCAGCAGGGTGTCGAGCAGCGTCGTCATGGCGGCGACGGGATCGGTGCCGTCGGCGAGCCAGCGGATCTGGATGCCCTCCCACCCGCTGACCACCAGGTCGGCGAGCATCGCCGGATCGGCGTCGCTCGTGAGGCGGCCGAGCGACCGATCGTATGCGATCAGGACCCGGTAGTCGGCCGTGACGGCGGTGTACCGGCGGCGGAGCCACTCGTGCGCCTCGTGTCCGGGATGGGTGGCCTCGGCCGAGACGATGGAGAACATGCGGACGAGCTCCCGCCGCCGCAGGTTCCGCTCGACGACGCCGAGAACCGTCGGCGCGAACCCGTCGCGACGGGCGCGATCGGTGAAGTCGGTGTCGGCGGCATCCTCCTGATCCAGCACGGCCGCCAGCAGCGACACCTTGGTCGGGAAGTGGTGCATCACGGTGGTGAGGCTGAGGTCGAGCTCTTTCGCGATCTGGCGGAGCGATCCGCCGCGGTAGCCGTGCTCGCTGAAGACCGCGGTCGCCGAATCGATGATCTCGCTGCGGCGCTCGGCGCTCTTCGCATAGGGCCCGCGACGGGTGGGCGAGGCGTCGCTCATGGCATCGAGCGTAGCCGGTCACTAATAAACCGTGCATGTGCACGGGTTTTGACCTAGGCTGGTGCTGTGACTTCGATCCGCCCGCTCCAGACCGCCTCCACGACCGCCACCCGCTGGGTGAAGGACGGTGCCCTCGGCCCGAACCGGATGCGCTTCGGCGCCGACTACAACCCGGAGCAGTGGCCGCGCGACGTGTGGCAGGAGGACATGCGCCTCATGCGCGAGGCCGGCGTGAACATCGTCTCGCTCGGCATCTTCTCGTGGGCGCTGCTGGAGCCGCGGCCCGGCGAATGGGACTTCGCGTGGCTCGACGAGGCGATGGACCTCCTCCACGCGAACGGGATCGACGTGGACCTCGCCACCGCCACCGCCTCGCCGCCTCCATGGCTCACGCGGCTGCACCCCGAGGTGCTCCCGCAGACGGCGGACGGCACGGTGCTCTCGCCCGGTGCGCGCCAGCACTGGCGGCCGACGTCGCCGGTGTTCCGCGAGCACGCGCTGCGCCTGACCCGCGCGCTCGCCGAGCGCTACGCCTCGCACCCGGCACTGGTCGCCTGGCACATCTCGAACGAGCTCGGCTGCCACAACCTCTACGACTACTCGGACGACGCCGCGCGCGCCTTCCGGGCGTGGCTGCGGCAGCGCTACGGATCGCTCGACGCGCTCAACGACGCCTGGGGCACGGCGTTCTGGTCGCAGCACTACGGCGCCTGGGACGAGATCCTCCCGCCGCGAGTCGCCCCCACGCAGCGCAACCCCGGACAGCAGCTCGACTTCGAGCGGTTCTCGTCGGACGCCGTGCGCGACCACCTGCGCGCCGAGGCGGAGGTGCTGCGTGCGGTGACGCCGGACGTCCCCTACACGACGAACTTCATGGTGGCCCAGAACGTCCGCGACATCGACTACGCGTCGTGGGTGGGCGACGTCGACTTCGTCTCCAACGACCACTACCTGCGCCCGGGCGAGCTCGGCCGCGACGACCTGTCGTTCTGGGCGAACCTCACGGGCAACCTCGCGGCCGGGCGGCCGTGGTTCCTCATGGAGCACGCCACCAGCGCCGTCAACTGGCGAGAGGTCAACCCGCCGAAGCGGCCCGGCGAGCTCATCCGCGACGCTCTCACCCACGTCGGGCACGGCGCGGATGCCGTGTGCTACTTCCAGTGGCGCCAGTCCCGCGCCGGCGGTGAGCGCTACCACTCCGGCATGGTCCCGCACGCCGGTCCGAGCAGCCGCGTGTTCCGCGACGTCGTGGCCCTCGGCAGCGAGCTCGCGGCGCTGGCGCCGGTCACCGGCTCGCACCGCGAGAAGGCCCGCGTGGCGCTTGTGTTCGACTACGAATCCTGGTGGGTCAGCGGACGGGACTCCCACCCGACCGACGCGCTCCAGTACGACGTCGAGCAGCTGGAGTGGTACCGCGCGCTGCTGGATCTCGGCATCCGCGTCGACGTGCTGCCGGTGGGCGCCGCGTTCGACGACTATGAGGTCGTGATCGCCCCGATGCTCCACGTCGTTCCCGACGACCTGCGCCGCCGCCTCGAGGCGGTCGTCCGGGACGGACGCCACGTGGTGACCACGTACTTCTCGGGCATCGTCGACGAGCACGACCGCGTCTGGCTCGGCGGCTACCCCGGGGCCCTGCGCGACCTGCTCGGCGTGACCGTGGAGGAGTTCGTGCCGCTCCTCCCGGGCGCTCCGGTCGCGCTGACCTCCGGCGCGGTCGCGACGGCCTGGACCGAGCGGATCGTGCGGATCGGCGCCGACGTGGAGGTTCTCGACGCCTCCGCCGCCGGCGACCTCGCGGGCGGCCCGGCCGTGACCCGCCGGCGCGTCGGGGACGGCTCGGCGGTCTACGTGTCGGCTGACATCGCCCGGGACGGCGCCCGGGGCGTGCTCCGCGCGCTCGCGGGCGAGATCGAGGTGCTGCGCGGCGACGACCTCGCCGCCGACGGTCGCCTCGAGGTGATCGTGCGCGTGTCGGGCGAGTCCCGCTACCTGTTCCTCGCCAACCGCACCGACGAGACGGTGCTCGTGGCCGCGACCGGCGATGCGATCGGCGCCCAGCGCGCCGACGACACGGGGGCGCTCACCGTCGCTCCGCGGTCGGTCGCCGTGCTCGCCCAGACACCCGTCTCGGCGGGGGCACCCGATGCTCCCGCGAGGGTCGGTCTGAGCGCCGACGCCCGCGCCTGACACCCCGAGACGCCGGCGGACTGAGAGGCTGAGGACATGACGCACGAACAGACGGACGACAACGCCGTCGAGCCCCCCGCGGTCGAGCCCCCCGCCACGAGCGCGATCGCCTGGACCGAGGGAGCGTGGACGACCGAGCCGGTCGCCGCGACGCTCGACGGCGAGGCGCTGCGGGTGACCGCGGCGGAGGGCAGCGACGCCTGGCGGCACACCGCATACGGGTTCGTCCACGACACCGAGCACGCGCTGGTCGCCCCGTTCCCCGTGGGATCGGCGATGGAGGTCGAGTTCCGCGCCGACTTCACCGCGGAGTTCGACCAGGCGGGACTGTTCGTCCGCGCCGACCACGAGCACTGGGTGAAATCCGGCGTCGAGTTCGCCGACGGTGTGCTCAACGTCGGCGCGGTGGTGACCGCGGTGCGCTCGGACTGGTCGGTCGCCCCCGTGCCGGAGTGGTCCGGTCGGCGCGTGCGGGTGCGGATGAGCCGCGGCGAGGACGCCCTCACGCTGCGTGCGGCGGCGGATGACGAGCCCTTCCGCCTCGTGCGGGTGCTCCCGTTCGACGGTTCGCGCGCGGCGTCGGCGGGTCCCTTCGTCTGCGCGCCCACCCGTGCCGGCCTCGAGGTCGTCTTCACCGCCTGGCGGCGGACCGCCGCCGACGCGACGCTGCACTGACCCGGCGCTCCTTCCCAGCAGGGATGCCGGGAGCACGTGCTCCCGCACGCGGAGAGCACATGCCCCCGGCGGGGGCGCCGACGCGTCGGAGGCGCCGGCGGGGGATCAGGGAGCGGGGACCAGCACCCTGTCGATCGTGTGGATCACGCCGTTGGACGCCTTGATGTTCAGGCCCCACAGCACGAGGCGCGGATCCTTCAGCGCCGGGGTCTCGTCACGCAGGGTGAGACCGCGCGGCTTCACGATCCCGCCGTTGGCCATGGTCAGCGACTTCGACGTGATGACCTTCACGGGGCTGAGCTTCTTCCCGGCGACCACGTGGTACAGCAGGATGTCGGCGATCTGGTCGGTCGTGAACGCGCCGACGATCGTCTCCAGCGCCGCCGCCTCGGACGCCGGCCGGCTGCCGGTGAGGTCGGTGACCAGCCGCAGGAACGCCCGGTCGTTCGGGGCGAACACGGTGTAGGTCGACTCGGCGTCGGCGAGCGCGCCGTCGAGGCCGGTCGCGACGACCGCCTGCACGAGCAGGTCGTAGTCCCACGGGTTCTTGTCGGGGGTGCCGCCGCCCGAGGCCGCCACCGCGACGTCGACGATGGTGCCCTTCGGGGCGGTGCTGCCATGACCGCCCCAGCCGTGGGCTTGTGCGGGCAGGGCCGTCAGCGACAGGGCAGCCGCTGCGACCGCGGCGATCGTGACGCGTACGCGCTTGTTCATCGTTCACTCCTTCGTTGGAAGAGGCGTCCGGGCTCCGATGGCCGGGCGTCATCCGTATGTACGTCCGACAGGGCCTGGACGGATGCAGCCGACCCGTATCGATCTCGCTGCATCCGATCGGACGCTCGGCGACGAATACCAGAGCACACACGCCGGGCGCACGCCCGGCCCTCCCGCGGAGAGGTCACCATGGTGAAACGGCATGACGAATCGCTGACCGTCGAGTACGACCGGCCGGGGGGAGCGGAGGTGCTCGAGCTGCGTGCGAGGCCACTCATCCCGCCGGGCCGCGGCGAGGTGACCGTCGAGGTGATCACCACCGGCATCAGCCACATCGACGGCTTCATCCGCTCGGGGCGCGAGGAGACCTGGAGCGACGACCCCTGGCCGCGCCGATCGGGGAGCGACTTCGCGGGGATCGTCGTGGCGGCGGGCGACGGCGCGGCGCGGTACCGGCGGGGCGTCGAGGTGATCGGGCACGTCCGCACCGGTGCGCACGCGGAGTACGTCACCGTCTCGGAGGGAGCGCTGGTCACCAAGCCGCGGGGGGTCACGTGGGAGACGGCCGGCGGGCTCTACCTCGCCGGGGCGACGGCGCTGGGCACGGTGGACGAGCTGCGGGTCGGGCCCGACGACGTCGTCGTGATCTCCGCCGCCGCAGGAGGGGTCGGCAGCATCGAGGCCCAGCTGGCCCGCCACCGCGGCGCAACCGTGATCGGCACGTGCGGCGATCGCAACTTCGACTATCTGCGCCAGCTCGGGATCAAGCCCGTGCGCTACGGGGACGGGATCGCCGACCGCATCCGCGCCGCCGCGGGCCGCCCCGTGACGGCGATGATCGACAACTTCGGACAGGACGGCCGCGACCTCGCCGACGAGCTGGGCGTGCCGTCGGCGCGGTACCGCTCCAGCGAGGACCGTCGGCGGACCGAGCTCGGCCTGCTCGACGACGACCCGGCGGCGGTCGCGCGCGGCACGCGCCTGCTCGAAGAGGTCGTCCGCCTCGCCGAGCGGCGCGCGTTCACGGTGCTCGTGTCGGGCTTCTACCCTCTCTCCGACGTCGCCGAGGCCTACGACGACCTCGCCCGGCTGCACGCGCGCGGCAAGGTGATCCTCGGCACGCGGCCGGTGACGACGGTGCGTTCGCTGAAGGCGCGCGACGTCTTCGAGTCCGCGCGCTGACCCCGGCCGCCGGGATCGAGAACGCGCGAACTGCTCTCGGACGCCGTATCCGGCAGCACTTTGCGCGCGCTCGGCGCCGGTCGCGGGAGCGGGTTCAGCGCGGGTCGAAGCGGCGCGGTGGGTGGGTGCGGGCGACGAGGCCGCGCAGCGACTCGAGGTCGCCGGTGACGAGACCGGCGGCCCGCGCCTGCACCAGCACATTGCCGAGCGCCGTCGCCTCGACGGGGCCGGCGAGCACCGGCAGACCGGCGCGGTCCGCCGTGCGCTGGCAGAGGAGGGCGTTCAGGGCCCCGCCGCCGACGATGTGGATCGTCCGCACGTCGACGCCGCCGAGGCGGCCCGCCTGTTCCGCCGCGTCGGCGAAGGCCTGGGCGAGCGACTCCACGATCGACCGGGTGAACTCCGCGCGCGTACGCGGGGCGGCGAGACCGTGCTCCTCGCACCACGCGGCGATCCGGGCGGGCATGTCGCCCGGGGGGAGGAACCGCGGGTCGTTCACATCGAAGACGGGCACGGCCGATGCCGGGACCTCGGCGGCGGAGTCCAGCAGCGTCGGCAGGTCGATCGGGTGTCCGGATCCGCCGGCCGCGTCGCGTCGCTCCCACCCGCGCACCGCCTCGCTGAGCACCCAGAGTCCCATGACGTTGTGGAGGAGTCGCACGCGGCCGTCGACACCGCCCTCGTTGGTGAAGTTCGCCGCTCGCGCCGCGGGGGTGAGGACGAGGTGCTCGACCTCCACCCCCACAAGGCCCCACGTCCCGCACGAGATGTACGCCGCGGCTTCGGCCTGCATCGGCACGGCGACGACGGCGGAGGCCGTGTCGTGCGACCCGACGGCGGTGACGGGTACCTCGGCTCCGGGGGTGACGGCGAGGAGCGACGCCGTCTCGGGGCGCAGCACCCCCAGACGCTCGCCGGGGGCGATCAGGTCGGCGAGCATCCGCGAGGGGATGCCGAGGCTGTCGGCCAGGGGCATGTCCCATTTCCGGTCCGACCAGCGCAGGAGCCCCGTCGTGGAGGCGTTGGTCTGCTCGGCGCGGGCGACGCCGGTGAGCCAGTACGCGACGAGGTCGGGGATGAGAAGGGCCGTGTCGGCGGCGGCCAGGACGGCCGGGTCCTCGGCGGCCCACTGGTAGAGGGTGTTGAACGGCAGGAACTGCAGTCCGTTCCGCTCGTACAGCTCCGCGTGCGGGACGCGGGCATGGACGGCGGCGACCCCGCGGGCCGTCCGCTCGTCGCGGTAGTGGAACGGCTCGCCGAGGAGGCGGCCGTCCGCGCCGTGGCGGGCGCCGCGCAGCAGTCCGTAGTCGACCGCCCACGAGTCGACACCGATCGAGCGGATGCCGTCGTGGCCCGCGCCGTGCTGGGCGATCGCCGTCCGCAGTCCGGCGAGCACGGAGCCGTACATGCCGAGGAGATTCCAGTGCAGACCGTCACCGGCCGCGACCGGCTCGTTCGGGAAGCGCGCGACCGTCGTCGTCTCGAGGGTGTCCGGCCCGACGCGGCCGACGATCACGCGGCCACTCGTCGCGCCGAGATCGACCGCCACGACGGTGCCGGGGCCCCCGCGCCGCCGGGTCCGGGCCGTCTCGTCTCGCGGTGCTCGCTCAGCGGCCGGGGTGGACGTTTCGTCTCGCTCCGCTCGCTCAACGACCGGGGTGGGCGTTTCGTCTCGCGGTGCTCGCGCGGCGGCCGGGGTGGGCGTTTCGTCTCGCGGTGCTCGCGCGGCGGCCGGGGTGGGCGTTTCGTCTCGCGGTGCTCGCGCGGCGACCGGGGTGGGCGTCTCGTCTCGCTCAGCTCGCGCGGCGGCCGGGGTGGGCGATACGTCTCGCGGGGCTCGCGCGGCGACCGGGGTGGGCGTCTCGTCTCGCTCCGCTCGCGCGGCGGCCGGGGTGGACGTTTCGTCTCGCGGTGCTCGCTCAGCGACCGAGGTGGATGTTTCGTCTCGCTCCGCTCGCGCGGCGGCCGGGGTGGGCGTCTCGTCTCGCGGTGCTCGCGCGGCGACCGGCGTGTCCCGGTCGTTGAGCGAGGAGCGCAGCGACGAGACGAAACGCGGCGAGACGGTCATCGGAGGAAGGCGGCGGCGACGCCGGAGTCCACCGGGATGTGAAGGCCAGTCGTCCGGGACAGCTCCGGGCCGGTCAGAACGTACACGGCATCCGCCACGTTCTCGGGCACGACCTCGCGCTTGAGGATCGTCCGGTTGGCGTAGTACTGGCCGAGCTCCTCTTCCTTGACGCCGTAGGTGGCGGCGCGGTTGACGCCCCAGCCGGCGGCGAAGATCCCCGACCCGCGGACGACGCCGTCGGGGTTGATGCCGTTCACGCGCACGCCGTGTTCGCCGAGCTCGACCGCGAGCAGGCGCACCTGGTGGGCCTGGTCGGCCTTCGTCGCCGAGTAGGCGATGTTGTTCGGCCCGGCGAACACCGAGTTCTTCGATGAGATGTAGATGACGTCGCCGCCCATCCGCTGGGCGATGAGCGCCTTCGCGGCGGCCTTCGCGACGAGGAACGAGCCCTTCGCCATGACGTCGTGCTGCAGGTCCCAGTCCTTCTCGGTGGTCTCCAGCAGCGGCTTCGAGAGCGAGAGCCCGGCGTTGTTGACGACGAGGTCGACGCCGCCGAAGGCGAGGACCGTGGCGTCGATCGCCGCCTGCACGCCGTCGGCGTCGGCGACGTTGGCCGCAACGCCGATCGCGACGTCGGGGCCGCCCAGCTCGGCGGCGGCGGCCTGCGCCTTCTCGAGGTCGAGGTCGGCGACGACGACGCACGCGCCCTCGGCGGCGAGGCGGGTGGCGATCGCCTTGCCGATGCCGGAGGCCGCGCCGGTGACGAACGCGATCCGCCCCTGGTGGGTCTTCGGCTTCGGCATCCGCTGGAGCTTCGCCTCTTCGAGCGCCCAGTACTCGATGCGGAACTTCTCGGCATCCGAGATCGGCGCGTAGGTCGAGAGGGCCTCGGCGCCGCGCATCACGTTGATCGCGTTGACGTAGAACTCCCCGGCGACGCGGGCGGTCTGCTTGTTGGCGCCGTACGAGAACATCCCGACACCGGGAACGAGGACGATGAGCGGGTCGGCTCCGCGGATCGCCGGCGAATCGGCCGTCGCATGCGCGTCGTAGTAGGCCTGGTAGTCGGCGCGGTACGCGGTGTGGAGCTCCCGCAGGCGGGCGATCGTCTCCTCGACCGACGCGTCGGCAGGGAGGTCGACGATCAGCGGCTTCACCTTGGTGCGCAGGAAGTGGTCGGGGCAGCTCGTGCCGAGGGCGGCGAGGGCCGGCGCCTTCTCAGAGGCGAGGAAGTCGAGGACGACGTCGGAGTCGGTGTAGTGGCCGACGACGGGCTTGTCGGTGGAGGCGAGCCCGCGGATCGTGGGGGCGAGGGCCGCGGCCTTCGCGCGACGGTCGGCCTCGGGAAGCGCCTCGAAACCGGCGCGGACGCCGCCGAACGGGTCGGCCTTGCCGTGCTCGGCGATGTAGGCGGCGGCGGTCTCGATGATCCAGCGTGAGTTCGCCTCCGCCTCCTCGGACGTGTCGCCCCATGCCGTGAGGCCGTGACCGCCGAGGATCGTCCCGATCGCCTGCGGGTTCTCCGCCTTGATCGCCGCGATGTCGAGGCCGAGCTGGAAGCCGGGGCGCCGCCACGGCACCCACACGACCTTGTCGCCGAAGATCGTCGCGGTGAGCGCCTCGCCGTCGGCGGAGGTCGCGAGCGCGATGCCCGAGTCGGGGTGCAGGTGGTCGACGTGCGCGGCGTCGACGAGGCCGTGCATCGCCGTGTCGATCGAGGGGGCCGCGCCGCCCTTGCCGTGCAGGCAGTAGTCGAACGCGGCGACCATCTCGTCCTCGCGGTCGAGCCCGGGGTACACGTCGACGAGCGCGCGCATCCGGTCCAGCCGCAGGACCGCGAGACCCTCGGGCTTCAGGGTGCCGAGGTCGCCGCCGGAGCCCTTCACCCACAGCAGCTCGACGGGCTCGCCGGTCACCGGATCGATCTCCGTGCCCTTGGCCGACGTGTTGCCGCCCGCGTAGTTCGTGTTCTGGGGGTCGGCGCCGAGCCGGTTGCTGCGGGAGATGAGGTCGGCGACGGTGGCGTTCGTCATGTCGGGTTCCTTGAGGATCGGATGGGAGAGGAGGCGAGGGTGAGGAGGCGTTCGGCGAAGCGGCCGATCGAGACGGCTGCCGCGGGCTCCTCGGGACGGTTGAGGTGGCCGTGCTGCGTGCCCGGCTCGCGGACGATCTCGACGTCGACGCCGGCGGTGCGCAGCGTCGCGGCGAACGCTTCGCCCGATACCCGCAGCTCGTCGGCGTCGCTGTTGACCATGAGCACCGGCGGGAACCCCGCGAGCTGGTCGGGTGTCGCGAGGCCGGGCACCGCGTAGACGTCGGCGGTCTCGACGGGGCCACCGAGGAGGTTCTCGTACATGCCGCGGACGACCGCCGGTCCGAAGCGGTCGGCGATCGGGTCGGCGTCGAGGGCGGCGCGCAGCTCGGCGTCCGGCTCGGGCTGGACGGCCAGGAGGGTCGGGTACGCGAGGGCGACGAGAGCCGGGACGTGCGCGCCGCCGCCGTCCGCGGATCCCGCGGAGTGGACCAGGCGGAGCGTCGCGCCGGTCGCGAGGTTCGCTCCGGCGCTGGCGCCGCCGATGGCCCAGGGCCCGGTGGCGATCCCCGACGCCGCCGCCCAGGCGAAGGCGAAGCCGACCTCCTCGGAGGCGACCGGGTGGCGGTGTCCGGGAAGGCCGGGCCCGAGCGGCGCGAGCCGGTAGTCGACCGAGACCACCGCGATGCCGCGCGCGGCGAGTTCGCGGGCGACGCCGTCCGCTTCGGGCATGTCGAGGTCGCCCGCGGCGAAGCCGCCGCCGTGCGCCCACACGAGACCCGGGACGGCCGGTGCGTCCTCCGCGGCGTCCGGCCGGTACACCCGCACCGGCAGCGGTCCGTGCGGACCGGCGAGGACCTCGTCGGTGATGCTCGTCATCGGATCACGCGCCCCAGCCGGCCTGGGTGCCGCCGACGCGGTCGCCCGCGATCTGCGCCTGGTAGCCGGACGCGAGGTAGGCCGCCATGGGGTCGGCGGGGAGTCCGCGGGATTCGCGCCACTGCGCGAGCGCGGGGCGCACGTCGGTGTAGAAGGCGTCCATGAGGATGCCGTTCGCGGCCAGGACGTCGTTGGCATGCTGGGCGGCGGTGAGTGCGTCGCGGTCGACGAGGAGGGCGCGGGCCGTCATCTCCTGGACGTTCAGCACGGAGCGGATCTGCCCCGGGATCTTGTCCTCGATGTTGTGGCACTGGTCGAGCATGAACGCGACCTCGGGGTTGTTGAGGCCCCCGCCGCGGACGACCTCGACGAGGATGCGGAACAGCTGGAACGGGTCGGCCGAGCCGACGATCAGGTCGTCGTCGGCGTAGAAGCGGGAGTTGAAGTCGAACGAGCCGAGCTTCCCGAGGCGCAGGAGCTGCATGACGATGAACTCGATATTGGTGCCGGGGGCGTGGTGCCCGGTGTCGAGGCAGACCATCGCGCGCTCGCCGAGGGCGGCCACCTGGGCGTAGGAGGTGCCCCAGTCCGGAACGTCCGTGTGGTAGAACGCCGGCTCGAAGAACTTGTACTCGAGCACGAGGCGCTGCTCGTCCGACAGGCGGTCGTAGATCTTCTGAAGCGAGTCCTGCAGGCGGTCCTGACGGCCGCGCATGTCGTTCTGGCCGGGATAGTTGGAGCCCTCGGCGAGCCAGATCTTCAGGTCGCGCGAGCCCGTGGCATCCATCACCTCGATGCACTCGTAGTGGTGATCGATGGCCTTCTGCCGGATGCGGTCGTCGTGGTGGGTGAGGGCGCCGAACTTGTAGTCCTCGTCCTGGAACGTGTTGGAGTTGATGGTGCCGAGGGCGACGCCGTGGTCCTCCGCGTGGCGGCGGAGGGCGCCGAAATCGTCGACCTTGTCCCACGGGATGTGCAGCGCCACGCTCGGCGCGAGCGCCGTGTAGCGGTGGACCTGCGCGGCATCGGCGATCTTCTCGAACGGGTCGCGCGGGGTCCCGGCGGTGGCGAACACGCGGAAGCGCGTGCCCGAGTTGCCGAACGCCCAGCTGGGCAGTTCGATGCCCTGCCGGGCGAGGGCGGACTGGACGTCGGGGGAGAGCGTGCTCACGATGCGTCGCTTTCAAGGTCGGTGACGGATGCCGTCAGCTGGTCGTGCAGGTGGAAGACCTCGGTGAGGGGTGTGGCGGCCTGGTCGGGGCGGCCGGCCAGGCCGACGAAGAACGGCGCCATCGAGGCCTCCCACGCGGCAGCGACCGGGGAGGCGGCGAGGTAGGCCTGCGCGGCGGCATCGTCGTCGGTCTCGTAGTAGCCGAAGAGGCGCGCGTTGTCCCGGTCGAGGAAGAGCGAGTAGTTGCGGCGTCCCGCGGCGGCGATCTCGGCGAGCATCTCGGGCCAGACCGGGGTGTGCCGGGCGACGTACTCCTCCACCCGGTCGGGCGCGATCTGCAGCTGGAAGGCGACGCGAACGGTCATATCACTCCTTCGTGAGGTCGCGGATCGGGGAGACGATCGATGGATGAAACGATTCAAACTGTAGTGTGAGCGCACAGGGTCCGTCAAGACAGGCAACACATGGCAGTCAGCGTGAAGGACGTCGCCGCCGCGGCGTCGGTGTCGGTGGGCACGGTGTCCAACGTGCTCAACCGGCCCGAGAAGGTCGCGCCCGAGACCGTCGCCCGCGTGCAGGCGGCCATCGAGCGGCTCGGGTTCGTGCGCAACGACGCCGCCCGCCAGCTGCGTGCGGGCCGCAGCCGCAGCATCGGGCTCATCGTCCTCGACAGTGCCAACCCCTTCTTCGCCGAAGTGGCCCGCGGGGCCGAGGAACGTGCCGCCGAGCACGGGATCTCGGTGCTCCTCGGCAGCAGCGACCAGGACCGCGGCCGCGAGAACACCTACCTCGACCTCTTCCGCGAGCAGCGCGTGAACGGCGTGCTGCTCACTCCGCAGTCCCTCGACGCCGCGCGGGCCGAGACGCTCATCGACGCCGGGCTGCCCGTCGTCCTCCTGGATGCCGAGTTCGAGGGCGGCGGGCTGCCCGGCGGTGGCATCCCCTCGGTCGCCGTCGACGACGTCGAAGGCGGGCACCTGGCCGTCGCGCACCTGCTCGGGCGGGGGCGGCGGCGCATCGCGTTCGTCGGACAGTCCTCGATCCGCCAGGTGGCCGACCGTCTCGAGGGCGCGCGCCGGGCGCTCGCCGAGGCGCCGGCTGCGCTCGGTGCGGAGCTGGAGGTCATCGAGGTCGACGCGCTCACCGTGCTGCAGGGTCGCGACGCGGGGGAAGCGATCGCTCGGCGCGCGCCGGAGGACAGGCCCGACGCCGTGTTCTGCGCGAACGACCTTCTCGCCGTCGGCGTGCTCCAGGGTGCCGCGATCCTCGGCTCGGTGCGGGTGCCCGAAGAGATCGCGCTCGTCGGCTACGACGACATCGAGTTCGCCCAGTCCACCGTCGTGCCGCTGAGCTCAGTCCGCCAGCCCGCCCGCGCGATCGGCGCCGCCGCCGTCGACGTCCTCTTCGAGCGGCTGGACGACCCCGCATCCGCACCCCGCCACGTCCGCTTCCGCCCCGAGCTGGTGATCCGCGCCTCCAGCGCCTGACGCCCTTTCGCCGAGCCGACACGTTCTCGCCGAGCCGACACGCTCTTGCGCGTGTGCCGCGTGTCGGCTGGGCGAGAGGTTGTCGGCTCGCAGAAGAACGGAGGCGGCTTCACTGCTGTGGATACGCCGCACACTCCTTCGCGAGCGGTGCTTGTATGAGTCATTCAATGGATGGGGCCTCTCACATAGGTCAACGCCGTCGGCAGCGTGTGGTGGTGAGTGGTCATGAGTGAGCTCGTCTCCGGTCCGCCTCTCTGGGTCCTCGCGGTGAGTCTCGTCTACGCGAGCCTGATCGTCATCACGATCGCGCGCATCGTCAGGGCGTCTCACCTCTCCACGTTCGGGCGCGTGATGTGGGGAATCGTGGTGGTGGCGATCCCGCTGGGTGGCGCCGTCGTCTTCTGGGTGACCCGCTGGCGGTTCGGCTCGCGTGTGCCGACGTCCGTGCGTTGAGTGGAGCGTCTTCGCTTGTCGGCTCGAGGGCGAGGACGGGTCAGCGGGGGAGCGGATGCCACGGGGTGCGCGTCCGGAGCGAGACCGCGTCGAGCGCCACGAGGTCCGCGGACGCGGCGGCGCGACGGGCGGCCGCTGCCGCCGGGAGCCACACGGTCGAGTGCGGGGAGAGAGGCAGCACGTGCAGGGTCAACGTGCTCGCGGGCGTCGCGCCGACGTCCGGCAGCGACACCGACCAGCGCTCGCCGTCCCAGAATCTGTCGTCGACGACCTCGCCGTCGACCCGCAGCTGCGCGACGTCGCCCGCCCAGTCGATGTCGAGCACGGCGTCACCCTCCCACGCGCCGAGCTCGAGCCGGTAGACCGCCGCATCGTCGTCGAGCACGGTCGGCACGGGCGCACGGTGGCGTGGGCCGCCGAAGCCGTAGTCCGCCGGCACGGGAGCGGGCTCACGCACGAGTGTCGCGGCGATCGCGCGCGGCGCAGGGAGCGGCGGCGGGACCGGGATCGGCACCCACGTCCCGGTGGCCGCGTCGAACCGGCGGAGCCACGTGGCATCCCGCACCGCCACGCCCTCGTCGTCCCAGGCGAGCTCGCCGTCGGTCTCGTACACGTCGTCGCCGCGGATCCACACGCGATCCGCGTCGTCGACCACCAGCAGCCGCGCCGTGCCGATCTGATGCACCCCCGTTCCGACGACGCGCGGCTCCTCGCCCTCCACGCAGACCTCCACCGGTACCCCCGGTGTCGTCGCTGTAACGAGCACCGGACCGGTGGCCGCGCCCGCGGGAAGGAGCATGAGGACGGATGCCGTCGCCCAGCGCAGCCGGGTGCGGCCCTGGGGTGCGTCGAGGCGCAGTCCGACCGGCCACCGCGCGAGCGTGCCCGCAGGGATCTCGACCGGCACGGACGGCAGCACGATCGTCTCGTCTTCGAGGGCGACCGTGACCTGCACGCCGGAAACAGCGGCGACCTGCTCGTACGGCTGATGGTGGCTGACGAACACGAAGCCCTCGTCGCCGTCGGAGCGGAGGGCCCACCGCAGCGTCGTCCGGTCGGCGAGTCCCGTGGGCGGATCGTCCGGCAGTGACGACGTCATCCGCCCGAGCCGGTCGCCGAAGGCGGCGAGGAAGGCATGCTGGGCGCGGAGCTCGTGCGCGGAGGGATGCAGGTCGCCGGACTGTCCGACCGGCGCGTGGAAGTCGTAGCCGAGCTCGGGGAGGTCGTTCGGGTAGCCGGTGTCCTGCGACTCCTGCAGCCCGCGCGCGGGGTTCCGCCCGCCGGCGAACATGTAGTACCCCTGCCAGGCCGAGCCGTTCCCGATCTTGACGTGGGCGAGCGCCGCGACATCCCGTGCGGCGAGCACCGGGCGGCGGTGGTAGGCCGTCGCCATGCCGGACCCGAGTTCGCACGTGGCCGGCGGGAAGCCGTGGAGGTCGGCCTGGCGGCTCGCCGATCCGTCGTCGGCGGCGAAGCCCTGGCTCGCGCGGACGTCCTCGCCGACACCCGGGTCGTCCCAGTCGTGCGACGCGAAGAAGTGCGCGCGGAAGTTCGGCTGCCAGCCGCCGTCCGGGTCCACCCAGAAGCCGTCGGCGTACCCGCCGAACAGCGGCACCACCTCGCCGGCGGGCAGCTGTGCGCCGCCCCAGGCGGTCGCCGTCCACAGCGGGGCGGACATGCCCGCCTCCCGGGCCAGGCGGATGAGCGTCGACAGGTGCTCGGGCCGGTCGTAGAGCTCGTTCTCCACCTGGATGCCGATGATCGGCCCGCCCGGCCGCGCGCGTCCGTCCAGCGCGGCGGCCAGCTGGCCGAACCACTCCCGGACGAGGGCGAGGTAGGCCGGATCGTCGCTGCGGTGTCGCACGGCGGCGTCCTGCACCCAGTCCGGGAAGCCGCCGTTGCGGGCCTCGCCGTGCGCCCATGGGCCGATCCGGAGGACCAGCTCGAGGCCCGCCGCGTCCACCTCGTCGACGAACGCAGCCACGTCGAGGTCGCCGTCGAACCGCGGCCGTCCGCGCTCGGCCACGTGATGGTTCCAGAACACGTACGTCGAGGCCACGGTCACGCCCAGTGCCCGCAGCTGCCGGAGCCGCTCCGCCCAGCGCTCCCGCGGCATCCGGCTGTAGTGGAGCTCGCCCGACACCGGCACGATCGGGATCCCGTGCCGGAGGACGGCGCGGTCGGTGAGGGTGAGGCCGCGGCCAGGCTCGGAGGGCGCGGGGAGCGCCGCGGCGGTTTCGGGGGCGGGCCACGCGCGATGGCGGACGGTGAGGGAGGTCATGCGGGAGGGCCGATCGTGACGGAGGGCGCTGACGAGGCGGTCACAGGGCGGAGACGATCGCGTTGTCGACACGGTCCATGTCGACGCCGGGGCGCTCGGCCTTGCTGGTGAGGAACACCCACGCCACCCCTGCGCCGGGGTGCACCCAGAACTCGGTGCCCGCCCAGCCGCCGTGACCGTACGCGTCGCGGTCGATGAGGCCGGGGGCGCGCGTGCGCAGGTTCCAGGTGAAGCCCCAGTCCTGACCGCGCGCGGCCGGGTAGGGGTCCAGGCGCGGGATGTCGCCGGTGAGGGGGCGGAGCATCATGTCGAGGGTCGCAGGCTTGAGGATGCTGTCGCGCGCGCCCCCGTGGATGCGCAGGAGCTCCGTGCCCAGGCGGAGGAGATCCTCGGCGCGACCGAAGAGTCCGGCGCCCGGCGACCTCGTCGCGGTGAACCGGTCGAGGTCGAGGCCGGCCGCGGCGGCGTCGGGCAGCGAGATCGCCGATTCGGGGTCGAGGGTGAGGCCCTCCGCGCCGATCTCGCGCGCCCACGCGGACACTCCGGCATCCCAGCTCTGCCCCGTCGCGTGCTCGAGGAGCGCCGCGACACCCTCGAAGGCGATCGTCGAGTAGCGCGACATCGTGCCGGCGGCGAAGTCCCGATCCCGGCGGAGCAGCTCCTCCCGCAGCGGCAGCGTCGAGTCCATCGGCGGCTCCGAGATGCCGGAGGTGTGGCTCACCAGGTGCCGGAGTCGCACGACGTCGTCGCGGTGGGCGCCGAACGACGGGAGCGCCTCGCTGAGCGGGGCGGTCGCGGAGAGGAGGCCACGTTCGATGGCCCGCGCGGCGGCGATCCCCAGGAGCGGCTTGGTGATCGAGAAGAGGCGGTACGTGTCGTCGACGGTGACGGGGCGGCGCTGCGAGCCGCCGACCTCGTCGGTGCCGAAGGCGTCGAGGGCGACGGTGCCCGCGGCGGTGGCGATCCCGAGGATCGCCGAGGGCAGACGCTCCGACGCGACGTGCGCGCGAGCGAGATCGAAGGCCGCATCGAAGGTCGCGGAGGAGGTCATGGCCTCAGCCTACGACGCCGACCGGGAGTCGGATAGCGCTTTCCCGCCGGAACATCTATCGTGGACGGCGACACCGGCTCGACGAGGAGGTCCCATGCAGTTCACCGACGACGGCATCGCCCGACTGGTGCTGCGCGCCGGCCCTGCACGCGACGGAGACCGGGACGGGGACGGCGTGCTGGCCGAGTACGTCTACGCACCCACCGAGCCGCAGCTCGAATCGCCCCGGCCGTACGCACTGCTGCGCACCGCCGCCGGCGCCCCGGCCACCGCCTACCGTCCGGATGACCATGTGTGGCACAAGGGCCTCTCACTCGCCCTGCCGGTCGTCGGGCCCGAGAACTTCTGGGGCGGCCCGACGTACATCCACGGCGAAGGGTACGTCCAGCAGCCCAACAACGGCGCGCAGGTGCACCGGAGCTTCCGACATGCGGATGTCGACGGCGTCGCCCGCGTCGACGAGACGCTCGACTGGGTCACCGAGGACGGACGCACCGTGCTCGACGAGGAGCGGACGCTGACGGCCCGGCGCGTCGAAAGCGGGGACGGCGCGTGGGCGCTCACGTGGCGCAGCGCCCTGCGCAACGTCGCGGCCGAGCCTCTCGGCTTCGGCTCTCCCACCTCGAAGGGGCGCGAGAACGCCGGGTACGCCGGCATCTTCTGGCGCGGTCCCGAGGCGTGGACCGGCGGTGACATCCTCGGCCCGGGTGGCGTGGCCGGCGACGCCGCGCGGGGCGAACCGGGCCCGTGGCTCGCGTTCGTCGCGCCCGACCGGTCGGCGGGCGTGCTGATGCTCGACGCCGCGGCATCCGTCTCCCCGTCGGGCAGCCCCTGGTTCGCCCGCAGCGCGGAGTACGCGGGCCTCAATCCCGCCCCGTTCTTCTACGACGAGACGGTCCTGGCGCCCGGGGCGACCCTCGTGCTCGCGGCGGTCCTCGTCGTCGGGACTGCCGCCGTCGCAGAGCTCGCCCCCACCGCGGGCGCCGCCCTCGTGAGCGAGGTGCGCGCTGCCGCCGATCCCGAGGAGGACCTCGCATGACCCGGACCCTGCGCTGCGCGATCGTCGGCACCGGTGCCGTCGCCCACCTGCACGCCCGAGCGGTCGGTGCGCACCCGCACGCCGAGCTCGTCGCCGTGACCAACCAGACCCGCGGCAAGGCCGAGGAGTTCGCGACGCAGTGGAGTTCCGCAGGACAGTGGAGTTCCGCGGCACAGGGGAGTTCCGCAGGACAGGGGCGTTCCGCGGCACAGGGGGGATCGCCCGCCGTCTACGACTCCCTCGACGAGCTCCTCGCGGCCGAGACGCCCGACGTGGTGCTCATCTGCACGCCGCCCGCCGTGCACCGCGAGCAGACCCTCGCCGCCTTCGCGGCGGGTGCCCACGTCGTCGTCGAGAAGCCTCCGGCCCCGTCGCTCGACGAGCTCGACGACATGCGCGCGGCGGCGGAGGCGGCGGGGCGGCGGCTGGCGGTCGTGTTCCAGCAGCGCACCGGCACGGCGGCGGCGCACGTGCGCGGGCTCGTGCGGTCGGGCGCGCTCGGCCGTCCGCTGCTCGCTGTCTGCCAGACGCTCTGGTATCGCGACGAGGAGTACTTCGCGGTGCCGTGGCGCGGCAGGTGGGAGACCGAGGGCGGCGGGACCACTCTCGGCCACGGCATCCATCAGCTCGACCTGCTCGGCTTCCTCCTCGGCGACTGGTCGGCCGTGCAGGGGAGGCTCTGGCGCCTCGACCGCGAGACGCAGACCGAAGACGCCTCGACGGCGACGATCACCTTCGCGAACGGGGTCGTCGCGCAGGTCGTGACCAGTGCGGTGTCGCCCCGGCAGACGAGCTCGATCCGCATCGACACCCAGAAGGCGACCGTCACCGTCGATCATCTCTACGGCCACGGCCACGAGAACTGGCGGATCACCCCCGCGCCCGGGTACGAGGACGAGGCCGACGGCTGGGACCTGCCCGCGATCGAGGAGCGCAGCGACCACGCGCCGCTGCTGCGCGACGTGTTCGACGCGCTCCTGTCGGGGGCGCCGCTGCCGCCGACGGCGGATGAGCCGGCGCGCTCGTTCGAGCTGGTCGCCGCGATCTACGCGTCGGCCGCCGCAGACGGCGCGCTCGTGACCCCCGCCGACCTCGCCACCCACCCGACGCACCGCGCCGGCTTCGCCAGCCCCGTCACCGACATGCGCGACGTCGGCTGACCTCGCCCTCGCCCCGCCCACCATTCCGCCGAGCCGACACGCTGTTGCCGAACCCACATGCTGCGCGCGGTTCGGAGCGTGTCGGCTCGCGCGTAGCGTGTCGGCTCGGCGGGAGGGATCGGTAGCATGGCGAGGCTGTGACCGGTACCAGGCGCAGGGACGACAGGGCGCGGATCACGGGCGGAAAGCGATTTCCGAGATCCCTTGCAAAACGATTCAACGCGTAGTACCGTAACCGGCAAGCGCTTTCCCGATGCATCAGGCAGCGCACACCGCACACACGGACAACGAACGTCCGCAGCACACTCGGAACACGGACGTTCGAAGAGAGGACAAGGATGTTCAGCACCAAGCGGGCCCTGGCCGCCGTCGCGTTCGCGACCGGCGCCGCCCTCGCCCTGGCCGGCTGCGCCGGCACCAGCGAGCCGGCGTCGTCGTTCGACCCCGACGAGAAGGTCACCCTGAACTTCACCTGGTGGGGCAACGACGACCGCGCCGCCCGGTACGAGGCGCTCATCGCCGCCTTCAACGAGGAGTACCCCAACATCACCATCAACGGGCAGTTCACCGACTTCCCGAGCTACTGGGAGAAGCGCCAGACCGAGGCCGCCGGCGGCGGCCTGCCCGACGTGTGGCAGTTCTCCGACAGCTACCTCCGCCAGTACGGCGAGCCCGGATACGTCCTCGACCTCGCCACCGTCTCGGACTACATCGACTTCGACACCTTCGACGAGGCCCTCCTCGGCACCGGTCAGCTGAACGGCACGCAGTACTCGCTGCCGACCGGCTACAGCGCGTGGGCGAACTTCGTCAACGACGACATCATCGCCGCCAACGACCTGACGGCCCCCGAGGGCGGCACGTCCTTCGAGGACTTCACGGCGTGGATGGCCGATGTCACGGAGAAGACCGGCGGCGAGGTCTACGGCGGCACCGACGTCACCCAGCGGATCCAGACCTTCGAGCTGGTCCTGCGCGCCGAGGGCAAGAACCTCTACACGGAGGACGGGAAGCTCGGCTTCACCGAGGACGAGCTGAAGGCGTTCTGGGAGTCGGGCGCGGCGGCGCGCGACGGCATCACGGTGCCCCAGAACAAGCTCGAGGAGATCACCCCGAAGTCCGGCTTCGGCGGCAACCTGACCGCGAGCGAGACGAGCTGGAGCAACTTCCTCGGCGGCTACCTCGCCGACTCGGGCGCCTCGTCCATCTCGCTGGTGGCCCCGCCCACCGCGAAGCAGGGATCGAAGGACCTCTACCGCCAGGCCGGTCTGCAGATGGCGATCTCGGCCACGACCGAGCACCCCGAGGCGGCCGCGATCTTCCTCGACTTCGTCGTCAACAGCGAGGAGGCCGGCGAGATCTTCGGCACGACCCTCGGCTTCCCGGCATCGTCGTCCAAGCTCGCCGGTGCCGTCCTGGAAGGCGCCGACAAGCAGGTCGCCGACTACCTCGACGCGGTCGCCGACCGCATCGGTGACGCCCCGCCCGTGCCGGTCGTCGGCTACGGCGCGCTCGAGCAGAAGTTCTGGGACCTCGGCAAGGCGCTCGGCCTCGGCGCGATCAGCGTGGACGATGCCGTCAAGCAGTTCTTCGACGAGGCGAACGTCGTCCTGCAGGGCTGAGCCCCCGCAGACGAGCACGCAGGCGAGCAAGGAGTGATCATGGCAACGGATTCGGTCGCGACCACCGCGCACCGTCAGACGGCCGAACCGGCCTCCCGTCCGGCGGACACCCGCCGGACGGGAGGTGCCCCCCGCCGCCGGGGGAGCCTCCAGCGCCGCGAGGACGCGGCGGGATACCTCTTCCTGTCGCCGTGGCTCATCGGGTTCTTCCTGCTGACGGCGGGGCCCATGCTCTTCTCGCTCTACCTCGCGTTCACGAACTACAACATCTTCACGCCGCCGAAGTGGATCGGGCTGGGCAACTTCGAGCGGATGCTGCAGGACGACGTGTGGTGGGACTCCGTCCGCATCACGCTCCTGTACGTCGTCGTCGGCACCCCGATCAAGCTCGCTGCCGCCCTCGGTGTCGCGATGCTGCTGAACTACCGCAGTCGGGGCACCGGCTTCTTCCGCTCCGCCTTCTACGCGCCGTCCCTCATCGGCGCGAGCGTCAGCATCGCCATCGTCTGGCGCGCCATGTTCTCCACCGGCGGGCCGGTCGACAGCTCGCTGAGCCTGTTCGGCATCGACATCGGCGGCTGGGTGGGAGTCCCGGCCCTCATCCTCCCCATGATGATCCTGCTGGCGGTGTGGCAGTTCGGCGCGCCGATGGTCATCTTCCTCGCCGGCCTCAAGCAGGTGCCGCAAGAGCTCTACGAGGCCGCCTCCGTGGACGGAGCGGGTCCGTTCCGCAAGTTCCGGAGCGTCACGCTCCCGATGCTCTCGCCGGTCATCTTCTTCAACCTGCTGCTGGAGATGATCCACGCATTCCAGATCTTCGCGTCGGCCTACATCATCGGCTCCGGGACGGGCGGTCCCGCGGGTGCCACCAACTTCTACACCGTGTACCTCTACACCCGGGCGTTCACCAACAGCCAGATGGGCTACGCGTCGGCCATGGCGTGGGCGCTGCTCATCGTCGTGGCGCTGATCGCCTTCGTCATGTTCCGCACCTCGAACTCGTGGGTGCACTACGCGGGAGACAACCGATGAGCGCCACCGCCCCCGGTCTGGAGACCATCACCGCCGTCCTGCCGAAGGGGAAGACGCCCCCGCGTCGCCGGTTCGGCAAGCGCAAGACGTGGCAGACGGCGCTGTGGATCGTCGCGATGGTGATCCTCACCGCGATCATCCTCTACCCGCTGGCGTGGATGTTCTCGGCGTCGTTCAAGCCGACCGCCGAGTTCGGGGCGAACCAGGGCTTCCTCCCGAACGACCCGACCATCGACAACTACATCAAGGTGCTCGCCGGGGTCGGCGGGGTGCCACTGTGGCAGTTCTTCCTGAACTCGTTCATCCTGGCGATCGGGTCGGTGATCGGCACCGTGATCTCCGCCTCGCTCGCCGCCTACGCGTTCGCCCGGGTCCGCTTCCGGGGCAGCGGCGTCTGGTTCGCGATCATGATCGGCACGCTGCTGCTGCCGTTCCACGTGCTGATCATCCCGCAGTACATGCTGTACCGGAATCTGGACCTGGTCGACACCTTCGTCCCCCTGCTGCTGGGGAAGTTCCTCGCCACCGAGGCGTTCTTCGTCTTCCTCATCGTCCAGTTCATCCGCGCCCTGCCGCGGGACATGGATGAGGCCGCGCGCATCGACGGCTGCGGCCATGCCCGCATCTACTGGTCGATCATCCTGCCGCTGGTGAAGCCGGCGCTCGTGACGGCCTCGATCTTCGCGTTCATCTGGAGCTGGAACGACTTCCTGGGCCCGCTGCTGTACCTGAACTCCACCGACATGTACCCGCTGCCCCTGGCGCTGCGCGTCTTCAACGACCAGACCTCCACGTCGGACTACGGCGCGACGGTGGCGGTGTCGGTGCTCGCGCTGCTGCCGATCCTGCTCTTCTTCATCGTGTTCCAGCGCTTCCTCGTGGAGGGCGTCTCGACGCAGGGGCTGAAGGGATGACCGGGACGCACAGGTCGGCCCGGCGACCGCGCCGGGTGCGCCCGGAGGCGGATGGCAGCGTGCTGCACTGGCCCGGCGCCGCCCAGCGGTTCGCCCTGTTCGGCGAGGTGCTGTGGATCGGTGCGCTGATGGCGCTGGTCTGCCTGCCCGTGATCACGTGGCCGGCGGCCGTGGCGGCCGGGGCGGCACACCTGCGACGGTTCCTCTCGGCGGAGGCCACGCCCGCGTCGGAGTTCTTCCGCGACGCGGTGCGCGCCCTGCCGGGCGCACTCGGGGTGGGGGCGGCGACGACCGCGCTCGCCGCCGTCGTCGGTCTCGACCTGGTGCTGCTGTCGGCCGGTGGGCTTCCGGGAGGTGTGCCGGTGGCGGCCCTCGTGGCGGCGATCGGCGTCGCGGCGCTCGTGCTGACGGTGATCGCCGCGTCGCTGTGGTCGCCCGGCACCCCCTGGCGGGCGCTTCTGCGGATCTCGCCCCGGGTGGCGCGCGCGGATCTGTCCGGCACCGCCTACACGGTGGCCGCGCTCGGGCTCGCGGCGACGATCGTGTGGCAGTTCCTGCCGCTCGTCATCCCCGTGTTCGGTCTCCTCGCCTTCGCCCTGGTCGCCGTCGGCGAGCGTCGGATGCTGCGGCTGGAGGCGGCGGCAGCGGCCCGCTGACCGCAACCGCGCTCGGTTGCGGAAAGCGCATTCCAGTGTCATCATGAGTAGGCGGAAAGCGCTTACCAATCTCGAAGGAACCACAGTGTCAGAGACGACCACCAGCCCCTCGCTCCCCGAGGCCGCCGCCGCCCCCGCGGTTCGCGAGATCGGCATCATCATGAACGGCGTGTCCGGCCGGATGGGCTACCGCCAGCACCTCGTGCGCTCGATCCTCGCGATCCGCGACCAGGGCGGCATCGAGCTCCCCGACGGCTCGCGGGTGACGGTCAAGCCCCTGCTCGTGGGCCGGAGCGCCGCGAAGCTGGCCGAGCTCGCCGCCCGCCACGACATCGAGGACTACACGACCGACCTCGACGCCGCGCTGGCGGATCCGCGCTGGGAGATCTACGCCGACTTCCTCGTCACCAAGGCGCGCGCCTCGGCGCTGCGCAAGGCCATCGCAGCCGGCAAGACGATCTACACCGAGAAGCCGACCGCCGAGACGGTCGCCGAGGCGCTCGAGCTCGCGAAGCTGGCCGCCGCCGCCGGCGTGAAGACCGGCGTCGTGCACGACAAGCTCTACCTCCCGGGCCTGCAGAAGCTCAAGCGCCTCATCGACTCCGGCTTCTTCGGCCGCGTGCTGTCGG